>Ga0073900_10001224_pt1 | contig 14662 bp, 10 predicted proteins | sample KloWWTmetKNB5Kit_FD_66666 | JGI IMG/M metagenome (GOLD analysis project Ga0073900, IMG submission 66666) | Active sludge microbial communities from Klosterneuburg, Austria, studying microevolution and ecology of nitrifiers - Klosterneuburg... | ecosystem: Engineered > WWTP > Aerobic digester >...
TTCTCCAAACGGATACCGAGGTTCTCCTCGCGGATGTAGATCCCGGGTTCCACTGTGAAGCACATGTCCGGCTGGATCATCTCGTTCCACAACCCAACGTCGTGCACATCCAAGCCGATGAAGTGGCTGGTTCCATGCATAAAGTACTTTTTGTAAGCCGGTGCATCCGGGTTCTGGTTCTTCACATCGGTCTTGTCCAACAGTCCCAAACCGATCAATTCGCTCTCCATCAACTTGCCCACTTCCTTATGGTAGTCAGCGAGCATTGTGCCGGGCCGTAGGAGCTTTGTCGCTTCGTTCTTCACGTTCAGTACAGCGTTGTACACGTCGCGTTGACGTTTGGTGAACTTGCCATTCACGGGTAGACAGCGCGTCAGGTCGCTCGCGTAACCACCGTATTCGCAGCCGAAATCCATCAGTATCACATCGCCGTCCTTGCAAGGCTTGTCGTTGTCGATGTAGTGCAGTACGCAAGCGCTGTATCCACTCGCGATGATCGGCGTGTAGGCGTGTCCACGCGAACCATTGCGGATGAACTCGTGTGTGATCTCCGCTTCAACAGCGTATTCCATCACTCCGGGTTTCAAGAAACCGCAGACCCGTTCAAATGCCTTGCCAGTGATCGCCACCGCCTTGCGCATCTGTGCGACCTCTTCGGCCGTCTTTCGACTGCGGATGCGGTGCATGATCGGTGCACTGCGCTTCACTCCGTGCAATGGGAACAGCTCACGAACGACCTTGTTCTTGCGCTCAGTACGCGTCTCCACCTCGTTGCCTTGGCGCAAGTGCTCGTTGCTGTTCAAGTAAAGATCTGCACACTGTGGCACCAAGCGTTTCAGCGTGGCTTCATAGGCGCTGGTCCATTGCACATTCGCAATGCCGCTCAACTCCGTCGCTTCCTGATCGCTGAATTTGTGCCCTTCCCAGACCTCGATATGCTCGTTGGTCTCGCGAACGAAAAGGATCTCGCGGTCCTTCGCGTCCATGGCATCCGGGAACAGCAATAACACGCTCTCCTCCTGATCGATCCCCGTGAGGTACATGATGTCCGTGGCCTGCTTGAACGGCATGGATCCATCGGCACTCGTGGGCATAATGTCGTTGCTATGGAAGATGGCGAGACCACCTTTTTCCATGGCTTGGCGGAAACGGCTGCGGTGTTCGCGGTAGGTGGCGGCTGAGAGAGGTGTGTATCGCATGGTGCGAAGGTAGGAGAGGGAGAAGGTCCAATTTTCAAGACACAAGTTCCATGGGTTCAAGATGGGTTCGGCCTTGAGGCTTGGGTTTTGGGCCTTGTGTCTTTTGTTCGGCAATCATTTCAACTTTATCACTCCGAAAAATAATAAGCTCCGATTGCTTTACAAATTCCCTCGAGCAGCACTTTCAGAGGTCAGAGCTCTGTACAATGAAACCGCTCCGTTCTATACATGTCTTGAGAACGTGTATAGAAAAGCTCACTTTTCTATACAGATCGCTGGTGGCTTCCACCATCACCTTCGACAGCACGGCATAGAGGCCACCTTGGACAGCTTCTTGTTTCCGACCTCTTCAAGGATGTGTTCGCGGTATTTGATGCCCAATTCGCGCAAGAGCTAGAGTACTTGCTCCAAGGTCCTGCCATAAGCCGTTGGGTCACTATTCAGAACAATTCCAAACAACCAAGCGTTCACGTCTCGTTTCCTCCCCAACTGCCCGGCCCGTAAGTTTGTGGCCGATCCGAGGGGACCTTGCCCCTCATCAAATCACCTCCATGGCACGATCAGCCCTACTCGGTTCCTCATTGGCGAAGAAATACTGGATGGCCCTGACGGGCCTTTTCCTTTCCATTTTTCTGATCGCACACCTCGCTGGCAACCTGCAATTGTTGGATATGAGCCCCGATGGCCAGCTCAAGTTCAACGAATACGCCAAGTTCATGACCACCTTCCCCCTGGTGAAGATCGTGAGCTACGTCCTCTACGCCAGCATCCTTTTCCATGCGTTCGATGGTATACTCTTGGCGATCCAGAACCGAAAGGCCCGCCCTGTGAGGTATGTGCATGAAAAGTCGAGTGCCAACCGCACTTGGTACAGTGGGCAAATGGCGTTGCTCGGCACCTTGATCATGGTGTTCATTGTGTTGCACATGAAGGCCTTCTGGTACGAAATGCATTGGGGCGAACTGGGTATGGACTCAAATGGCAATAAGGACCTGTACACCCTTGTGGCCGTAACGTTTACCCAATTATGGTACGTCGTGGTATACGTGATCAGCATGGCGGTGCTCGCCTTCCATTTGTTGCATGGTTTCTCCAGCGCATTCCAATCATTGGGTGCGAACCACCCGCGTTACACTCCGGTGATCAAGTCGGTAGGGGTGTTTTTCGCCGTTATTGTTCCCATCTTCTTTGCACTCATCCCCGTGTGGATGTTCATTAACGCCTGAACTGAGCCATGACCAAGCTCGATAGCAAGATCCCCGAAGGCCCGCTGGAACGCAAGTGGACCGATCACAAGGACCACATTCGCATTGTGGCCCCTTCCAACAAACGCCGGATCGATGTGATCGTGGTGGGCACCGGACTTGCAGGTGGTGCTGCCGCAGCCTCACTGGCAGAAATGGGCTACAATGTGAAGGCCTTCTGTTTCCAGGACAGTGCTCGTCGTGCGCACAGCATTGCTGCGCAGGGTGGCATCAACGCGGCGAAGAACTATCAGAACGATGGCGACAGCACTTTCCGACTGTTCTACGACACGGTGAAGGGTGGCGATTATCGCAGCCGTGAAGCCAACGTGTATCGCCTTGCGGAAGTAAGCGCGAACATCATTGATCAATGCGTGGCGCAAGGTGTTCCCTTTGCTCGTGACTACGGTGGTCTGCTGGACAATCGCAGTTTCGGTGGTGTGCAGGTAAGTCGCACGTTCTATGCACGCGGTCAAACAGGTCAGCAATTGTTGCTCGGTGCATACAGCGCGCTCATGCGCCAAGTGGGCAAGGGCACGGTGAAGATGTATGATCGCCACGAGATGTTGGATGTGGTGAAGATCGACGGAAAAGCACGTGGCATCATCGCGCGCAATTTGATCACCGGTGAAATTGAACGACACGGCGCACACGCCGTATTGCTCTGCACAGGAGGCTATGGAAATGTGTTCTTCCTTAGTACGAACGCCATGGGCAGCAACGTAACTGCCGCTTGGAAAGCCCACAAGCGCGGCGCATACATGGCTAATCCGTGCTATACGCAGATCCACCCGACTTGCATTCCAGTAAGTGGCACACACCAGAGCAAGCTCACGTTGATGAGCGAAAGTTTGCGCAACGATGGTCGCATTTGGGTGCCGAAGAAAATGGAGGACGCGCAAGCGATCCGCGAAGGCAAGAAGAAAGGCAATGACATTGCTGAAGCGGACCGCGACTACTACTTGGAGCGCCGTTACCCGGCCTTCGGGAACTTGGTGCCGCGGGATGTGGCCAGCCGTGCAGCCAAAGAAAGATGCGATGCTGGTTTCGGCGTGAACAAGACCGGTGAAGCTGTTTACTTGGACTTCACGTCCGCGATCGAGCGCTACGGAAGAACACAGGCGAACATTCAACACATCGAGAACCCATCTGCGGAAAAGATCCGTGAATTGGGCACCGCGGTTGTGAGCGAGAAGTACGGCAACCTCTTCGACATGTATGAGAACATCGTCGGTGAGAACCCATACACCCACGCGATGAAGATCTACCCTGCAGTTCACTATACCATGGGCGGCTTGTGGGTGGATTACAACCTGCAGACAACAGTACCAGGCCTCTTCACCTTGGGCGAAGCGAATTTCAGTGATCACGGTGCGAATCGCCTGGGTGCGTCCGCACTTATGCAAGGGTTGGCCGATGGTTATTTCGTGATCCCTTACACAGTTGGCGATTACTTGGCGGACGACATTCGCACAGGACCGATCGACACCAAGCGCGATGAATTTGCAGAAGCGGAGAAGGCGGTTAAAGACCGCATTGATCACTTCCTGAACAACAAAGGCACCAAGCCGGTAGATGATTTTCATCGTCGTTTGGGCAAGGTGATGTGGGACAAATGCGGCATGGCCCGCAATGCAGAAGGGCTGAAGGAAGCCATCATTGAGATCCGCAAGATCCGTGAGGATTTCTGGAAAGAGGTACGAGTGCCCGGCACCGCGAACGAATTCAACCAAGAGCTGGAAAAAGCCGGTCGTGTCGCCGATTTCCTAGAGTTAGGCGAATTGATGTGCATGGATGCATTGGACCGCAACGAGAGCTGCGGTGGTCATTTTCGTGAGGAGTCGCAAGAGTTGGAAGGCCCGCAAAAAGGCGAAGCAAAACGCGACGACGATAACTATGCCTACGTGGCGGCGTGGGAATGGTTAGGTGAGGCCGGTAAAGCCCAATTGCACAAAGAAGAATTGACGTTCGACGTGGTGAAATTGACGCAACGATCGTATAAATAGACGCACCGGACCAAGCCAGATGCACTCGTAGTGTCGACGCATGAGTCGACACTACGGGCAGATGGAACCAAACAGAAAAGGAACATGGGCAACATGAAATTGAACCTGAAGATCTGGCGCCAGAAGGGCCCGAAGGATACTGGAGCGATGAAGACGTACCCCGTGAACGACGTATCTGAGGACATGTCGTTCCTGGAAATGTTGGATGTGTTGAACGACAACCTCGTTCGCAAGAATGAAGAACCGATCGCTTTCGATCACGACTGCCGCGAGGGTATCTGCGGTTCGTGCAGTTTGTTCATCAACGGCGAACCGCACGGACCAGGTAGAGGGATCACCACCTGCCAACTGCACATGCGCAAGTTCAAGGATGGTGATACGATCCACGTGGAACCATGGCGTTCTGCTGCATTCCCTGTGATCAAGGACCTGGCTGTGGATCGCAGCGCCTTCGATCGCATACAAGCAGCCGGTGGTTTCATTAGCGTGAACACGAACGGGAATTTGGTCGATGGCAACGCACTACCCATACCCAAGGTAGATGCCGACACCGCTTTCGATGCGGCCACGTGCATCGGATGTGGTGCATGTGTAGCCACTTGCCCGAATGGTTCCGCAATGCTGTTCGTATCCGCGAAAGTGTCACAGCTGTCCCTCTTGCCTCAAGGTAGGCCGGAAGCCAAGGAACGAGTGCTCAACATGGTAGAGCAAATGGACAAGGAAGGCTTTGGCAACTGCAGTAACACCGGTGCATGTGAGGTGGAGTGCCCCAAGGGCATCAGCTTGGAGCATATCGCACGGATGAACCGGGAGTATATGGTGGCTGGGGTGACGAAGAAGTGAGGGTTCTTATTCGCGAGTTGCCATGCACAATTCGAATTATGTATGCATAGGGTGCCGCATAAATGCGCGACGAGCAGCCTCTTCCGACGAGCTTCCTCTTTGTCCTCATTGCGGTTGCCAAATGACCGCCATTGGTGATAAACTTCGAGTCCCCGCCATAAGTGATGATGCCGGTTGGAAGGAGCTGGTCGCTAAAGTTCTTGTCCCTTGGAGAAATGACCCTGCTCGCTCCAGAAGAACTGCACTAGAGTTGCAGCTCCGCTCCTTGAATGCACTTGGGATCACCGTGGAGCGATTGAAAGAGATACGAGAGATTGAAGAAGAGCTAAGCCGATATCCCAAAGAAAGCTAGGTTATTCTTATGTCCCTTCTAACAACGAAACTCCCCCATGTCGGCACTACCATCTTCTCTATCATGAGCAAGTTGGCGGTGGAAAACGGTGCGATCAATTTGAGCCAAGGCTTTCCCGATTTTCCCATCGATGGCAAGTTGATCGAGCTGGTGGACAATGCAATGAATGCGGGCCACAACCAATATGCGCCCATGCCTGGCTTGCCTAAATTGCTCGATGCCTTGGTGGATAAAGTTGAACGGCTCTACAAGACCAAGTACGATCCAGCATCGGAGATCACGATCACTGCGGGTGGCACGCAAGCGATCTTCACAGCGATAGCGGCAACGGTGCATCCCGGCGATGAAGTCATCATTGTGGATCCTGCATATGATTGCTATGCACCCACGGTGACCTTGTTCGGTGGAGTGCCGATCCATGTGCGTTTGGGTAGCGACATGAAGATCGATGCTGATGCCGTGCAAGCCGCGATCACGCCACGTACTCGCATGCTCATGATCAACACACCGCACAATCCTGCGGGTACGATCCTGCGCGATGCGGACATGAAGCGCGTGGTGGAAATGCTGCGCGACACGAGCATCATTTTGTTGAGTGACGAGGTGTACGAGCATTTGGTCTTCGACGGCGAACTGCATGCATCTGCGATCAATTATCCTGAGTTGCGTGAACGTGCTTTTGTGGTCTTCAGTTTTGGAAAAGTGTTCCATACCACAGGTTGGAAAATGGGCTACGTACTTGCACCAAAAGAACTCATGACCGAGTTCCGGAAAGTGCATCAGTTCAATGTGTTCAGCGTGAACACGCCGATGCAGCACGCACTAGCGGAGTATTTGAAAGAGCCGTTGCATTATGAACAAGTACCCGCGTTCTATCAAGCAAAGCGGGATCGTTTTCTATCCGGCTTGCGCCGAACCGAATTCAAACCATTGAGTTGTGAAGGCAGCTATTTCCAAGTAGCGGACTACAGCGCGATCAGCGATCTGCCCGATGTGGAATTCGCGAAATGGTTGGCAACGGAGAAGGGTGTTGCGGGTATCCCACTTTCGCCGTTCTATAGAGATCCTCCTAAGGACCAGCGATTGATCCGCTTCTGTTTCGCGAAGCAAGATGCTACCTTGGATGCCGCTATCGAAAAGCTATGCGCGATCTGAAAGTGATCCTTGTGCAAAGCATGCTCCACTGGGAGAATGCCGTGGCGAATCGTGCCATGTTCGCCGAGAAGTTGGCTGCGTTGAAGGACCCAACGGACTTGATCGTTCTTCCGGAAATGTTCACGACCGGCTTCACCATGAACACTTGGCTCGCGGAAACGATGGACGGTCCGACCGTGGCTTGGATGCGAGAACAAGCGGATCGAACCAAGGCAGCGATATATGGTAGCGTGATCATTGAAGAAGGCGGATCGGTATACAATCGTGGCCTATACGTTACACCCAACGGCAGCGTGACCTACTACGACAAGCGACACCTCTTTCGTTTTGCGAATGAGAACGACCATTTCACAGCTGGTACCGAACGTGTGATCGTTGAATTGGGTGGGTGGCGGATCCTGCTGCAGATCTGTTTCGATCTACGTTTTCCGGTGTTCTCACGCAATCGCCAAAACGGTGCAAGGGCCGATTATGATGCGATCCTATACGTCGCGAATTGGCCAGATGTACGCAGCTACCCATGGAGCCAATTGCTGATCGCAAGGGCCATTGAGAACCAATGCTACGTGATCGGTGTCAACCGTGTGGGCATGGACGGAAAGGGCATTCACTATTCAGGGGATTCCGCGATGATCGATCCACGAGGAGCAGTGGAAACTTGCACACTTGGTAAGGAAGAGTGCCGTACGGTAACGCTTCAATGGGATGCGCTGGAAGACTTCAGAGCGAAGTTCCCGGTCGGCTTGGATGCCGATGGTTTCGAGCTGGACCTGTAAGGATCAACGGAGCACTTGGATGTGTCCCAATTGCTCTTGTGGTTGACCGAGGGTGCCGTTCTTATCGGTGAAGAACGTGTATTCCAAGCGCCACACATACACATCGTTCTTCACGATATCGCCCGCGAAAGTACCGTCCCATCCCACAGTGGGGTCGTCACTTTCGAACAGTTGGGTTCCCCAGCGATCGAACACGTACAAGTGCAAGGAGGCAATGTTCTTGCCCACGGGAATGAACACATCATTCGTTCCATCACCGTTCGGAGTGAAGGCATTCGGAATGAAGATCGCAGACGGACAATACTCGATCACTTGTGCGGAGTCGCGCGCTGCACAATCGAACTGGTTCAACACTTCTACCACATACCAACCATAAGCACCGGCAAGGATCACTTGCGATGATTCACCGGTGGACCAGGAGTATCGGGATCCAACATTGCCGGCATCGAGGCGAACGAATTCCTCATCTTCTCCCAAACAAGTGTGGAACTGCCTAGCGGCCATACGCGCCGGCGTCGGGTTGAATACCACCACTATATCATCGGAACGCTCACAGTATCCGTTGCTCACGGTTACGCGGTACGTGCCGGAAGTTCTGACGCTGATCGTGCGTGTTGTTGGTCCATGGACCCAAGCGTATGTGGCACCCGCGTTCCCGGCATCCACGATCAAGACCTCTCCTTCACAAAGTACCGTGTCGTTACCGAGGTGCACGTTTGGTGGTGGGAGCAGCAGCACCTCCGCATCAAACGTGGCGGAACAACCTGAGGGATCCGTTACGGTTACGCTGTAGGTTCCAGTGGTATTTACACTCAACGTGCGCGTCGTTGTTCCGATGTTCCACAAGTACGTACTTCCGGGGTTCCCGGCATCCAACAAAGCGGGCACACCCGTGCATTGTGTCCTGTTCTCCAATTGGTCCTGTGGTGCGGCTTGTGTGGTGATGGTGATCGCGTCCGTTGCACTGCATGCGCTATTCGTTACTTCGACGGAGTAGGTACCTCCTTCGGTCACTTGGATCGAAGGTGTGGTCGCACCGGTGTTCCACAAGAAATTCGCCCCAGGGTTCTGCGCATCCACCGTCAGTGTGTTCCCTTGGCAAATGGTCGTGTCGTTCCCGAGTTGGACAACAAGTGTGGGTATCAAGATCACGTCCGCATCAAAGGTCGCTGTACAGTTCTGCGCTGTGGTTACTGCAACACTGTAGGTTCCACTTGTCGTTGGTGTGATCGATTGCGAAGTGGCTGAGTTGTTCCATAGAAAAGTTGAACCCGCATTCCCGGCATCGAGGTTGATCGCATTGGAAGCGCACGTCGTCACATCTTGCAACTGATCGACAGGCAAGGGGTTCATTTGCACATGCACTACATCGGAAGTAGTACAACCATTTGCATTGGTCACCTCCACAGAGTACGTGCCGCTATTGGAAACGCTTAGTTGTTGGGTTGTTTCGCCAGTGTTCCACAAGTAGTTACTACTTGCATTTCCAGCATTGAGCAATTGGCCTACAGCACCACAGATCGTGATATCTGGTCCGAGGTCAACGACCGGCAAGGGGAACAAGTTCACGTTGAAGTTGGTGGTCCCTGTGCAACCTTGGGCGTTGGTAATTGTAACGGAATGCGGTCCTGGAACGACCGGGACTATGCTAACACTTGTGGCACCTGTATTCCAGAGATAACTGGCACCGGTTGTCGGAGCGGTCAAGGTGGGTGGAGTATCGGCACAGGCGCTTGCATCTATCTGTGTGGTCAAACCAGCGAAGGCTTGGGTGATCGTCACTTGGTCTGTGACCGAACAGCCGTTTGGATCAGTGATCACCACCGAATACGTGTTCGATCCGTTCGTGGTGATCGTCGGTGTCTGCGTGGTTGCACCGCTCAAATTCGTCCCCGGTGTCCACTGATAACTCGGGTTCGGCACGTTGTGTTGCACACTTAATTGGTGGCCGGTCGTGGCACAGAGCGTTTGACCTGCACCGGCATTGGCATTATAACCGGTCGTCACGACCACAGTAATGGTCTGGCTGTGTGTGCAGCCGCTCCCGGTGTGCGTAACGGTACAGGAGTATGCGGTGGTTTGGTTAGGCGAAGCGATCGGGTTGGCTACGGTGTTATTGCTCAAACCGGCCCCGGTCCAAGCGTAGGTAAAAGGCCCTATACCCGTCGGTGTTGCGGTCAGTTGGGTATTCTGTCCGGGGCACAGCGTATCATTCGTCGCTGTCACGGTCAAAGCCGAAAGTTGACCAACGGTAATGGTCACTTGGCCTGTAGTGGAACAACCGGTTGTGTTGGTGGCGGTAACACTGTAAGTGGTGGTGGTGTTCGGCGTTGCAATTGGCGATTGGATGTTGGTCGCGCTCAAGGTTGGGTCGGGTGCCCAAACGTATGTTATGCCGTTTCCGGATCCAGGTGTTGCCGTCAATTGCACAGGTCCTGGAATGCAGATCGTGCTATTCGGCGTCATGGTCAGGTTGAACGTGGGGTTCACTTGTACATGGACGGAATCGCGGTAGGTACAACCCGCTGTCGGGTCGGTTGCATTTAGTTTGAACCAGCCGGATCCGGTCGGCGTTGCAGCGGTCGAAGCTGAGGTTGGATTACCGACGGTTCCAGGTCCGGTCCATGCATAGCTCAGCCAAGTATTGTCATACCGGGCGACCAGCACATCGTCCAATGCCCAATTGTCTTGCCCGGCGCCATTGTTGGCCAATTGCCTATAGCGGAACATCACGTTCGCTCCTTGGGCCGCTGCCGGAATGGATGTTTGTACAGCAACGAACCCTGGATAGCCGTTCTCGTTATAGGTCGCCATCGAGTTCCATGCCAGTCCATTGTTAACCGAATATTCCAGCACAACGTCCTCCCCGGGTTCAACATCATCACACGGCGCGGTGCCTTGTGCGATCTTCAAACGACATCGGATTTCGCCGCCTCCAATTGTATTCAATGCTACGGTCTGCGCATAGCGTTGTCCGTTGCCGTTGAAGTAGAGCGCACCCCCGCTTTGACTGCCGCAAGCTGTGCTGATCGTGCCGCCCTGTGTTGCTGTCCACATGGTATTGGGCGGACCATTCAGGTCATCCGAAGTGATAACACGGAGTGCAGTGCTTTGTAATTGGATCGAACTTCCGGCACAAACTGTCGCTGGAGTTGCCGTGGTGGTCAGGTCCAGGATCTTCCCGGGGATCACATTCACACGAATGCTATCATCCAAATTGCCACAACCACTTGGACTTATTACCTGCACCCTGTACCATGTGCTGGTCATGGGTGAAGCAAGTGGTCCTGGAATATTGGGGTTGTTCAGTGAACCCGCAGGCGACCATTGCACGTTGAACCATGCCGTATCGGGAGGTGGTACCAAAGCGAGTTGTACCGGTTCATATTGACATACATTGATCGTGTTGCTACCATTGGCCGTAAGCAAGGTAGGGATGGTCAAGGGGATACCAACGTGATAGGTGAAACTTCTTGGACAGCCGCTTGCCGGCAACGTGCCGCTAACGATATAGCTGTGGCTCGCTGTCGGTGTGAATGAGTAGCTGTTACCAGTTGCTAGGATGGTGGTCGATTCACCTTCGATGGTCCAAATGGCATTGTCAAGTGGCACAGGAGCATTCAGCGTTAGTGGTCCACCACCGCATACAATGGAATCTTGGGGTACGGGGATCGCTCTTATGTCGTTCACCGAAGTGGCATAACTTTCACCGTACCCCACTCCAAATTGGTAGGCTTGGAAACCGGCATTTGCTTGCAGGTGATGCACACCGGCAGGAACGTTCAGCTTGACGTACTTGCGATCGTTGCAACCGGCATACGCTTGGAAGAGTGCAGGGGCCACCGCGTTACCATCCAACGTTAATTGGCCCACGGCTGCGAGCGGTACCACAACACTGATGCTGTGTTGCGAGATCTGCGAGGATGTTGGGGTGGTGAAGCTCGCACGGGTGGAGAGACGATCCGCTGGAGAGACCAATAACAAAGAAGGGTCACCATTTCCAGCACAGCTATAGCCCTCCATCAATTGGGCCACGCTAACCGGGTTGTTGGCTTGCACGCAGACGGGTGTGGTAGTTCCATTCACCTCATAGGTCTGTCCTGCATTCAATAGGATAGGTGCAGAACCGCCAATTGAAACGGAAGTGCTGTTGGTATGGGCCAATACCCTGTACGTGCTTGAGGTGACACCATTGATCGGTACAGTGAAGTATCGGGTTCCCCATGCGTTGGTAGGGATCAATTGCTCGAAGATCACATCGCAGGCGTTGCACGCCCCTGGCACGGAGGCGCAACCCGATCCACCGATCACCAGAAATGGTCTGCATGTACCGCTTTGTGCGGTCGCTACCACCAAGCTGCCGGTAAGGTCCAACGCATCAGTGGCGGCTTGCAGTTGGTAGCTCTGTCCGGCGTTCAAATTCACGAGGAAGGGAACACCTGCTGTATTTCCACCCATGGTATTCACGGAAGGGGTAATGCTCACCTGCGTACCATCTTGGGTGGCCACGACCAACAACTGGCTTTTGTGCAGGTTCCCATAGTTTGGAATGCCGTGGTAGCTATCCACCCGGTAGCTGTTCCCCAAAGAAGATTCGGGCAGGACTTGGCCGCTCTCGAACGTATAGTTCTGGTAGGTGCTGGTGAACACATTGATGCTGTCATTGCTTTGGATCAGGATCCCGCGACCTGCCACGATCCCTGAACCGGTGTTCTCGCCGCTAAGCGGCACATCGATCACTGTTACGCCATTCGCCGCCACCGTGAAGTTCTGGCTCCAGGCGTTCAAGGGCATGCTCACTGTTCCCGATGTGGCCGTAGTGCTAAGGATGTGGACCTTGAGGCTTTGGGCACCGAAACCATTCTGCATGAACCCGGTCCAGAATCGTCGACCGCGAGTAGGTACGTTCGTTGCGGGCTGGGCCTGCGCAAACCCGGTCACGAGCAGTAGAATTAGCAAGGTCACCTTTCTCATCCAGTGCAGTGAACAACGTAGGGTTCGGTCCAATGGCTTTCGTCAACGACCACCGCGTATCAAGGTGGAAGTGGCCGTTTTTACGTCTGTTCGATGCACAAGGTTCCAAGGGCGACAAAGGGCCTGTATTCGTCGGCAGGGTAGGCCTTCGCGGAGAGATCCATACCGTTGCGCAGAGATGCGGACCATCCTAAGCAGGTCCAGACGGAATGATTCGTGGTGGATCGGATGAATGGGTCTCACTCCACCCCCCAGTCCACTACCACATCCCATGCGGCACGCACGTTCACCGGTTCCTTGTGGTTCCATACGGGCTCCGGCTGCTGTTGTGCGGCCCACTCCCCGGTGTCCCAGTGCCCATTGCTGTTGGAGTCTTGGAACAATCGAAGGGTCACCATGCCTGGTGCAAGGCGTTCCCACTTCATATGCGGTGCATTTCCGGGAACAGCAGCTTCGCGTACGACCTTATCTTGGCCGGTGAGCATTTGCACTACGTACTGGCTCGCACTGTCCAGTCCGGTCAAGTTCACCCGCAAGGAGCCGGTTGCTGCTTCCGCAGCTCGTCCCAAGTTGGTGCGTAGCGTGTCATTCACACCACCATAAATATCCCGAACGGCTTTTGGGTAAATGGTGAGCCGTGCGGTTTCGCCCGCATCCAATTTGGCGGTCAAGATCAATGTGCGATCATTGTCGAGGCTGCGTTCCAGTTCAAAGGGTATTGCAGTGCTATCCCGTTCGAGAACAAAACGGGTGCTGTCCACCTCCCGAATAGGTCTTGCCGCTCGTAAGCTGATCAGCACATTGTCCTTCTCGTCACTGGATGTGGCGGTGATCCCGGTATTGAACGACATGGGCTTGGTGCGGCGGTAATTCAACGTATCCAGCACCATGCCGCCATCACTTATGACGTAGGAACCTTTAGCGAGTAGCGTGGTATCATTGGGCCAAAGGAGCACGGTATCCCGCGTGTTGTTCCATTCGGGTTTCCAAAAAAGTGTTCCGCCGGTCCGCTCCACGTCGCGCACTACGACGCTATCGGCGGCCTTGGCAAAGACCAGTTGGAATGCACCATCAGGGATCACCGTGTAAGCTCGTATCTGCTGCTTTGAGCTACGCGGAAGGAAGGCACGCAGGTGCAAACTGCTCACCGTTGTGTCAGTGGTCGGTAATACCAACACGCTGTCCAAGAAGGCGATCTCTTCATTCGGAAGGTCGTACTTGAAATTGCTGTTCTTATCTCGAAGCGCGAAGAGTGAGAATTCGCTAGCCGACAAGTGGTCCAACACGAAGGTGCCGTCTTCCCGGGTGCGTGCCAAGTACAGTGGTCTACCTGCGCGGAAGGCGCCGGTGTCGCCAACTGCGTGGAGCATTACGAGCATGTGCTTTTCAGGTGCATCGGTCAAGGAATTGCGCACTATTCCCTCCACACGGATACTATCCAACACGGCACCTGTCGAGAACACGTAGTTCACGCCGGTTGCCAAATTCCCTTCGGTCAGGTCCTTCACGCATTCGGCCAGATTGAACGAATAGGTGGTGTTCTCCTTCAGCTCGCTGGTGATGGATACTTCCACACTGCGAGCGCCCACGATCCGCACCTCGGGCAATTTTTCCAACGGTGGCGAGATCAGTAAACGTTCGCGTACTTTTTCAAGTTGAACGCGTTCATCGAATTCCAATCGAAAGGCTTTTGCATTGAATTGGACCGTGCCGTTCGGCGGCGTGGCTAGTACCAACTGCGGGGCTTGTTCGTCCTTCTCGCCACCGGATATCTGACCTACTTGGGCGCACGCCACAAAGATCAGGGGAAGCAAGTACCAGAGCCAACACTTACGCATCACACCAAAGGAGAGAGCAACTTGCAAAGGCGCTCTAGGGCCCTGCCATCGTTCTCGTCAAAATCGTTAAGGTGTTCGCTGTCAATGTCCAGAACAGCCTTCACTTCACTCCCCATGTTGCGAACTGGGATCACTATTTCAGAACGCGAAAGCGAGCTGCACGCGATGTGTCCGGGAAAGGCATCCACATCGGCAACGATCATGGTCTTGTTCTCCTTCCAAGCGGTACCGCATACGCCCTTTCCGTATGGTATGCGGCTACAAGCCACGGGTCC
>Ga0073900_10001227_pt1 | contig 14618 bp, 13 predicted proteins | sample KloWWTmetKNB5Kit_FD_66666 | JGI IMG/M metagenome (GOLD analysis project Ga0073900, IMG submission 66666) | Active sludge microbial communities from Klosterneuburg, Austria, studying microevolution and ecology of nitrifiers - Klosterneuburg... | ecosystem: Engineered > WWTP > Aerobic digester >...
CATATATACTGAGCGATATATGCGCACTGAAGCAGAGAATCCCAAAGGCTTTGCAGAGAATAGTCCCATCTATTTTGCCGACCGACTTCGCGGTAATTATTTCCTGGCTCATGGAATGGCGGATGACAACGTGCATTTTCAAAACTCAGTCGAGATGAATAGGAGCTTGATAAAAGCCGGAAAAGATTTCGAATTTCACATGTACCCCAACAGCAATCATGGAATTTTTACTGAAGGTGCTACCTTCCATTTGTATTCAGCAATGACAAAATTTGTACTTGAAAAAATATAACGTCTTCCTAATCTTGCTCATCAGCACGATGGGAATTTCTTGTAATACACTCAGACCACTTTATACCAACAACATGCAATCATTGTCATGGATGAAAGGGTACTGGACTCAGCCCGATGAGCTTCAATATGAAAATTGGATTCAAATGCCGGACAGCTCCATAGAGCACATCAGTTTTATCTACGACCATGGCGAACCAGTCATCTCTTCAAAGCGCAAGATATATAAGAGCAAAGATGGCATCCAGTTGGTGACTACCTTATATCATGAGAATCATGCTGAAGTGACTTCTTTCTACCTGACTGATATAGAAAATAATTTCTGTCGCTTCGAAAACCAAAACCCAGATCTACTGGAAGCAATTGAATTTAAATTGATCGATTCTGTACAGGCCGAGGTAACTTATATCTTTCTCAAGCCAAGGCATGAAATCAAATATTTATTGAAAAAGAAAGTCTAATGCTCGAAAAATATGTAGATATTTTACGTGGAATTAAATAAATTTTTGGCTGAGGGTCTGACCTGCAGTGTTATTTCTGTACTTTAGGCCCTGCATAAACAATAATCAACTGTGAATAAAAAGTACATCGCCGTCCTCCCACTAATTTTAGTTATTTTATTTCAAAATTGTAAAAGTGACAGTACTGCAAATTCAGTCTTCGGAACCGGAGCTGACTCTGCTACCGCCGAACAGAAACCCGTAGAAAAGCCGATAGATACGCTAGCACTGAGAACGCTGGCAGACTCACTCTTACGACACTATAATTACGATAGCAGTTGGGCGCAGATGACACCCGTCATACCCGGAGCTATACTGCCATTTCATCGTATTGTAGCCTTCTATGGCAATCTCAATAGCACTAGAATGGGCATATTGGGAGAAATACCAAAAGATCAGATGATCAAAAAGCTCTTTGGAGAAGTAGAGAACTGGCAGCGCGCTGACTCTACAGTCAAGGTCATTCCAGCGCTTCACCTGATTGTTACTGTTGCACAGAAAGATCCCGGTCGAGACAAAATGTACCGTGGAAGGATGAACTCAAACATGATAAAAAAGATCATACACTGGGCTGATTCCATAGATGCACTGGTATTTCTGGATATCCAGGTAGGACATAGCACCTTACTTCGTGAGCTACAGCCATTGGATAGTTTTCTTAGCCTTCCTCGTGTCCATCTGGGCATAGATGCAGAGTTTGCTATGCATACTAAGAAAGTACCGGGCACTATTATGGGTCAGTTTGAAGCTGAAGAAATTAACCAAGCAATAGATTTTCTGCAACAAAAAGTTAGGGAGAATCATCTACCACCTAAGATATTAATCATACATCGCTTCAAGCGCAAAATGATACAAAATGCAGATAGAATTAAAAATCCACCTGAGGTCCAGGTTGTGATGGATATGGATGGGTGGGGAAATAAAGAATTAAAATTCAGCTCCTGGCGGGATTATATCCGTAAGGAGCCTGTGCAATATACCGGCTTCAAATTGTTCTACAAAAACGACACCAAAAGTGGTACGCCTTTGCTTACTCCGACTGAAGTTCTGACCAGAACGCCTCAACCACTGTATATTCAATATCAATAAATACCCGATGGAAGATAGTAAGGTAATTGAAGGCATGGCTACTCCCAGGGGACAATTTCCGCATATACGACGTGCAGGTGATTACTTATTTATATCAGGCACATCCAGTCGAAGGCCTGATAATACGATCGCCGGTGCGCAAGTCGACGAATTCGGTGCAGTAACACTGGATATCAAAATTCAGACATGCGCAGTCATCGAAAATATCAGAGCAATATTGAGTAGTCTGGATGCCAATCTGGATGATCTGGTGGAACTGAGCGTATTTCTCGTCAATATGAATGACTTCAAAGAATATAATGAAATCTATTCAACCTATTTTGATTTTAACGGTCCGACACGTACCACTGTTGCAGTACACCAACTGCCACATCCTCATTTACTCATAGAGATCAAAGGGATTGCTTATCGTCCGCTCAAAATATAATAAATGGTCATAGCAGTAAACACACGTCTTCTGCTTGCCAACCGACTCACCGGTCTGGGACACTATACGCGTGAGATACTTAAACAGATGGTACTGAGCCACCCGGAGCATGTCTTTATCTTCCTATTTGATAGACCATATAATAGCGAATTTATTTTTGCGGAAAATGTAATCCCAGTAATTGTCTCACCACAAGCTCGCGCAGCCCCACTCTATTTGACTTGGTTTGATTTTTCCATTCCAAAAGTTTTAAAGAAATACAATCCTGATGTATTTATATCAATGGATAACTTCACTTCACTTCGCATGAAGATACCCAACCTTTTGATAATTCATGACCTGGCTTATTTGCACTATCCTGAACACATGGATTGGTTGCATAGGTGGTATATCAGACGATACACACCCCGCTTTATCGCTCATGCCACACTGATCGGTACGGTATCAGAAGCTACCAAAGAAGATATCATCACCCAGTTTAATGTTCCTCCTGAAAAAGTATGTATCACTTCACTCGGACTCAATGAGGGAATTCAAAAGGTCACTGATAAAGTAGAAATCAATACTTTTCATAAAGAATTAAATATTTCTTGGCCATATTTTCTACATGTAGGTACCTTCCAACCGAGGAAAAATATTGCCGGCTTGATTAAAGCCTATACTCTATACCGTCAGTCACACACAAGTGACACTAAACTGGTGTTGACTGGTGACAAAGGGTGGAGAAATAAATTAATGAAAGAAGCACTCGCATCATCACCTTATAGAGCAGACATCATTTTATTAGGATATCAAAATAATCAAGCGCTGTCCTATCTACTGTGTGGTGCGCGAGCGCTATTTTTAGTCTCTCTATTTGAAGGATTTGGAATGCCAATCATCGAAGCGCAGAAATGCGGTTGCCCAGTGGTAGCGAGCGATGTCAGCTCGATGCCGGAGGCTGCGGGTGATGCTGCGCTTTTAGTAAATCCTCATAATACAGTAGCTATAGCTGCAGCTATGTTCCGCATGGATAGTGAACCGGAATTACGACAAGAATTAATAAAAAAAGGATATCTGAATGCAGCAAAATACTCGTGGAAGACATCGGGTGAAAAAATGTGGCAAATGATTGAGCAAATTGCGAAATCAAAAAAATAATTACCGACTTAGTTCTATTCGATAAAAGGATAAACATCAATGATAAGTAGTTACTTTTATTGTATTTTTTTAACCAGTTAGATTTTCAAAATTTAATTCCAACTGTTCAAAGAAGCGTTTTTTATCCAGGTCTGATCCATGAGATATCGCTATACTGTGTGTGTCCAAGTCAGAAAACCATTGATCAATTCGATTTACCATACTTTCATCAGAAGTCGAGAGATGGTTGGGATTATCCAGCACCGCGAAAATACGTTTCTGTGAATTTGATTCAATTAGGTATATATTATTTGTGAAATAAACTTCATTTTCCTTAATAATAACTTTATTTTTAATGGTCGAATCGAAAGGGCTTTTTTTCACGTGCTTTTCGGCCTTCTCCTTCAAAGACTCTAACAATTCATAGACTAATGAATTTAAGTCCAAGTATTTTTTTATATTCTTAAACCATCCCATATCTCGAGCATAATTTAATTGACGCGCAGTATTAATGCACATATTGGTGTTCAAGTATTCCACCGATTTGATGCTGCAATACTGATTGTAGATTGACTGAATGGAGGATAGTCGTTCGGCGGTCAGCCATAAATCAGTGATAAATACCTCGGACGCTTTATAAATCGGTGACCAAATAGTTTTGGACCAAAAAAATAATTTAAAAGCCATCAACTCGGGAAACTGCATATAGTAGAATACGGGAATCTCATACGAAGTCAACCACAATTTTGCATTTTTAACATCTAGTTGCATCATACTATTCTCCAAATCATTTATAAATTGGGATGGTAAATCATCTTTTGCGATATTCAAAGAATACTTCCAGCGATGACCGGTCGCAAGGTCAGGTGGAAGCAAATTATGGTGCTGCAAGAATGATATTAATTGTTCACCCTCATCAAAAGTTAGTTTTCGCTCTCCACTTAGTGTGCGATATATCATTGAAGTGGACATGCTGGTACATTTTCCTATCAGCCTGGCTACTTCGGGCTTGCCAAAGCGATCTGTAAGTCGCAATAAAAGAGTAGTTTGATCCATGAGCTATCCTTCTGTTCGACTTACAAGATACCTTTTCTGTTGAAATTCCCATAATCGAGAATTAGCTAAAAAATAAGTAATGGAACTGAACAAAGTACGCTTGGAGTGAGGGTAAAGTGCAGTGAACATAACGAAGGTCTTACTTTTTTTGCTGCAGCTATGAGCGCCTGAATCCGAAGGTCCATAGCGGCAACATATGGAGGTGCGAAGGCGAAAGTGCTTCCGGTATCCCCATAAGCTTAAAATTTTCAAGCAAAGCTGACAACCGTAAAGTGCGCAGTTTACATTTAATATTGGGCTTCAATTTTGTCAATTTTAAGAACTCTTAGGCGATGATTCCCAATTATTTTAATTTCATTGTCGGCTTTTTAAATGCCTGATATTCCGGAATTTTATTGGTTAGAGAATACTAATTCTCAATAGATGAAGCTTTTCACTTCCTCACCGTCTGGCCTTCTAACCTTCTACCCATCTATCTACCTGTCGTTGGGGAACGGCGTTTTTCCCTGACTTAAGCGATCTACGAGTTAAGTTGGTGTGAATTTATATTTTATTCGATAAAGGAAAATATAAAGAATTCTTGATTAGAATTCATTCTTGTTGACCAACTATATTTTTGGAGCCCAACGTTATTTCTGCCATTTCTCTTTAATATAAAAGACAATCAGCCCAAGACCGATCATTGCAATCCCCGATAATACCAGGCCCCAACCGGTAGAAATAAGGATGAAAATCCAAAGGCCGATGGCAATTAAAACGGGTATGGGATATAGAGGCATTTTAAATGGAAATGTCTCTCCCCGACGATGCAATAGAATGAGACCGACAGACTGACCGATAAATTGGATTAAAATCCGCATGGCTAGGATAGCACTGATCACTTCAGACAATCTGAATAATAAGCTAAAGACAAATCCGACTGCGCCCAGGAATAAAAGTGACACATATGGGAAATCTTTCGTCGGATGAGTACGCGCAAATATCTTGAAAAATGCACCGTCCTTGGCCGCTGCGTAATGTATCCTTGAATAACCGAGAGTGGCAGAAAAAACGGAGGCAAAAGCAACCCACAAGATCAGACAAGTCAACACAGTAGCTGCAATAGGTCCGGCAAGTCGCTCCATAAAAAGACTGAGTACGTATTTACTATCTTTTGCTTCCTGCCAAGGTATGACACTCGTCACGCTCATATTCATCAATATGTATAAGATAGAAATCCCTACAATAGAGAGGAACATACTACGCGGGATATTCCGCACCGGATCCTTGATCTCATTACCGATATGGCAGACATTATAGTACCCGAGATAACTATATACGCTCTTGACACTGGCGAATCCAAGTGCGGCAATGAAGCCGGAGTTGAGTGTCAGTCCATCGTTGATGTGTATCAGTGGCTCGAGGATGTGGCCCTTCCAAATTCCTGAGCCGATGATCCAAGCGAGAGTCAACAACACGCCTATCCACAGCGCCACACTAATCTTGCCAATCTCAGAAATATTACGGTATAGAAGCACGATGATCAGTATCACTACACCACCTCCGACCATCTTCTCACCCCACCATGGAAGCGGAAAGATATAGGATAGATATTGGGCAAAACCTATTGCCGCTGAAGCAATCACTAGTGGTGCCTGTATAGAGGTCTGCCAGACAAACAGAAAACTCATCCACCTACCACCCTCCCGGCCATAAGATTTTCGGAGAAAATTGTACGTGCCGCCAGCCAGTGGATATTTGGCGCCCAGTTCACTCCATACCATAGCATCCACAAATGAGAGCAGCGCACCGGCAAACCAGGCATATAAAAAATAAGGCCCATTGAGCAGGCCGATTACGAGAGGCAGGGTGATAAATGGGCCTATGCCGACCATGTCAATCATATTGATCGAAGTGGTCTGTAATAAGCCTATTTTCTTTTGCATACCGTGTCCCAGAAGTTCAGGGCACAATTTTAATCAAATTAGTGATTAAAATATGAAATTGAAAAACCTTGATTTTCATGTACCCTGCTAAAGCTGTGACCATTGCACAGCCAGGCTATAAAATAATAAGAATAAACAGAGTCAATCTTATCATTATAAATGAGGAAGAAAAACTAGCCTAGTGGGAATCTTAAACTCTCCTTCTTCGCCAGCTTCTTACAAAATAGTCTCCCACCAAAACGAGAACCAACAGACCCACTGCCCTAAACATTGCTATCGGGAAATAAAGCGCCCAGCTAAAGTCACCATGCCAGACCCCATATAGACTTTGTAACACTACGCTTATGACAACACAGAGCAACATCACTATTGCAAACTTTCTCATTATCCTATATTTTAAAAAGTGGATTATATACTGAACAACGCTTGAGGTTTAGTACCTCAAATAAATCACTTGTCAGGCTCTCTTTTTTCGCCAGCTATCTATATAATAAAATCTTATAAATATTAAAATCATAAGTCCCATAATTATTAAAAGGCCGGAAGAAAAATAACGATCCCATGAAAATCTTCCATCTTCAATACTATAGGAAATCTGTAGCAACGCACCCGCGATTACTCCCCTCAGAACTAAATCCAATATATTTTTCATAATTCTAAATATTAAAAAATCTATGGCTTTCTAATTCTGCCTCCTGAGCTAGTGGCAACTGACAACTCAAATCCTTTATTAATTCTATTCCAGCTTTTTTCCTTTTTTAAGTCTTCTTTAGAATTGCATTCATTTTAAACAGCATAACCAACTAAATAGCGAAAATATAGAATAATCTGCTCTCAATAAAATTTTTGGTATAGCATTTCTATAATTTAACATTTTTTTAATGCTCAATAAAAATAATTAATATTAAATGCTAAAGTTAATTCATTGAAAACCTGAATTCAAGCTGCTATGCAACTTTATTTTTAATTTCAAACTTTTCATATTTATAGCCTACTATTTATCTAAATTTACCTTTAAAGGAATTTTTCTTGACTTTAGCTATTTATTAAATCCATCGAATTTAATATGGTCAGCGGGTTACAGCAATATTTTGCATCCTCACAGAGGCTTACTTCATAAAAAAGTAAAATACAGGCAATTAATATACCTCCACAATGGGACAATTAATTCTGCTTCTTTTAGGCTCAGATCAGGCCGGGGTATTTCTGCACGACATTGACAATTAATTCACCAAAGAGCGTATTGGCCCAGGCAAACCATTTCCTGGTAAATCTGGAGGCATCATCCTTACAAAACGATTCATGCATAAATCCGGTACCGCCATGAGTAGATCTAAGCAGCTCCACACACATTTTAATCTCTGCGGTATCGGTAGACGTAAGCGCCCGCATGATGATACCCAATGGCCAGATCATATCCATACCTGTGTGAGGTCCGCCTACGCCATAGCCAGCGGAGCCCTGAAAGAAGAAGGGATTGTCCGGCGAAAGTATAAACTTTCGGGTTTGACGATACACCACATCATCCACCGGCATATCAGTCAGGTAAGGCAGTGATAATAGACTAGGCACATTGGCATCATCCATCAGGTTATAACTACCTAACCCATTGGTCTCAAAGCCATAGATTTTTCCATAGTTATTGAGTGTTGCAATACTATATATCTTCAGGGCAGCTCCTACTTCGTCTGCCAATGCACTACATTCTCGAGCATATCCATATGCGCGATGAATATCGGTAAGCATTTGAGCCATTTTTCTCAATACATCCACCGCAAAGAAATTGCTGGGGATCAGGAAGGGAAAGATGGTAGCATCATCACTCGGCCTGAACATGGAACAAATGAGCCCTACAGGTCGGACAGGATATCCATATCCGGCCAGTGGAACACCATCCGTAGCCCAGGCAGTGCGCCGCTGGAAGCTATAGGGCCCAGGTCCAACTTTACGCTGCTGCTCTTTGAAAGTTTTGATAATAAGTGTTACTGCCTCGAGCCAATCTTCACCAAATGGAGTCTGATCGCCAGTCATTTTCCAATAATGGTATGAAAGCCGCATGGGATAACATAAGCTATCTATCTCCCACTTGCGCTCGTGCACACCCGGCTTCATATCAGTCAGATCAGTCTCTTTCCATTCACTGATTCTGTTGGTGTCTTTATAAAACGCATTTGCGTAGGGATCGAGCCTGATGCAGGCTACTTGGCGACGGATGACACCCGCGACCAATTGTCGCAATTCAGCATCTTCATTCATCAATGATAGATAGGGGAACACCTGTGCTGTGCTGTCTCTCAGCCACATGGCATCTATATCACCGGTGATCACATAGGTATCTGGCTGGCCACCAATCATAGTAAAATCAACGGTCGTATCCAGCGTATTTGGGAAACAATTCTCAAATAGCCAGGCCACTTCGGGGTGTTTTATCTGTTTTTTTACCCTTAGTATGGTGTTTTCCACAGCCTTACTGGTAAATTTTCTATCCTTCAGCTCAGGCCGGTGAGACTCAAACACCTTGCGATCAGGCCATTTAAGGGTCATGCCGGGTAGTATTGCCAGTGATGAGAAAACAGCTCCATTGATCAGTATTTTGCGTCGTGTCTTATCGGTCATTGTCAAAAATAAGTAATATCTTGAGTAAAGATCAAAATTTTACTTTTGAGTCGGCGTTCTAAAAAACCCGGATTATCCATTTTGTAATATCAGGCGTTACTATACCATATGAAAAATTTTACAAGCTTTATAATCATATTATTTTGTCTGGGACTGGCTAATGACTCTAAGGGTCAGGAACTCAAGCTATATCAGTGGAAATCATTACAATGTGTCCGCTCGGGCTATGACGTAGCCGCTACAGACAACTATATAGTATATAATACAGGTGTCAATCTGATGTTTCTCGACAAAAGTGATTATACCAACATCAGTTACATGACGAAAATAGATGGATTGACTGAAACTGAGATTGAGAAGATTGCCTATAATGAGGTTGCGAAGAAACTATTTGTCTATTATAAAAGTGGCAGTATCGATATCGTAGATAGTGACCGAAAAGTCACTAATCTGCAGGATATAAAAAATAATTCCACGCTGGTACCTGACAAATCAATCAGGAAATTAGTGAGCTTAGAACGGTATGTTTATCTATGTATGTCTTTCGGCTTGGTGCAATTTGATATGGTGGATGAGGTTTTTACCAATACAGTAGCAGTGCAGGGTGGCGTAAATGATATTACCCAGTCTGGCAACCAACTGTACATCACCACCGGCCAAAAATTATTGACTGTCAATAAAAATCAAACCAATATTTCATTTATAGGGAATTGGACTGTACTGGAAGAAAATCTGAGGTCTTTTAATGCACTTGCAAATTGGAAAAACTCAATTTATGTTACTTCGGAAAATAATTTATTGAAACTCGAAGTTGATCAGACTCTCCATCAGGAAGCAAACTTTACCGATATTAGTACAATTAACTATTTGAAAAATAATGCTGATTATTTATTTATCAGTGGTGATTGTAAAAGTGATTGTCTTAAAAGAGCGATTCTATTGGACATCAATTTAAATAATAAACCAATAGACCAATCCCTCATAAATGACAATCTGAATGCGGTCTTTAGTGAGAATGAAATTTGGCTGGCTGACAGTTATCACACCTTTCGGTATTTAAGCTTAAATGATCTAAGCGGCCATGTGATCAATTTAAATGAAAACTCTCCCTGGTCCAATTTGGTGTTTGATATAAAATATACAGAAGAAGCATTGTATATTGCTTCAGGTGGTTTTAGCCGTATATTTCTAGGCCTTGGAAATAAAGAAGGTTTATTTAAATATGATTTCACCGGCTGGTATGTATCTAATTTGTATACAGATCCTTTTTATGCAAATCCGGAAGTTATCGAAGACATAACTACTGTAGATTTCAATGCAGACAAAAATGAATTAGCTATCGCCAGTATGCACAATGGCTTGATAATAAATGATGGTACAAATAAAAAATTATACAATTCTCAAAATTCACCACTCATCGGAATCACCGGCGATGAAAATACTGAACGAGTAGCTGATGTGCAATATGATACTGAAGGATATCTATGGATGGCGATGCATAGTAAAAAGCCTGTAGCTGTGTATACTCCTCAGAAACAAATCTATAATTTCGAAGCACCTCAAAATATAGTTGCTCTTATCAAACTGGCAATTGATCCCAATCAGAAATACAAATGGTTTACCGCGCCTGATAACAATTCAGTGGTCGTGTATGATGCAGGTGAAAATATCCCTTCAGCTTCTGATGATCGCTGGGCTGTATTGCCGGTATATTCCGAATATGAGAAAAGTTTTTTATCACCTACTTCCATTTTTGCAGATAGATCAGGCCGTATCTGGGTGGGTACGACCAGTGGAGTATTCACTATCGATTGTGGTAGTGCGGTATTCGAGTCTTGCTTGCCTAGGTACCCCTTAGTGCAGGATGGATCAGGCCTTACGCCTCTACTCAATGGCTCTGAGATAACTGCGATTGCAGAGGATGGTGCAGGTAGAAAGTGGTTTGGCACTAAGCAGGGAATCTTCGTGACGAATGAATATGGCGATGAAGTATTGCAGCACATCACCGCTGAAAATTCACCTCTGGCAGCCAATCAAATCACCACATTAGAAATTGATGTAAAGAAAGGAAATGTGTACATTGGCACCACCAGTGGTGCGCAAGTCTACAGAACTGACGCCTCAGTTGGAAATGCGTTTCACAATAAAGAGTTAATTATTTATCCCAATCCCGTCAGACCGGATTACACAGGTGCAATAGTAATACAAGGCGTAGCCAATGCTTCTGACGTAAAAATCTCAGATCAGAACGGCCGTCTGGTGTATGAAACCCAATCACTGGGAGGGCAAGCTATATGGGATGGACGTGATTTTCAAAAACGAAAAGTGGCCTCAGGTGTTTATTATGTCTTGGCTACCTCAACAGGAGATTTAGAAAACCCAACCGGTGTGGTAGGTAAGATTGTCTTTATTAAATAATCTAAAAATGAAAAAGTCTGTAGTAGGAGTAATTGGTCTGGGAACCATGGGCAGCAATCTTCTATTGAATATCTCGGATCACAAACTGGCAGGTGCCGGATTTGATATTGATCAGAAAAAAGTAGATCTCTTACTTAAGAATAAAAGGGATAATATCTCCGCCACTAATGAGTTAAAGACCTTTGTAAGTTTTCTCGAAAAGCCGGCGAAAATAATTTTACTTGTACCCGCGGGACCCATAGTAGATAGTGTTTTAAAAGACCTCATACCACTTCTAAGTGCGGGAGATGTAGTGATCGATGGCGGTAACTCCTATTTTAAAGATACAGATAGGCGCTTCCACACGCTAAAAGAAACAGGGTTGCACTTCATGGGTATGGGTGTATCCGGTGGAGAGGAAGGCGCTCGCTTCGGGCCCAGCATTATGCCGGGAGGTGATGAAAGCGCATATCATTCCATCGAGTCTGTACTGAACGCTATTGCAGCTAGTTACAAGGGTGAGCCTTGTGCCGCGTATATGGGAAATGGTCCCGCCGGGCACTATGTGAAGATGGTGCACAATGGAATCGAGTATGCTATGTTGCAAATTATTGCTGAAACTTATTCTGTATTAAAGAAAATAAATAAACTGGATAATGTACAAATAGCCAATATTTTTAAGTCGTGGGTTAAGGGTGAATTAAATGGATATCTGATGGAGTCAGCTATCGAAGTGATACTTCGAAAAGATGATCTGGCAGAGGGCTTTCTGATCGATCATGTATTGGATGTTGCGCGTTCTAAGGGCACCGGAAAATGGACAAGTCAGGATGCTATGGAAGTGCAGGTTCCGGTACCATCAATAGATATGGCAGTCGCTGTTCGTGATCTGTCTTCCTGGATCGATTTACGCAAACAATTAGCTTCACGTAAAACAAATGAACTTCCGGCTAAAAAACTAAAAACTACTGAATTAAAAAAAGCAGTGAGTGCAGCATTCATGTTGTGCTACGCGCAAGGCTTACATCAGATTCACAAGGCCTCCGAGGTATACAAATTCGACACCTCTTTGCTGCAAGTAGTCAAAAACTGGAGAGCGGGATGTATCATTCGCTCTGGGATGTTGCCCGTCTTTAAAAAGGCTTACGAGAAGAATCCGAGTTTGGTCAATATTTTAGCAGATGAAGAAATATTCAAATCTATCTACGTCAACATACCTTCACTTTCTTCCATAGTACTTCGGACCATTCAGAGTGGATATACCATCCCGGCGATTGAATCTTGCTTATCCTATTTCCGCATGATGACCAGCGATTCATTGCCCATGAATGTTATCCAAGGCTTACGGGATCATTTTGGCGCACATACTTATGAGCGAAATGATCGTACAGGAATATTTCATACTGACTGGGCGCAACCGGTGAAATAGCATTAGTAAATCCGAACAATTTAAAATAATGAATTTAGAAAATACAGCAAAGGATCCTACACTGATGATCATACTTGGTGCTACCGGAGACCTTGCTTATAGAAAATTAATGCCAGCATTATATAATTTATATGTAGATAAATTATTGCCGGAGAAGTTTCAGATTTATGGAGTGGCTCGCACTGACATTAAGTTGGTAGATCTGATGAAAGAATACTACAATGGACTTGAAGAATTCTCTCGTAGAAAACCGGAAAAAAAGATTTGGGAAGAATTTAAAAAACAAATCGTATTCAAGAATGCTGATCTATTGCAGAAGGCATTTTATGATGATGTGGAAGAAGTAATTATTGCCAAGAAAAAGGAATGGGGTGAGGCATTGAATGTAATCATTTATATGGCTATCGCACCAGGTCTCTTCGAGCCGGTTATTCAACATTTTGGTGGATATAAATTTGTCAAAAATCGAGATCGCACTCGTGTTGTTATAGAAAAACCATTTGGTCATGATATGCAAAGTGCTATTTCACTCAATGAAGCTATAAGCAAAGTACTGAGTGAATGCCAAATATTTAGAATAGATCACTATCTCGGGAAGGAGACTGTGCAAAACATACTGGCATTTAGATTTGCCAACACATTTCTGGAGCCGCTATGGAATAGAAACTATATCGAATGGGTCCAGATCTCAGCAAAAGAAGATATGGGCGTGGGAAGCCGGGGCAATTACTATGATCATTCAGGTGCACTGCGCGATATGGTCCAAAATCACATCCTTCAGTTGCTGTGTATGGTCGCTATGGAGCCACCCATTTCATTTAATGGCGATGAAATCCGAAATAAAAAATCAGATGTACTGAAGGCGATGCGACCCATTCTTAAAGATCTGGTCTATCGCTATGCAGTTCGCGGTCAGTATGGTAGTACCGAAAAAATTCAGGCTTATAGAAGTGAGAAAAATGTCGATCCTGAGTCGAATACTGAGACGTATGCAGCTCTTAATTTCTATGTAGACAATTGGCGCTGGGAGGGTGTTCCCTTTTATATCCGTACCGGAAAATTATTAGATTCTAAGAATAGTATGATTGTAATTAAATTCAAATCAGCTCCCTTATACGCATTTCCAAAAGAGAATTCCAAGACCTGGGATTCTAATTACTTAGTCATTCACATCAGTCCCAAGATGGATATAAATCTCGTATTTAATGCGAAGGTTCCGGGGCAACAAATGATCTTAAAGAAAGTAGATATGGTCTTTGATTTTCAGGAGGAATTATCGGCTTCAACACCTGAGGCATACGAGCATTTGATCTATGACGTGATCGAAAGCGATCAGACACTATTTATGCGAACTGATCAGGTGGAATTAGCCTGGAGCCGGATTGAACCGGTATTAGATGTATGGCAGAGCGAAGCGCCAGGTGATTTTCCCAATTACAAACCGGGCTCCGATGGGCCAACAGATGCAGACCTGATGCTGGCCAATAATGGTCACGTATGGTACTCAGAATAAATTTAGAATAAAAAAATAACATGGATATAAAACTGGTTTTAAATGAGAATTTTGTTTCTATTTCTGCAGAGGTTATTCTTAATTCAATTCAAAAAAATTTAAAGCAAAAACCCACTTGCTCTATTGTATTATCAGGAGGAAGTACACCAATACCAGTTTATGAAAAAATAATAAAAATATGGCACGAATATAAAATAGATTGGTCGGCGTGTTATTTTTTTTGGGGTGACGAACGCATGGTTCCAGCTGATGATAA
>Ga0073900_10001233_pt1 | contig 14573 bp, 10 predicted proteins | sample KloWWTmetKNB5Kit_FD_66666 | JGI IMG/M metagenome (GOLD analysis project Ga0073900, IMG submission 66666) | Active sludge microbial communities from Klosterneuburg, Austria, studying microevolution and ecology of nitrifiers - Klosterneuburg... | ecosystem: Engineered > WWTP > Aerobic digester >...
AATTAATAAATTCATTAAAGTATCCACCTCTAATTTAGGGCGATTCCAATTTTCCGTTGAAAAAGCATATAAAGTCAAATTTTGAATACCTAATTTAGCACAAGATTCCACTGTTTCCCGAACAGCTTTTGTCCCACTTTCATGACCTAAAGCCCGAAGTAGACCTTTTTGTTTTGCCCAACGACCATTTCCATCCATGATGATGGCCAGATGTTTTGGTAAGTTACTTTTATTTATTTGATCTTCTAAGGTCATTTTTATTGCGGACAAAAACAAGGGTTTTCCCCAAAAGTATAAGTTAATGTAAATCCGGTAAATACATACCAATCGTTGCTGTTTATATTTCCAAATTTCAATGTGTTCAAATTTTCATTTTTCGGATTGCTCCCATCTAAATTATCTGTAAAGGTATATCGGGCACCGGCTTCTAAACCAATTATAAATCTTCTGTTCAATTTTGCTTTTACACCTAATACGATAGGAATTGCTAATGCACCTTCTGTATAATCTTCTTTCACTTCATTATTGATATAAAACAATTCTTTGTATGAAAAATAGCTTATACCGGTGTAAACATATGGTGTAAATTGAGAGCTTAATTTATGCAAATCAAAATCAAAAAAATTAAATTCCAATCCGGCAGAAAACTCATTTACTTTATTTTCAAAACTTAACCCTCTCAAATTTCTATCCGGAACATCAGAATCGGCATCGTTTGACGATAATTGACCATAAGTATAGGAAAAACGATACGTATGACGGGTACTTCTGTTCCATTTATACACAAATCCTATTGCTATGTCGTTAGGAGCAATATAATTTGTGGGACCAACATCACCAATGTAATTACTGCCACCTAAAAAAACACCAATTTCATTAATTTGGGCTTTAAGTACAGTACTTGATACCATAAAAAACAATAAAAACACTAATCTATTCATCCGTTTTGAAATAGCGTGCAAATATAACAAATATGACTAGGTAAAAGTCAACTATTTGCTTATTTATCACAAATTAATTTCAAAAAAAACGGAAATAAAAGGGTAGTAGTATAGAAGAGAAGATATATTTTGATTATTAACCATTAATTTCGCTTGTCCATACCCCACAAAAGTTTGTTTCTGAGCGTTTTTAAAAAGGTTTCATCCTGAATTTCAACCATGTTAATTTTAAAAGGTGTTTTTTTTATGGTTAAAATGGTTTCGTTATTCATAGTGGCGATTCTGCTGTCTAATGAAATTAAATAGTGTGCTTCTCTTCCCGATACTTTAAGTACAATTTCTGTTTTGTCGGGTATTACTAATGGGCGAGCATTAAGATTGTGTGGAGCTATCGGTGTAATAACAAAACTTTTCACATCAGGCGTTAAAACCGGTCCTCCACAGCTTAACGAATATCCGGTAGAGCCTGTTGGAGTGGAGATAATTAATCCATCAGCCCAATATGAAGTCAAGTATTCGCCGTTTAAATAAGTTTCCACCGTAATCATCGATGTCGTATCTTTTCTACTGACGGAAATTTCATTGAGAGCAAAATTTATTTCTTTAATTTCATCATTTTTAGGGTTGCTTTCTATGCTTAAAAGGGTTCTTTTAGAGACCGTATAATTTTTATCTAAAATTAATTGCAAAAAAGTTTCGATATTTTCTTTTTGAACTTTAGCTAAAAACCCTAACCTTCCCGCATTAACACCTAATATGGGAATACCTGAATTTCGAACGTAGGTAATTGCTCTCAAAATTGTACCATCACCACCAATACTGATTAAAAGGTCAAAACTGCTGTTTAAATCTTTATAAGTAGCAAAAGTTTTATACTCTTTTTTAACTATTTCTTCTTCATACAATATTTCCAGAAAAGATTCTTCTATGACTAATTCAACATGGTTACTATTAAAAAAAACGAAAATGTCTTTAATAATTGGGCGGGTATCGTTTTGATAATATTGTCCAAAAATAGCAATCTTCATAGTTTAGATATTAAGATATTTGTCTAAATATTCTGAACGTTCTTTTAAATTACTCAAATAGGTATCTTCCTGATGCTCAGAAATGATTTCATAATTATACCTTCTAAAAGTTTGAATGATTTCATTCATTCCGCCCAAAGTGATTTTGATAGTCACCTGAACAAATTCGGTAGTAGCTTCAGAAATAAAAAGGCCTAATATTTTTCCGTTGTTTGTTTCTACAATTTGAGTTATTTGACTCATGGAAAAATCATTTAATGGTTTTTTTACAATGATAATGCCTCCTTGCTCTCTTAAAAAGGGAGTTTCGGCAAAAAACTGAACAATGTCATTGAGTTCATAATAACCAACATATTTATTTTGATCGTCTAAAACCGGAATTAAATTTGTGTTATTTTGAGCAAAAACTTCTAACACGTCTAACCATATCATATTAGTTCTTGCAAAAAAACCTTCTAAAGTGAATCGATAATCTTTAATTGATTTTTGTGTTTCAAAAGTAACCACATCATCGGCCGCAATACTTCCAATATAAATACTTTCCTCCACAACAGGGAAATGAGAAAAAGTCAAGTCAGCAAAAAAATCCTGAACATAATTTATTTTCTCCCCACTGTCAAAGGGTTTGAAGTCGTTGTTGATATAATTTGTTATTTCTAACATAGCGATTTAATTTCGTTGCAAAATAATCAAAAAATACGATTATTGAGCCTGTTTAACTTTGTATTTTTGTATGCTGTTTCTAATAAAATAGTTTCAAAAGGGTATGACAAAGTTAAGCGTAAATATTAATAAAATTGCTACATTAAGAAATTCAAGAGGTGGAAATGTGCCAAATGTGGTGCAAGTGGCTATAGATGTTCAAAAATTTGGAGCTCATGGAGTAACTATACACCCTCGTCCGGATGAGCGGCATATTCGATATCAAGATGCAAGGGATTTAAAAGCGGTTGTTTATACCGAATTTAATATTGAAGGAAATCCCGTTCAAAATTTCATTGATTTAGTGTTGGAAGTAAATCCGACACAAGTAACCTTGGTGCCGGATGCCGATGATGCTTTAACTTCTAATGCGGGTTGGAATACGATTAAAAACAAAGATTTATTAACGGAAGTAATTCAGGAATTTAAAAGAAATAACATACGAACATCGCTTTTTGTTGATCCGGATTTAACGATGGTGGAAGCAGCAAAAATTACCGGAACGGATCGAATTGAATTATATACCGAACATTTTGCTCATCAATATGGTTTGGGAAATCATAGCGGAATTCAGCCTTATGTAGAAGCAGCTGTGTTGGCCAATCAGTTAGGGTTAGGAATCAATGCCGGACACGATTTAAGTTTGGATAATATTGGTTTTTTTAAACAAAATATACCCGGATTATTAGAGGTTTCCATCGGTCATGCCTTGATTTGTGAATCACTTTATTTAGGGATTGAAAATGTTGTAAATATGTATTTACACAAATTAAAATAAGCTATTCCATTTTTAGGATTACCGGCAGAATAAATTGTGTTTTTACGGGAATTCCTTCTTTTTGAGCAGGTTCTATTTTTGGAAAATTCGTCAAACGGGATTTAATAAGACTATCAATTTTTATTTTGTCATAATTCAAACTATCCGAAGGGAAAAGCGGTTCAAAAGAAATGGTAGCATTTGGATAAATGGATACTTTCACTTGAATGGTATCAATTATTTTTACCTTTTGATTGATGGAATCCGGAGCAATTTTTTGCTGAATAAGAACAGTCATAAAATTAAAAAAACATTCTTTTTTTTGTTCTTTGTCTAAAAGACTGTCACATTCCGCCACTGAGGGATAAACAGTCACTTCCTTCCAATCAATTTCTTTCAATCGTTGTTGCAACAATTCTTCTTCAGAAGGCACACGCTTTTCGAAGTATTGACAGGAAGTCAATAAAAATAAAAAAGAAAGTAAAGAAAGAAATTTATTCATTTTTCGTTTATAATCAAACAAAAGGTATTTTTGATATTCCAAAAGTAAGAAAATAATTTATGGAACACATACTTCTTTTATTAGGTTTTGTATTAATGATTGTTGGTGTCCTTGGAAGTTTCCTTCCTGTTTTGCCTGGACCGCCTATAAGTTGGGTGGGTTTGCTGTTATTGTATTTAACAAAAGCCGTTCCTGTGAGCTATACAGTTTTGGGAATTACGTTGGTAATTGCCATTGTCGTTGGAATTCTGGATTACATCATCCCTGCAAAAGGAACCAAGCGATTTGGCGGAAGCAAATACGGCATTTGGGGAACTAACATCGGGTTAGTGGTTGGCATTTTAGCACCCATTCCACTCGGATTCATTATTGGTCCATTTGTGGGAGCATTTGTGGGCGAACTAATTAACGATTCTACAGATTCTAAAAAAGCATTTAAAGCCGCCACAGGATCATTTATTGGTTTTTTAGCTTCCACATTTATGAAGTTTTTGGTTTCTATGATTTTTCTTGGTTTGTTTTTAGTGAAAGTTTGGGAATATCGAAATGCTTGGTTTTAAATAAAAAAGGACCGAAATTATCTTCCGGTCCTTTTAAAGTAATGTAACTTTTCGTTTATTGTTTTACAAATTTCTGAAGTACTTTTTGATTATTGACGGTGCTTATTTCTACTATATAAACTCCTTTTGTATAACGAGAGATATCTATAGCTGTTTGTTCCATGTTCATATTTTGTTTGCTATAAACTTCCTTGCCTAAAACGTCATAAATAATTATTCCTTTAATAGAATCAAAACCATTTTTCAATTGAATTTGAATTAAATCTTTAGCAGGATTCGGGAATAAAACTAAATCAGAATAAGTGAAATCAGCCGTGCTTAAACTGGCGACAAATTCGGTTTCAAATGTATTGGTAATGATTGCCGGATTAAAATCAAAATAAATTTCTGCCGTATTAGGTATAATGTCACCAATTGAAATTCCGGGATTCGTTTTAATTTTAAAATGAATAAACCCAATACTGGCATTTTCATTGACCACTTTTGGCACTAAATGAATATTCTCAAACTTCCAAACCAACTGATTATTTATTCTTTCCAATACATAATTATGACTAGAGGCAATCATTCGCAAACTTTCGGGATTTAATTGTGCGTCTAAAATATCTTCCACTCTAACAAATGTAGCATTGGTTGTTCCGGTATTTTGAAAACGAATGGTATAATACAAGTAATCATCTTGTGAAAATTGAGCTAATACAATCTCTTTTCCGTGAGCTTCATTTTTGTCATTCGGGTCATAAGCAGCTACAATTGGTCGGGTTATAGAAGCCGAATTATTTGTTGAATTGGCATCTAAAGTTGTAGTGGAAATAGAAACGGAATTGGTTACTAAATCACCAATGGCAACGGTTGGAATTGCAGGAACACTCATCGAAACATTAATAGTTCGGGTTTCCAACGGTAAAAGATCAGTATAATCAAAAGTAAACCCGTTAGCAGAAGGAGTTGTGCCTGTTTGAGAGATACCCGTGATAGTTAAAACAGGAGCTTTATCAAATGTTAAGGTTCCGGAAGCCGGAGCAATTCCGTTATTAGTATAAATTAGTTTATTTTGATAGGTAAATCCTGCTGCCGGTTGGTTAACAGCAACTATGGAAACGGCTACATCATTGTAAGTGGTGGTGTTTACAATAGGAAAATAATACACATTTGATTCCGTTTCAGAAAAAACAATATCATCATACGAAATAGGTTGTGCATAATATCCGGCATATTCAGAATAAACAGCATAACTTAAATCATAGGTATTTGTTGTATTTTCAGGAAAAATATAAAAAACACCATTGGAAGATATATTTGAAACTACATCACCGGTATTATTTACTTGATAATTAAAATTACCATTTACAAAATTTTGCTCACCAGAATCTTTAATTCCATTATTATTGGAATCAAGAAAAGCTATGAGTTGAATGTTATCTTGACACTGATTTCCAAGAGCTAAACTTCCACCTTCAATAAAAACAGCAGAATCAAAAGCAGAATCCTGGTAATCACCAACCGCTAACTTTAAAGAATATTCGTGGTTTGGAATAACAGAGGCTATCGCTGTCATTGGCACTGTATAACCTCGCATATTCAAACTACTGGTTGGATTATTGACATTATAAGTGCTGAAAAACTGTGGATTTACAGAAGCACACGACGTATTATAGATGTTGTCTCGAATGGTAGTTGTTGAAATCGGCACGTTGGTTCCCGGGACAAGAGCAATATTTTGGGTTTGATTGGTGGTTAAATCAGTTAAAATAAATCCGAATACATCGGAAAATTGACATTGATAAGCACCATATTCATTTGAAGCGAAAATAAAATTAAAGCTCAAAATATTTGTAGTGGGAACAATATCAAACTTTACAAAGGAAACATCATTGATGGTGCCGGTTTGTCCGGCTGCTTGCATAATGGCAGTTAGTTGTGGATCGCCAATTTGAGAACAATTGGACGTATAATTAGCATCAGTATAAGGTCCTTGTGTCAAATTTGCATTTCCGCTTCTGATAATTAATCCTTGCTCAAATGGGAAACTACTGTCATTAGCGTTAAAATAACCAACACCACATGGACCTTGGGTAATTACATTGGAGATAGAAGCACAATCTGAATTTAAAATAACATTATTCAAGATTTGCTCGGGTGTAAATGAAGTGGTATTGACCGTTACAAATGGAATGGTAGTAGTACCACAACTTGTAGTTGAAAAGTTAAACCCGGCAGACCAATCAGAGGTTATTTGGTCATTACAAATTGCTCGGACATAGAAGGTATAAGAGGTGTCACAAGTTAATGCCGTAATGACAAACGGATTTACGGAGGCAATAAAACCTTGTGAATTTGGATTTGGTTCCGGAGATCCAAAGGGAACAATATAAATTTCGTTTGTGTTTGTGGCTGATGGATTAAACCAACCTAAAGTTGCTCCATTTTCGGTACTATTAATTGCGTTTAGGTTGTTTGGTGTTTCACAACTGGTGGAACAATTTTGAACAAGTAAAAAGAATTCACCACCCCAAAAGCAGCCCGTGATAAAATCTTCAATTCTCACAAAAATAATTTGATTAGGTGATGTATTGGTGTAATTATATCCTATCGGATTCACTTGATTTAACATATCAGCATAGGTTAAATAAAACGTGACTGACATTGTATTTGGTGAGGCATTGTTCGCCGCATAAATAGTTTGAACGGCTTGATTCAAATCAAAAAAGGCAATCCCGTCATTATCATCATCACAGGCAACAGCTACTTCTGTGCCTATATTTGGAACTGAATTAACAACAATTGTGAAAGTAACTATTTCATAATCAGATGTATTGATGTTTTGTAAACGAGCAAATAGCGTTACAAATCCTATCATACTATTATAACTTGTAGGGTTTGTGATTGCATTACTGTTTTCTTCTGCATTAATTAAACTGGTATGAAAAGAAATATCAAAGTCATTTGGGTTTTGACCATTTAATAATGTTGGAATAATCGAAGTTAAGTCAAAAGTTTCAGTTCCATTATAATCAGTATCACAAGCGGACAACTGAGTTTGTGAATAACTGAAAAAATTCACAAAGCATAAAAAGAAAATAGTAGAGAGTAATTTTGTTTTCATTGATTTTGGTTTTGGTAAATCAAATGTAATTGATTTTTAGTAAATTATATAGTTTTGAATTAGAATTTCTTAGTATTGAATTAGAATTTACCAATACTTTCACTCACCATAAACCCACTTGTCCAGGCATTTTGAAAATTAAAGCCACCCGTAATCGCATCGATGTTGACTATTTCTCCGGCAAAATATACTTTAGGAAGGACTTTGCTTTCCATAGTTTTAAAATTGATTTCTTTTAAATCAATACCACCGGCGGTAACAAATTCTTCTTTAAACGTACTTTTTCCGTTTACCTGAAACTTTCCATTTGTGAGTTGTAAAGCTAAATGTTGAAACTGCTTTTTTGTCAAATCAGCCCATTTGGTTTCTAAAGAAATTTCGGAAGCTAAAACCAAACTTTCCCATAATCGGTTTGGAAATTCAAATGGCGATTTTTTACTGACTACTTTTTTGGCATGTTCCAATTTTAATTCCTTTAAATGACTTTCGGTTTCTTCCAAAGTAGCATCATTCAACCAATTGACTTCCAACATAAATTGGTAGTTTTTAGCAAATAATTCCCTTGCTCCCCAAGCAGAAAGTCGCAAAATACCCGGTCCGCTCATTCCCCAATGAGTGATTAAAAGCGGTCCCGAAGCGGAAAGTTTGGAGTTTTGAACTTTTACTGTGGCAAAAGCAGAAACACCCATTAAATCTTTTATTCGAGGGTCTTTGATATTAAAAGTAAATAAAGAGGGAACAGGCGGAACAATCGTGTGGCCTAAATTTTCCAATAATTCCCAAATTTTCGGATTGCTTCCTGTGGTCATGACCAAGTTTTTACAACGAAACGTTTGGTGATTGGTTTCCACTTTCCAAGTGTCTTCCGCTTGATAAAGGGATTGGACACTTTGACCGGTTAGAATTTCGATTTTGTGTTTTTTGGCAACGGTTAAAAAACAATCAATAATGGTTTGTGAAGAATCGGATACCGGAAACATTCTGCCGTCGTCTTCAATTTTTAATTCGACTCCATGGTTGGAAAACCATTCAATCGTATCGCCGGAACAAAATTGATGAAACGGACCACGCAATTCTTTTTCGCCACGAGGATAAAATTTTACTAAGTCATTAGGGACAAAACAGGCATGGGTCACATTACACCGACCGCCACCGGAAACGCTAACTTTTGTAAGTACTTCTTTGCCACGTTCTAGTATTGCAATGCTAAATTCAGGATTTTTTTCAGCAACGTTGATAGCGGTAAAAAAACCGGCAGCACCACCACCAACGATAAGGACGTCATACATTAGTTCAATCTTTCGGGGAAATTACAAAAAATTCCATCGACTCCCAATTCAGTAACCATTTTAATATCATCAGGTTCGTTGACCGTATACGTGTAAATTTTAAATCCCTCTTCTTGAATGAGTTCTACGTTTTCTTTTGTCAACGTTTTCCACCAAGGGTTAATGGCAACTGCCTTTAATTTTTTCCCCATTATAAGGGCATCTGTCGGATTTTCTTCGGTCAAAACGGCAATAGGAATTTCACTATCTAATTTTCGAACAGTTGTCAATTCATCCCACAAAAAACTGGAAATGACAAAATCGTCTTTTTTCCAATCTTTCTGATAGTATTTTTGAAGTAATTTTAAAGTGGGTTCAGCAGTATTTTTTCCTTTCAATTCTATATTTAAAAGGACTAATTTATCAACCGTTTCGATTACTTCATCCAAAGTTGGAATTTGATGGTTTCCTTTTACAACCACTTTTTGAAGCTCTTCCAAAGTAAACTCTTCAATTCTTCCCGAAGTATCAGTTAAACTGTCTAGGATTTCATCATGAAAAACTACTAATTCACCACTTTTAATTAAAAAAACATCAATTTCAATCATATCGACGCCTAACTCTAACGCTTTTTTAACGGAAGCAATTGTGTTCTCTGTTTCGTGCCCCATAGCACCACGGTGACCGATGTTGAGTGGTTTATTCATTTATGAACAGTTATGAAAAAGCAAAACAAGTACAATCAAAAAGCGTGTTTTCATCGGAATTATTTTCAAGAACGTAAAAATGAAGTCAACAAAATCCTCGTTCTACTGGCATGCTTGTATTAAATTTCATTACTTCTTTAAACTATCAGCTCCACCCACAATCGGCAAAGTCAAAATTGTCCCATCCAAATCAATCGTTAATGCTGTTCCCGATTTTGGATGCAAAGTATATTCATTATCACTCGAAAAAATCATCAAACCAATTTGTTGTCCTTTTTTAATAATTTGATCATCTGGCATTAAATCGAAAGTTACCTCATAAAACTTTCCTGGTGTTAGCGGTTTACTCTCCGTTAAAGAACTATGATTTTGAGGATCAGCCCAACCACGAGTAATAATATTATCCGTTATTTTTGCTTTACTATATGCATTCCAAGGAAGTGAAACCAACCAAACCGATAAGTTTGCAGCAGGTTTGCTACTGGCCATTTTTACCGTGATTTTTGGTACACCTGAAATATGAAGATCCTCGGTAAGTGTTGGCGTAACATATAACACTCGGTTTGGTGATGCTGCTGCACGGGCTAAGATTTCTCCTGTGAGTTTATAATCATCAACCAATGTTTCTTTTCCTTGTTTTTTAGATTTCGAAGTAGTTAAGCCACCCATTTTAGGAGCACCTTTTGTTAAATAAAAAGAAACTGGATTCGATGCTGGATTAGGATAATCTGCATACGGAGTTGGATTATTCATAGCATCGTTTTCACGAACAATCCAGGCTTTGTTTTCCTCTTTTTCAACGCCATTGTCCACACCAAATAAATAATGTGTAAACCATTTGTTTAACATGCTAAACGGTGGCGGCCCACCATGTCCGTCTTGATGATAAAAAATACTTGTTTCCAGCCCCATTTCTTTGGCTTTCTTATAAATTCGATAGCTATGCTCAGGCATAACATTCCAATCATTAAAACCGTGTGACATCAACATTGCAGCTTTCATTGGAGCCATTTGGTTGAGGTAATCGCGTCCCGCCCAAAAATCGTTATAATCACCCGTAATTCTATCCATGCCGTTTTTCATTTCCGTATCTCGAATGGTCTTATTGTTATAAGGCCTTTTCGATTCATCACCACTATGAATAAAATCATATAACACATCAATGTCTTCACCCAAATAACCACCAGGCGAACGAACTAATCCGTTTGAACGATAATAATGATAATAAGAAGTATTCGGTGCAACAGGAATAATAACCTCTAATCCTTCTACACCAGTTGTTGCAGCAGCAAGCGGAATCGTTCCGTTATAAGATGTTCCTGTCATCCCAACTTTACCGGTACTCCAATAGGCGGTTACTTTTTCATCACCATCTGGCGAAGTAAATCCATTCGCTCGACCGTTTAACCAATCAATTACTGCTTTTGGAGCTAATGATTCGTTTTTGCCACCAACGGTAGGCGAGCCTTGTGACAAACCTGTTCCTGGTGAACAAGAATGCACCACAATAAATCCTCTAGGAACCCAAGCTCCAATGAGTGTATTTGAAATAATCGGGCGTTTACCGGTTCGGACCACTTCGGCATGAACACGTTCTTTCGCCGTTTCTCCTAATTCGTGCTTCACATCCCAAAACAAACCTTCTACATCAGGGGCAACTCCTGAATAATAAGGACTCGATTCATAAATCACAGGAAGTTTCAAACCTTCCGTTTCCGTTTGTGAAGGTCGTGTGACGTCCACATGCATTCTATCTGGTTTTCCATCACCATCCGTGTCAAAAGTTGTTTCTACCCAAAGGTCTTCCCTAATCCATTTGTCAGCCTCTTTAAAAGCAGGCACAATTTGAGCTTCTCCATTTTCAAAAACAGGTGTAGCCTTTACAGCCGTTTGAGCCTGTATCGAATCGAAAGAAAGTAAGAAGAAGATGAAAAGTAAATGGAATTGAAATAAGTTTTTCATGTTGAGCTATTTTAGGTAAATCATTGTATTGATGCTTATCACAAATATAGAAAATAAATAGGCTTGTAAAATGGGATGAAAAAACTTAATTCTAGTTTAGTGGAGCAGGATTATTTAGAGATCAAAAATTAAACTTCATTCCAAAAGATAATCTTCCGCCATCACTCGAATGAAAATAGGAAACCGTTGACGCAATTATATTACTGCTGTTAATCCAAAAGCCAAATCCGGTGGATTGATGCCATTTTGTAGAACTTTCAGACGGAAACCAAACACGACCATAATCAAAACCTATAAATGCACCGTAATTCATAGGAGCAAAAGGATTTCTGATTTGACCAATAAAATAACGTAAATCGGAACCTTGATAATAGGCTGATTTCCCTGTAAAACGGTTATCTCTAAATCCTCTCAAATCAGTATCTCCGCCCAATGAAGCCGCTTGATAAAACTCGTACGAATTACTGAAAATTGATTTCCCTTTTAGGGTTGTTTCAAAAAGCCATTGTCCATCTGGAGTCAATTTATAGACTAAATTTAATGACGTTTCTAAGGACGGAACTTGTCTGGAAAAATCGGAGACATTTACATTCCATTTTCCGATAGCCTGAAATCCTAACCCTAACGAAGGTAAAAAAGGATTGTCATAATTTTTAAAGGCATATTCAAATCCAATTCCGGCAAAATTTTGAAAATCAAAAATGCGGGAATCAAGACCACTTTCAGAAATATACCGTTCGGGAGTATTTTCAACTTGATACGATTCTAAATTTAACCGGGCTATTACAGTCGATCCAAGATTTTTTAACCATACTAAACCGGGATTTACTTTAAAGGAAGCCATTTTCACACGGTTGTAATCCATTCCTAATTCCTCTTCCATGGAAATAGTTTCGTTGCCATAACCAAAAAAGTTTTGCGAAAAATTGGAACTGGTTGTTGCGGCATCAATAACGAGGTCAAAATTACCAAATGCTTTTTTTACGATACCGGAATAGGTAAATTCATAACCGCTTGTCGCAAAATAATAATTAGCCAATAAACTATGTTTTTGCGAATAAGGATTGCCTAAAAAACCATGTTGAACAAAATCAAATCGAGCACCTAATCGCAAACCATCATCCGGGTTGAAACCCATTAAAGGAACACCGGAAAAAGTATTGAATTTTGGTTTTTTATAATTGTACGTATTTGTTTCATAATTATTTGAAAGCAAAACGGTTGTTTTTTTGTCCACAGTTATTGTTTTGTTATTGGCATAAAAGTCATATATTGTTATCTTTTTACCATATTCAACAACATACGAATCCTGATTTAATCCACCAATTAAACGAATTTTAATGGTATTGTTTTCTTTTCCTTCAATACTGAATTCGTCGTTTCCTTCTAATCCAAATAACCAAATTTCCTTGGTATTTTTTTTATAAAAAGTTTTTTCAAATACAATGTTGGCGGGCGTCTTTAATCCGTTATAAACCACAACCACAGTTCTTCCTTTTGATAAGCGGGTGATTACGATAACATCATTTTTTTGAGTGCCCACCACAATTGCTTTTTTCTCAAGTAGTTTATGATATTCCTTAGCCGTCTGGTTTAGCTTTTTTAAACGATTTCTAAAATGAAGCTTTATTTTGGAAGTAGTTTCATCCTGCAATTCATAAGGCAGTTGCAAAAATGCTTGATTGATTAAATCATTAGAAAGATTTTGTTGAATGAATTCAGCTTGTTTAAGCCAACTTTTTTCATCGGCATCAGCTAATAAGGCTAAATCTAAGGCATAGGCTTGCTGATTGAAGTCTTTGATGTTTTTAAGATTATAACGATATGAATGCATTTGACCCATCGCCGGAATGCTTTTTAAAAGACCTAAAAAAGCACCATCATATTTGGCAAATGCCTGATCACGTTGTGTAGAAATTGGACGATAGATGGTTTTGTTTTTTTCAACATAAACGCCCCATTGCCATTTGTTTGCCTCTCTGTCCCAATCACCTAAGAGCATATCAAACAAGCGAGCCCGAATATAATTTTCTTGATCTACTACGTGATTTTTATCAGTACGAATAAGGTGTAGCATTTCATCAGTGGTAATAATTGAAATTGCATTTCCAAATTCATTATTGTTTTTAAAAGCGGTTTGAGGTTTTTCTGAAATATAGTAAAAGGCACCTCCAAAATCCTTATTATAGACCTCTAATTTGTTTTGTTTTGGCAAAAAGTACAGTTTGGGTTCTGTTGTGCGTAAGCCTATCGCTTTTGATAACTCCGGGATTACCAATGGGACAAAAGGGTGAATGGTTGTAAAATAATCTCTTAAAAAATCTTCTGTAACTTCATTACCGGATTGAGTTTTAAAGTTTTGATTTTTATAAGCAAGTGATTTGAAAAAGGAGGCAGCATCTTTTTCTATGGGGGTCATAACATATTCTTTTCCTTTTTTATCGATTAAAATAAGTGAACTGTTTGAACTTTCATTGTCTAATCCAATCGGTTTTAAACCACCAAACAACGTGTCAAGCAGTGTGGTTTTTGACGTAATAATTTGGCTGTAATAATTTTTATAATGTTTACCCCAGAGGTATTCATATACGGCACTTTTTTGACTTACCGGTCTTCCGAAAATTGATTTTTTGACTTCATTTTCAACTTGTTTAGGATACGTTTGTTTTTTTTCTTCTACAATAGGTTCCCTCAATTTTTGTTTAAAAAGTAATACTTCTTTTCGATTGGAAGTGGTAAAATAGGAAATAGTAGAAGCACCGTTTGCATATAAATCTAAAACGGCATAACCAAAACCGCCATAGCTGAAATCTTTTGGATTTACCACTCTTGCCGGTGTAAAATGAGCACCTGAACCACTGATAATTTGTTGAATCCCGTCTTTTGAAATGTATTGTAAATTTTGTTCATGCCCGGATACAACGACAACATGATTATATTTTTGAACAATTGATTTAATTTGGTTAGCCATTTCACTATAACGAATGTTTTGAATATCTTCCGTGTTATAACCACTCGCTTTTCTGAATAAATTGACAAA
>Ga0073900_10001236_pt1 | contig 14544 bp, 14 predicted proteins | sample KloWWTmetKNB5Kit_FD_66666 | JGI IMG/M metagenome (GOLD analysis project Ga0073900, IMG submission 66666) | Active sludge microbial communities from Klosterneuburg, Austria, studying microevolution and ecology of nitrifiers - Klosterneuburg... | ecosystem: Engineered > WWTP > Aerobic digester >...
TTGGATGTTGGATTATTGATTTTGGATTATTGATGTTGGATGTTGGATGTTGGATGTTGGATTTTGGATTATTGATTTTGGTTTAATTATTGATTGATTTCAGTGAGGTAGGCAGGCGTTGCGATTAATCTTTCATTTGGAAATATTTCCTTGACTTTCAAAGCATATTTAACTTTTATACCTTCTTTATTATACGTCTTGGGCAAATTGCAAGCAAGAAATCGGCTATTGCCATCTTGCGAAAGTATAATATAAGTCTCTGCTACTTTAATGATAGAGCCAGACTGATTGATTAATGTTTCAATGGTTTTTCTTTCTGGATAACAGTCTGCGGTGGAAAGGCCGTCATGTCCTGATTTGCCTACAAACGATTTGCAAGCAATCAAAGATACTACCAAAACTCCCAATATGTTAAACGCAACCAAACCTGTAAACTTCATACGCCTTATTTCAAAAATTCGTCTAATCTTGCCAATGCTTTATCCAATCCAGCTACATCAGTGCCTCCTGCTGTTGCAAAAAATGCTTGTCCGCCGCCGCCACCGTTGATTTCTTTACTCAATTCCTTGATGATATTTCCGGCATGCCAACCTTTGGATTTTGTAAGGTTTTCAGCAATACTGAGCATGATGGTTGCTTTACCCTGATCATCTATTCCGAATAAAACAAGGCCGTTATCTATCTCTGATAAGATATTGACTGACAGTGTTTTGGCAGATTTTGTATCCATTTCTTTCAATTTTGCAACCACAACACGGGCACCAGAGATTTCCTTAGCTCCTGATATCAATGACGCTTTCATTCCAGAAGCTTGCATGCCTCTCAATTTCTCCACTTCCTTGGCCAGTTCTTTATTTTCATCCAACAAATCAGATACATTTTTAGTAGTATTGATATTGTTTTTAAAGAATGATTTGATGGCATTCAATTCGTGAATCTGCTGGTTGACATATTCCTCAGCTTTATTTGCTGTGACTGCTTCTATTCTTCTGACACCAGCTGCAATACCACTTTCTGATGTGATCTTAAATAATCCGAGTTGTCCTGTGTACTTGACATGACATCCACCACATAACTCACGAGAATATGCAGGATCGAAGGTAATCATACGCACAGAATCGCCATATTTCTCACCAAAAAGCATCATAGCACCAGATTTTTTAGCTTCTTCGATAGGCAATGCACGTGCTTCTTCAAGTGGGATATTTTGACGTATTTTCTCGTTTACTATTTTCTCTACCTGCGCCAGTTCATTGTCTGTAATCTTTTGATAATGAGACATATCAAACCTCAAGTAGTCGTCCTTTACCAATGATCCTTTTTGCTGTACATGGGTACCAAGAACTTGTCTCAATGCTGCATGCAATAAGTGGGTAGCTGAGTGATTATTTTCAGTCAACGAACGCTTGTTTGCATTTACTTCTGCATATACATCACCACTTATATTGTCAGGAATTCGGTCTATGATGTGGATGATCAAGTCATTTTCCTTTTTCGTATCAAGCACTTTGATGACTTCACCATCGAACATCATAAAGCCCGTATCTCCTACTTGGCCTCCGCCTTCTGGATAAAAAGGCGTCACGTCAAGTACCAACTGATACAACTCTTTGTCTTTTTGCTTAAGCACTCTGTATTTGACAGCTTTGCTACCTTGCACGATCAGATCATCATAACCCACAAATGTGGTCAATGCTTCAGATCCGGCCATTACCCAGTCACCAGTTTCCCTTTTGGCATCAGCCCTAGATCGTTCCTTTTGCTCATTAAGTGCTTTAGAAAATCCATCTTCATCTACTTTCCATCCTTTCTCATCGGCAATAAGTCTAGTAAGATCCACTGGAAATCCATAGGTGTCATACAATTCAAAAACATCCTGACCATCGATGGTATTATTCTGTACTTTGATATCTTCTATTCGGCGCAAGCCACCTTCTAGAGTTTTCAGGAATGATTTTTCTTCTTCGCGAATGACTTTTTCTACAAAAGATTTTTGAAGGTATAATTCTGGAAATACATTCTCAAATTGCTTAGACAATCCATCTATCAACTGATATAAAAGTGGTTGTTTATAATCCAGATAGGTATAATAGTATCGGACTGCTCGACGCAAAATCCGGCGAATAACATAACCTGCGCCATTATTTGCAGGTAGCTGCCCGTCTGCAATCGTGAAGGAAATCGCCCTGATATGATCTGCTAAGACCCTGAAAGCTACATCCATCTTGGTATCGCTGAAATTATATTTTTTGCCAGTAATCTTTTCTACTTCGAAGATCGTTCCCGTAAATACATCCGTATCGTAATTGCTAGTTTTATTTTGAATGGCTCTCACCAATCGCTCAAATCCCATTCCAGTATCCACATGCATGGCAGGCAAAGGCTCCAAGGTGCCGTCAGCTTTGCGATTGTATTGAATAAAGACATTATTCCAAATTTCGATGACTTGTGGATGATCGTTATTGACCAAAAGATGACCTGGAGTCTCGGCTCGTTCTGCATCCGGTCTCAAGTCTATATGAATCTCACTACACGGACCACAAGGACCAGTATCACCCATTTCCCAGAAATTATCCTTTTTGTTACCATAGATGATATGTTCTTGGGGCACTACTTTCGACCATTCCTTGAGTGCAATCGTTGATGGCGGGAGATTTTCCTTAGGATCACCTTCAAAGACTGATACATACAATCTGTCTTTCGGCAATTTATAGACTTCGGTCAAAAGCTCCCAACTCCATGCGATCGCTTCTGCTTTGAAGTAGTCTCCAATACTCCAGTTGCCCAACATCTCGAACATCGTATGGTGGTAAGTATCTACACCAACTTCTTCCAAGTCGTTGTGTTTACCACTGACTCTCAGGCACTTTTGTGTATCTGCAATTCTTGGATTATCAGGTTTCTTATTGCCAAGAAAAAAATCTTTGAATTGATTCATTCCAGCATTAGTAAACATAAGTGTAGGATCATCCTTGATCACTATCGGTGCTGAAGGAACAATTTTATGGCCTTTAGATGCAAAAAACTCAAGAAACTTCTGTCGAATTTCGTTAGATGTCATAAATCAGATGGTGTTGAATACGGTTATACTTTGAACCTATTTAAAATAAAGGTGCAAATATAAGGTAATGAGTTGATTTTTTCAATTTCGTCGTTGTCAGTTACAAGAATAATTTCTTAATCCACAATTAAATTCAATTTTTAAAAAAGAAATAAAATCAAGTATTTACGGTTTATTAATATTAAAGTTTACATAAAAATTAAGTGTGCTGGAACTGATTTGTTGGAAATAATAACTTGAATTAAATAATTTTCTATAATAATTTCTAAATCCGAAATAATCAATAAATTCTAATCCGATTGAATTTCCCTTTGCATTTGATATTTCAAATCCTAAGCAATATTGCAAAGAAAAAGTTTTGTCTATGAAATCATCTTTTAACAAAGTTGCCACAGAATTATCTACATTACCAAAAGAGCCGACAGATCGGAAATAAACTGAATCGTATTCTTTTATTTTGGTTTCAAAGTTGAAGCTATTGACCAAACCTACAAAAACCTTCAGATTATTTTTACGATACATCAATTTGACAGGGATAAGTAGTTGATCCAATTTAAAATGATCCATTTGATCTTCCAAGCCTACTTTAATATTTGTTCGGTTATACAGAATCTCAGTTCCTAGCAACCAAGAACCTGAGTTATTCAAATTAAAATTTTTTACTAAACCCAGACTATAATTTATAGACGGTTTGTAATTATATTCATCAGAATACTGATTAGTTGGTCCTACAAGGCCATACAATCCTGCCGACAATTTTATTTTAAGATCTTGCAAAATTTGTCCATGGAGTGAGCTTACCGCAAAAACAAACAAGACAATAACTGATACAAATAACTTCTTAAATTTCAACATAAGTCATAAATTAAATTTCAATTAATACATTAAATCACAATTGAAAGCAAAGATAATACATATTTTGACAACAGGCTAACCTGATAATACAATGTTTATTACAACATACAATTAAAATATATTTTTGTTTATCATAATTAACAATTATTATGGTTTAATGTTGTTTTATATAAACAAATATCATAACTTTGCAGTAACAAATGTTTTTGTAAAATGGAACAGATTTATATAGAATATAAAGAGACATTAGCCGCTTTAAAGCCTCGGTTTAGAAGGGATTTAATAGATGAAATAGATTGGGATGAACCATTACTTTTCATCTTAGGTTCGCGCGGCGTAGGCAAAACTACTTTAATGCTACAATATATAAAGGAAAAGTATGGTACAGCTGCCACGACATTATACATAAGTATGGATGATCTTGCGCTGTCCAACTATACACTTATCGATCTTGCAAAAAAACATGCGCAAAACGGCGGCACCCATTTATTTATAGATGAAATCCATAAGTACCAAAACTGGAGTCAAGAACTAAAAAACATCCGAGATAAAATAAAAGAATTGAAAGTAGTAGCGTCTGGTTCTTCTATTTTGGACATACAAAAAGGCAATGCAGATTTAAGCAGGCGTAGTGTGGTATATACATTACATGGCTTATCCTTTAGAGAGTACGTGAACATTGAGTTGAAACTCAATTTACCTGTCGTATCATTTTCAGAAATTATTAAAGATCACGAAATTATAGTTCCACAATTACTTGAGCAATTTAAACCATTACAGCATTTTTCTACTTACTTAAAAAATGGCTACTTCCCTTTTTATTTAGAAGGAACCAAAAACTATCATCACAAGTTGGGCAATGTATTGAATGTTGTATTGGAGCAAGATATGGCGCTAATAGAAGGTGTGGATTTAACTAAAATTCCTAGAATTAGAAAATTGATCTATTTGTTATCTACACAAGTACCTTATCAACCCAATATTACAAAGCTGGCAGAAGCATTAGAAACTGACCGTATAACTTTACTCAATTACTTGAATTCACTACAAAAGGCATCTGTGCTTTCTTTGGTGAGATTGAATGGAAAATTATATACCCAACTGACCAAGCCTGATAAAATTTATTTACAAAATACTAACTTGTTATATTTATCACAAGCTAATGTCAATATAGGCACACTCAGAGAAACTTTTTTTGCCAACCAATTAGGGATCAAACACCAATTGACGCTGGCACAACAAGGTGATTTTATGGTGAATGACACCTATACTTTTGAAGTAGGTGGAGCCAATAAAAGTTTACATCAAATATCAGATATAAAAAATAGCTATCTAGCTATAGATGAAATGCCACTTGGTATAAAAAATAAAATCCCATTATGGCTTTTCGGATTTATGTATTGAGCAGAAATTAATATTAAGATGTATTGGGTTTATTTCAATAAATTGGAAAAATGCAGGATAACTCTTGTGCCTAGGGCAATACCATGTTCATCTTCCAAATCAAGAATCCTAACATTACCTTGCGCACCCGTGATGGTGGAAAGTGCTTCCATCCTTTTTTCAGTCATTTTAATGCCTTCAGAACTTTTAATCTTTGGTGTAGCAACTACCTTGGAATATGCTCGACCAACTCCATTATCTTCGATTACTATTTCTAGATCATTATGAAATTTTCTAAACTCAATCTTGAGTACACAATCGCCTTGTTTCGGCATCAATCCATGCCAAATCGCATTCTCTACAAATGGTTGGATCATCATAGGTGGTATTTCAGCTTTCTCAAGTTGGATATCTGGATCTACATCTATAGAGTAATCAATTTTTTGTTGAAACCGCAAAGATTCCAGCTCAAGGTAAATCCGCAACGAATCCAATTCCTGTTGGATCGGAATCATCATCTTATTAGAGTGATCAAGGGTAAGTCGCATCAATTTTGCAAATTTTGACAAATATTCTGATGCATTGAGTTTGTCAGATATCAGGATATACCGATTGATAGAATTCAAGGCATTGTAGATAAAATGCGGATTTAGCCTGCTTTGAAAAATTGCTCCAGTGGGATCTCGTGGGAACTCACTGGGAATTCGTGGGAACTCACTGGGAACTCAGTGGGAGTATGGTGGGAGTATGGTGGGAACGTGGTGGGAACGTGGTGGGAGTTGATAGGGAGTTGATAGGGAGCTCCAACGGAGCAGGTACGGAGTGGAGTTCCTCACCAAAGTAGAGATGTAAATAGGCTACTAAGCTGCTAATTTATGAATAAATTTTAAAAATACCTCTAATGGTGATCTACCATCTAAGTGTGAATGTATTCTTACCGTATTGTACCAACCATCTATGTAATTAAAGATGAATGATTTAAGTGTCTTGTTGTCATTGAAAATATATTTATCCAATTTTTCCGTTTTGATCGTCTTAAAGAAAGATTCTGCTACTGCGTTGTCCCAACAATTACCTTTTCGAGACATACTCTGCACACAATTATAGGTGGTCAAAATATCTCTAAATTCGTGACAAGCATACTGTATGCCCCTGTCTGAATGAATCATAAGATTATGTTCTCTTGTTATTCCTCGATTTGCTATTGCCTTTTGTAATGCTGCTATCACTGTATCTTTTGCCGTCATATTATTACTCAATACCCATCCTACTATCATTCTATCTGCCAAGTCTAGGAATATAGTCAGGTACATCCAATGGCTACTTACTCTAATGTACGTGATGTCACTGACCCAAACTGTATTGATATTTTCAACCGTAAAATTCCTATTGAGTAAATTTTCTGGTGTCTCAAAATCATGTGTAGAATCTGTAGTGGCAATAAATCTTCTCTTGACTCTCGCACGTAAGTTGAGGTTGTTCATATATCTACCTACTGTTGATTTTGAGATATCTATACCGCTCTTCCTAAGCTCCACAACGACTCTGGGACTTCCGTACGTACTTCCTGATTCTTTATATACCGTGGCAATTTCATCTTTTATGGATGCTACCGCATCGTCTTTTAAAGGATTGGCTTTTAGCCATTTATAAAATCCACTAGCACTCACTGCTAGTACTCGGGACATCATCTCGACAGTATATTGCATTCTATGGTCTTTTATGAATGCAAATTTCTCTTGTCTGCTACAGAGAAGATGCCCAAGGCTTTTTTTAATATCTCCTTCTCTAATTCTAATTCTCTGAGCTGTTTCTTAAGGGCTAAGACTTCCTTCTCGTGATCTGTAAGTATTGGATTACCGTTGCCTGGAAAAGCTGCTGTATCGAACTTTGTAAACTCGCTCCTCCATTTATATATGGTATTCATATGAACCGCAAATCGCTTGGCTAATGATTCTATGGATATTTGCTCATCCATTGCTAACTTGACTACCTCAAGCTTCTCCTCCTTGGTGTACTTCTTCCTTGATATGGACATTATTTGATTTTTATAAAGTGTGAAATTAATAAGATTTATCTTTTTATCTTATCTATATCTCTACTTTATTGAGGAAGTTCAGAGTTGGCCTGTCTTTTGTCTTGTCCCCAAATAGCAAAATCCTTACCATTTTACTCCAAAACTTGTATCAAAGGGCGAATGGATGTCATAGTTACAAAATTCTAGAAAGGCACAAGCTCAGCTTTAGAATGACTTGTACCAGCATTAGGAAGACATGTACTAGCAGAGAATATAGTTATTTATTCAATTTATATAGATTCTCTAAAAAAATTATCTTTTCGTCTTCGCTCCAATTATTAGTATACACCAAAAGATTTAAAAAATTACTTTTAGACGAACCAAATAAAAAGACATTATCGAGTTTCTTGTCATTATACTTCCAAATTATATATTCTAATTCAGCATTTTCTTTAATCTTTTCTGCATAGAAATTATTTTCTTTATAATATTCAGAATCCCAAGTGTAAAACAATTTTACATTTTCAAAATCTGAAATATTGTTTTTAAAGAAAGAATATGCTTTTTTAGGATTTTGAGCAATTGCAATAATTACTCCATCTTTATTTTTTAGATAAGTTTGACCAGAGTCATCCATTTTATTTAATTGTTCCCAATTCCCAGGAATTTTTACATCTCCAGAATTTGTTTTAACTTTGGAATAATCTGTATTGTCTTGACTAAAAATAAATTTTGGCAAGAATACAAGAAGAACAAACATTAATTTTAATATTTTCATATTTTGGTATTTTTATAATTACATAAAATGGTTTGGCTATTGCTGAACACAAGAATTTTTAGCAAAAATGTTCAAACCGATGTTACCTGCTGTGGTTTTTATCGCATCCATCCTTCTATTTTATAATTCTTGTTAAATAATTTTCTTTCTTGTTCACCATTGTCGGGTTTAAACCAAACTTCAAATCTTGCTGCATAAGGTTGTCCCCAATCACCTTCATAAATAGTGAAATGTGCTGTCGTTCCAAATTTTTTAATACTGTCTGTCGGATTGTAAACTTTGACTGAACTACTCTCAGGAAGTCTGTCAGTTGATAAAGCATACTCTTGTGTAATTTCATAAGCCTTTAAATAAATTGTACCGCGTTCAATTTTGTTTGTCCAAAAGTCAAATTCGTATAAACCTGGTTGAAATGAATTGTATAATTGAAAATCATTTTGTTTTATAGGTCTATTTGTTATACTTTCTGGTAAATGTGCGTTAAATCCAAATTCAATAGGGCTGTCAAGTTGAATGTTTGTAGGGATTTTTAAATTTTTTGCCCATTCGTCTGGTGTCTCTTGTTCAACAAAAAACATTGCAATTGCATAAAACATAAATACAACAATTGTGCCACAGAATATTCCAAAACTCAATAATCCTGTCCACCATTTTTTTCTTGAAAAAAGATAAATCGATGAAACTAAAATTACAAGAAGTCCAAGTCCAAACAATATAAATGCAAGGTTTCCAAATGTTCTGGTTTTAAGTATTTCAGAAAGTCCATATGTCAAACAGCAAACAAACCAAAAAATAATTGGTCGCCACCATTTTTCAAAACAGAATTTAAGAAATTTTTTCATTCACTTTTTGTTAAATGATTGTCGTCCTACCATAGCATGGGGAATAGTTACAAAATTCTAGAAAGGCACAAGTTGCAAACTCGCGCCAGCAAAAGGTTATTTAACCACTTTTGACTATTTTCTTGGTTATTGTAAAATCATTAATTTTTACTTTCAAAAAATACAAACCATTATTGAATTCTTGAATATCAATTATAAGCTCTTGACCAATTCTTAATAATCTTCCCTGAAAATCAAACAACTCCCAATTAAGAGAATCAGTTGATTCTAAGTTTATAAAATTTGAGGTTGGATTTGGAAAGAACTTTATAGATATGTCTTGAGCTACAATATCCATAACATTAACAGTTCCACTACAAGGTGAATTGCTTGAACTTTGAGTAAGAAATGCAATAAAAAAACCATGAATAGTATCGAAGCTTCCCGAATTGTTTGGCTCCAATATAAATTCAAAAAAACCATTGTTAACTTTTGAAAAATTATCAATGATGTATTCATTTTGTGATGCAAGACAAGCATATTTCTCCGGCGAAGCAAGTCCAGTTGTATCTTTATACCAATCTAAAAAAACTTGAGGTAGAATATGTGGGGTTAAAAAATTTTTTAAATTGCAAAAATCTTTATGATCAGAACTGTTCCATGAAATTCTCAGTGGAAAATTCTTTATTTTTACAAAAAATTTTAGTGGCTCTCGCACAAAAAGACAGTTATATGTAGGATGTAAACCAGCTTCTGTATCTCCAATAATTTTCTTTGACAAAACTTTGGGGCTAGCATGGTTATTTGCTCCTTCATTGTGGCTTGCTCTTACTTCAAAATCACTATTCCAAGGAACATCTTTAATATTCACTTCACCAAACTCTGGATTAAAATCGCCGTTTGAATCTAAATCATGTCCAATTGTTATACTGTCTCGATTGCCATGTCCATCTTCAAAATACAGTTTGGTTTCCCAAAATGCGGTTTTTTGTCCTAAAATAGCCAATGGTGATAGTAACAAAATTAGTAATACCTTCATAGCTAATTTTTTATGATGTTTTCAATTATCAGATCTCCGTTGTACTCAAAAATCAATGAATTGATACCAGATTGCCAATTTGATATGTCTAATGTAAATTGTTGGTTGTCTCCTATGTTTTCTATTGTATTTCTGATTATGCCATATTGAGCTAACGTATTAAGGTTTGATGCATACATTTTTAATTGCCATTTTCTTTAGTACTGTCGAAGCAATGGTCAGATGGCGAAGTTGGATAATCTGGTGCCAACTGTGCAGGAACAATGTCGCTTCCTTCAGGAATTGATTGTTGAGCAAAAAGTGAGTTTGAAAGTACAAACATCAAGAGTGAAATTTTAAAAATCATTCTCATACTATATGAATTTAAATGTGAAAAAATCCTTTAATGAAACATAACGGTTAGGCTACACGCCGTGCGACGTTAGGAGCATGGACGCTGTAGCTATTGTTATCTTCTTTTTTTGATTCTTTTAAGTATATATTTCTTTATCATCATCCTTATGCAGGATATTCTTATCCACGTTTAGAGATACGTCTATGTCGTACTCTTTATACCATTTTTTCAATCCCCTCATGACATCTTTTTTGTACTCTTCTGTTTCGCCATTCCACTCTAGATGATTTGATAAATATTCAACAAATGGCTTAGCTGCCATTAAATCTCTAATGATATTTGCTGTATTACCATTTACAATTTTGGCATAATAATCAGGATCTTCTTCGGTTGCCCACTTCGCTAACATCGAAAATCCTAATTTTCTCATTTGTGTTTGCTTATGTTCTTCTTCTACCCATTTCTTCATAGACATATAAAGTCTTTGTTGCTCTTCAGTAGTCTTTGATGAATCATAGCTTGATTCTATTATTGGTGGACCAATATCAACTGAAAAAACATCTCCGTCTATTTCATGTCTTTTGAAGAACTTTTGGTTTGTGGTGGTAAGCGCCAGTTTAAGTTTGTTATATGCACGGAAAGTTATTATCTGGTAAGCAGGATTTGTTGTATAGATTTTAATATCATCTTCTTCCTTGTCAATGCTAATTATGAAAAGCGGAAGGTCTTGATTTATTAGCCAATCCAATTCATTACCCTCATACAATATTTCACTTACTGATTTTGATTTGATTTGGGCAAAAAAAGTATTTTCGGCATAAAGTAATCCCTTTTCTTCTCGTAATAAGGTCGCTACCGCGTCTATTCCAATGTCATCTTCCTGCCGTAGTTGTGCCACTGCACAGAAATTTCTAAGGAACATTATTCCTAAATCTTCGGCTTTATGTCCTTGCCTTAAGTTTTTGCCTAAACGTCCTGCCATTTCTATTTTTTAACAATTGAAGATAACTTATCTCTCTAAGACACAAATATATCTAATCTTTCGCTTTTTTTAGCTTTTGAATTAAGAAATCTTCTTCTAATATCCTTACCTCCCAAACGGCGCAAAGTAAAAAAGATATTTCAAGGATTCCTCCCATCAGGATGATACTTTTATATGATTTAATATCTCTTCGCTTTTGGGGCTTAGTATTTGCTGGGCTGACGAATCAATAAGTAGTTTAACTTTTTACGAAATTACACATAATAATCTTAGACTAAAGATGATGATGATGTGTTTCATATTTCTTTGATTTCTAATATTTTAATGTAGCAACGTTATAGTGCCTGTATGATGTTTTAAATCTCCATTTGTGTAGGTCAGACGCAAGATATAGGTACACACTTGGTCTTGTAATATCTTACCGCTATAGGTGCCATCCCAACAAACATCTGTGCCTTCTCCTGTAAATAAGAGATTGCCCCATCGGTCATAGATCCAGAGTGCTTGATTTGCAATGCAATCCTTTGCTGGGCTGCACCATAGCGCATTGTTCGTATCTCCATTTGGTGAAAAAATATTGGCTAACACAATCGCACAAGCTTCATTGACAATAATCTGGACACAAGTATCTGCTAAACAGCCATTTTGCTCAGCTTCTACACAGTAGCTCGTCGTATTTTGGGGTGAAGCAATAGTAATACTACAAGCTGTACATGACAGCCCTTCTGAAGGAGACCAATGAAAAACATCTCCACCTGTAGCTTCAAGTCGGGCAGATTGTCCTTTTTCTATAGTTTGTTGATCAACATGAATACTTAAATCAGGCAAGGGCATTACTCCTACCTCATGGCTTGTAGTATCAATACACCCATTCAAATCGACAGTCAGTGTATAAATAGTATTGTCACTTGGTGATACCGTAATTGTATTCGTATTTGCACCTGTGCTCCATGTTTTCGTGCCAATAGTTGGACTTGTTAACTCTAATTCACCATGTAAGCAAATTGTAGTATCACCTTCGATGACGGCTTGCGGATTTTCCTGTACATCTACTTGTACGACTGCAGTACCTGAGCAGCCCGAAATATCACTCACCGTCAGCAGATATGCACCTTCATTTTGAAGTGTTGCATTTGGTATTATTGGGTTTTGTAATAAAGAAATGAAGCCTGTTGGACCATTCCAGCGGAATGAGGCTCCATTTCCTGTAAATAGCTTTATAGTATCTCCTTCACAAACAGGTTGATTATAATTAGGATTGATCGTTAATTGACCTGAAATAATAACATCAGTAGTTACCGTAGTTGTACATCCATTCTGGCCTGTAACTATTGCCTGATAGACACCTGAATTCGCAGTTGTTGAGCCTGAAATAATCGGATTTTGAGTTATAGAACTAAAATTTAATGGTCCACTCCAAAGATAAGAAATACCTCCTGATAATTGTAGACGCAAATCACTTCCAATACATACTGGACTGTTTGAAGATATAATTGCAAACGGTTTTGGCAATACACTTACAAGAATTGAAGCTGTATTAGTACAAGATTGAGCATCCGTCACTGTCACTTGATACGCACCACTTGATGTAGTTTGTACATTTGTAATTATTGGATTTTGATCTGAACTTGTGTAGCCATTTGGTCCTGACCATGCGTAAGAAATACCTCCAGAAGCTGTTAATGCTAAGCTTGTGCCAACACATACTGGGCTATTGGATCCAGCTGTTGCCGTTGGTGGATTGTTGACTACCACATTGATACTCGACGATGAAGTGCAATTATTTACATCTGTCACTGTCACTTGATATGTGCCGCTAGAAGTAGCCATACCATTTGTAATTACTGGATTTTGATCTGTACTCGTGTAACCATTTGGTCCTGACCATGTGTATGAATTACCACCAGAAGCTGTCAATGCTATACTTGTGCCAACACAAACTGGGCTATTGGATGCAACTGTTGCCGTTGGAGGATTGTTGACTACCACATTGATACTCGACGATGAAGTGCAATTATTCGCATCCGTCACTGTCACTTGATATGTACCGCCAGAAGTAGCCATACCGTTTGTAATTATTGGATTTTGATCTGCACTCGTGTAACCATTTGGCCCTGACCATGCGTAAGAAATACCTCCTGAAGCGGTTAATTCTATACTTGTGCCAAAACAAACTGGACTATTGGAGGAGATTGGGATACTGAAAGGTGAACAAGGGACAAATTTTGTGACAAAACCATCTGAAATTGCTGATAAAGCAGGCTGATGAGCAGCTCCAAAACTGATACCTGTATTGCTCGCTGCGGCACCTGAAATGAAGATTTGTGCATTTTGGAAAACAGAAATTCCATAACAAGATTCATCTGCATTCCCACCCAAATATGATGCCCAGATCCGTTGGCCTTGCGGCGAAAGTTGGGCAACAAATGCATCTTTATTACCACCTAAAATCTCCTGATGTGCATTGGTTGTCGCGATATTGGATGATGATGCAGTAGTACCTGTTATGAAAATGTCTCCATTGGTATTCACATCTATTCCGTAGATATCATCATTGCCATTGCCACCATAATATGTGCCCCACAACCTTTGGCCATTGGCATCAAACTTTGTTAGGAAGCCGTCATAATTCCCACCATTAGTATTCTGCCAAGTTCCTGAAGTAGTTATACCAGAAATTGTATTGGTAGGTCCACCCAAATATATAAATCCATTATCATCAATATGGAGTGCATCACCATATTCATTTTCTTGACCACCATAGTATGAAGACCATAAGATGTTTCCATTACTATCCAGTTTGGTAAGGAATGCATCTGTTGTATTATTAGCATTGACCTTCGTGTCTTGCCAAGTGCCCGGTGTAGCAATATTTATCGGAGAAGAAGTCCACCCTGATACAAAAATTTCATCATTTAGATTGACTTTGACTTGCAGACCTAGATCATCGTCTATGTCTCCGCGATATGTGGACCATAGGATGCCACCATTCGGATTAAATTTGGCAATCACGATATCTCCTCCCCAAGTATTTCCTCCACTGTAAGTAAGATCCTGACCATTAAAAGCAACTTGTGCAGACGATGCACTCCAACCTGTAATGATAATATTTCCTTGAGAATCTGTAATGACATCATTCGCACTTTCACCTTCAGGTCCACCTAAGTACGTTGCCCACAATAATGTTCCGTTAGGATCAAATTTGGCTACAAACATATCTCTGTCTCCATGATGTACAGATTGGTGCACATTACTACCAAAAGCAATATTGGCA
>Ga0073900_10001238_pt1 | contig 14521 bp, 9 predicted proteins | sample KloWWTmetKNB5Kit_FD_66666 | JGI IMG/M metagenome (GOLD analysis project Ga0073900, IMG submission 66666) | Active sludge microbial communities from Klosterneuburg, Austria, studying microevolution and ecology of nitrifiers - Klosterneuburg... | ecosystem: Engineered > WWTP > Aerobic digester >...
GTTTGTTGTTTGAAGTTTGTATTATTTGTTTTGAAATACCATTATATAGGTTGACTTGTCACTTGTCACTTGCCACTTGTCACTCCCTTGGTATTAGTCTTCCGACCGTTTGAAGTTTGTTGTTTGAAGTTTGTATTATTTGTATTGAAATACCATTATATAGGTTGACTTATCTCTTGTCACTTGCCACTTGCCGCTTGTCACAAATATTGCTTATTGCCAACACCTTACAGCTTATAACAATATTCCACATTTACTGTTATGCAATCTTAATTCAAGTCATTGGAAATTCTTTTTAAATATCTTCGCAGGTACACAGGTGCCTTGATGCTTACCTTATTGCTGGCCACTGTGGGACAGCTCTTCAGCATGATGGACCCATACATAATGCGTCTCATCATCGATAAGTATGCTTCACACATTGATCAATACACCTATAAAGAGTTTTTGAGTGGTGTCGTCTTGCTGGGGCTGGGGATCATCGGAGTAGCCATGATCAGTCGCATCGCCAAGGCCTTCCAAGATTACCTGGTCAATGTAATTACACAAAGAGCAGGCACAGCCATCTACAATGATGGACTAGAGCACGCACTGTCACTGCCCTATGCAGTCTTCGAAGATCAGCGCAGCGGCGAGACATTGGGTATACTTCAGAAAGTACGTACCGATGTGCAGCGACTGATCAGTTCGTCTATCAATATTCTATTCACTTCATTAGTGGGTATTGTGGCAGTGACGATATATTCTTTCTCTGTCTACTGGGCGATAGGTCCGCTATTCCTGACTACCATCCCAGTATTGATAATCGTAAGTACCGTCCTCACTCGGAAAATTAAAAAAGTCCAAAAAGTTATCGTCAAAGAGACCACTGCACTCGCAGGCAGTACGACTGAATCGCTGCGAAATATCGAATTGGTAAAAAGTACCGGCCTCGTAGGCCAGGAAATCAACCGCCTCAATATGACTACCAATCAAATCCTAGAACTGGAAATTAAAAAAGTAAAATATGTAAGATCACTTTCTTTCATTCAAGGTACCATCATCAATCTTCTGCGTACCAGTATCATCATAGTGATGGCCTACCTCATCTTTATGCACAAGATCACCATAGGTGAATTTTTCTCGCTCTTCATGTATTCCTTTTTTATCTTCAGCCCACTGGGTGAAATTGGAAATATCATAAATATCTATTCAGAGACCACCGCTTCACTAAATAATTTCCGCGAACTGATGGAGCAGGCGCCCGAAGAAACACCACCAAATGCAATAGCACCCGGCATAATTAACACTATAAAATTTGACGATGTATCATTCAAGCATCGCTCGGGAAGTAAGTACGCGCTTCAAGACATCAATTTCAAGGTGGAAAAAGGTTCTACTATCGCTTTTGTAGGTCCCTCAGGGGCCGGTAAAAGCACACTGATAAAATTATTAATCGGACTGTATGAACCTGCTACCGGCCAAATATTAGTCAATGACATTCCCATTAGTAAAATTGATAAAAATGATATTCAAAGACAGACCGGAATTGTCAATCAGGAGACCCATTTATTTGCAGGTACTATCAGAGATAATCTGCTGTTTGTAAAGCCGGAAGCGACTGATGCGGAGCTGCTGGAAGCGCTCCGTCTTGCTGCTGCCAACTCTCTGCTGGAGCGTGCAGATCAAGGTATCCTAACGACCATAGGTGAAGGTGGAATAAAAATCTCCGGTGGCGAAAAACAACGAATCGCAATAGCGCGTGCTCTGCTTCGTCAGCCCAATCTACTAGTATTTGACGAAGCTACTTCTTCGTTGGATAGTTTGACAGAGGAAGAAATCAACGAAACCATACAAAATCTGGCCGGTCACGATAGCCGGATTACTGTGCTGGTCGCACACAGACTAAGTACAGTCTTACACGCAGATCAAATCTATGTATTGGAAAAAGGCCGAATCGTTGAGGCCGGCACACATCATGAATTAGTCGCAGCTAAGGGATTGTATTTCGCACTCTGGAGACAACAGGCGGAAGTTTAAATAAAGGATTACCTTATTAATGCCCAGGCACAGATTTTAGACAATCATCTAATTCTTGCCCAATTCTGTACAGAGCCGCATCATACTTCCTGCCTGCCTCTCGGACACAAAATGAACTCATTGTTCTACCTTCACAATACTCTAGATCCCCATAATATTGGACTTGCGCAAGATTAAGTTTGGGAGATGCCTCAGAGTAACAATCTAACTGTATCGCCCAAATATTGCTAAACAGGAAAAGGACTAATAAGCCCAGAGCTCCAATTCTTTTAATCATGTTGCCTAAATTTAGAAGTTTGCTTAATTGATGTTTTTCTCTGACTATTCATTAACTGCAACATGCTAATCAGTTTCTCACGATCCTTAAAAATATCCGGATACTTCTCGTGGACCACCTTCCGCTTTTCGGATGCCTGACATTCATTCCTGATCAGTTGGATCAGCTCTTTATCTTGAAGTTCGTCCGTCTTCATCTCGCAAATTGGTAGAAATGCTTGACCTGCTATAAATGCTTCATAAGCTGCTCTCATTTTGGGATGACTCATGAACTGATCATACCGGCTATTAGCCAAATTGATGGTATAGTCATAACTATCTTGAACCAAAGGATCCTGAGCTGCCTTAAGCAACCTAGAATGAGATACAGTTTCATTCTTATAATTGTTACACTCGGGCAAAATAAACATGAACAATGTGAAGATTAAAATCCATTTAAATATACCTAATTTTTTCATAGCGGTAAATTTTATTCATTCAAAAAGGATTTCAATTTTAATTTTCAATTAAAAAATCAAATTCAGGTGAATATAGGAAATTATAGCTTAACAATGACATTCATTTTAGGCGGTAAGCTAAAAAAACGCTCATTATCGTTAACATATCGCTCACATTCCGACAGTTTATTCTATTCTTTTCAACCTCACGCCCGTCACCGGCCTGATGATCAGTGGTACTTTCTCCGCCTGTACGACCGAGGTATCAAGTCCAAACCATTTCTCGGGAGTAGCGGTGAAATTCTTGATAAATATCTGAGCCGCCAATACAAATTTTTCGATAAAGCTCTCTTCACTTTCGTAGGACAAAATATCCTCCAAATAAATGAATTTAAAATCGCCGATACCATTGGCTTCCCTCATGAAGTGATATTTGTAATCGATGTCAATTTCCTTTTTCTTCAGCATGTCAGTGATCACATAGCGCAGGAAGACACTGATGCGCTGCTGCACTCTGAAGCCCAGGAAGAAAGTCACCCGCACGATGTCATCTTTCAGCACATTGTTCACCTTATAATCCATTCTAAAGGGTTCGTCAACCACTTGTACATTGATAAACCAGTATAAGTCTGCCCGCTTGGGTTGCTTCTGCAGAATACTGTATAGAATTCCCTTCTCCAGTTCGTCCTCATTCTGAGCCTTAGTCAGATAGACCAGATGTGTGGCATATTTGGGATAAGACATATCATGGCTGAGCGCAGACAGCTGATCTTTATAATGCTCTATTTTGACGTATTGAGTATGCTTATTTTTGATAGCAAACGCCTGGCGCCAGATCCAATTGAGAAATATAATGATACTGGCAATGATTAGCGTAATGAATCCACCGTGGATAATTTTTCCCACATTTGCCGACATGAAAATCAATTCCAAAGTGACGAATATGGCGGTGATGAAATAATAAAAAATTGGATTCCATTTCATTTTCCTCATATAGAAAAATAGGAGAATGGTCGTCATCAGCATAGTGATCGTGATGGCAAGTCCATAAGCTGCTTCCATCTTGAGTGGATCTCTGAAATACAATACGACCAGCACACAACCGATCATCAGAAAATTATTGACTAGTGGGATATACAATTGACCTTTGATGTTGGTGGGATAATCTATAGTCAAGCGTGGATACAGATTGAGCGAAATGCCCTCACTCACCAGTGTAAATGACCCAGTAATCAGGGCTTGACTCGCCACGATAGAGGCTAGTGTAGCTATCAATATTCCGGTGGGTAAAAACCATTCCGGCATCAGTGCATAGAAGGGGTTCTTAGTATAGACTTCTCCTAGGTGATTCAGTAAGAATGCACCCTGTCCCAGGTAATTTAAGACCAGACTTATTTTGACATAAATCCAAGTCATCTGGATGTTTTTCCGACCACAATGTCCTAGGTCACTGTACAGCGCTTCTGCTCCGGTAGTACACAGGAAGATTGCACCCAATAAGCCAATTCCCTTTGGATTATCTCTCAATATATCAAAAGCATAATACGGACTAAATGCCTTCAATATGTGCAGATTGTCTGAGATATGTATGATACCAAAGAGCGCCATCATCGAAAACCAAATCAGCATTACCGGCCCAAAAAACTTTCCCAATGCCGCCGTGCCAAATCGTTGAAATAAAAAAAGTGTTACTAATATTCCGATTACAATTGGAATAATGGGAATATGATCACTAAAGACCCGCAGTTCATTGACCGCACTCGACACGGTGATACTGGGTGTGATGATACCATCTGCTAGCAACATTGCACCCCCAATGATGGCCACTACGACCAGCCACTTGCGCTCTCGCCGTACTATCGAAAAGAGTGAGAATATACCACCCTCTCCTTTGTTATCAGCACGTATTGTGATGAGTATGTATTTCACCGTGGTAGCCAGTGTGAGTGTCCAGATAACACATGATATTGATCCGATGATTAGCCTTTCAGTTACCGGAATGCCGGACAGAACTGCGCCCATCACGTAAAGTGGCGAAGTACCGATATCTCCATAGATGATACCGAGAGTGATCAATAGACCCGCAAAGGTTATCTTATTTAGGTGAGAATGAGATGATTCCATATAGTTGATTCCGACTTATTTAATTTCTCCGAAGTATATAAAAAGATTCTCCTAACTGAATTGCTTAATAAGTACCTGATATGCCTCAGTATCTACAGCTTCAATTATCGACCTGCGGGTAGTGATATGTCCATCCTGCAGATAAATAGTGTGCTCGATGACCATACCCTTTTCACTAGCAAATTCTTCAGAGGTAATTTTGGAGATCTTGTCTTTATCTTTATCCAAATAACTTTTGAATTCATCAAATGGTATCGTTAGCGCTGAGCGCAATTTATCCGCATCTATTGCTAATTCATTTATTCTAGTCTTTACAAACTCTTTATCCAGATAATACAACAGACTGCCCACTTGTGGACCGCGATCCTTGTTCAGCAGTAACCTATAGATAGCTCTGAAGCTTTCTTTTGGCGCCACCGGCACCAGTCTGGAAGCGTCAAATACGTGTTGCTGAAGGGCAGATTCTTGCCAGTCGATATCATCGATTCCCTTTCGAAACTGGTATATAAACATCAGATTCTCGTCGCTGAGGTGCGCTTCAATATCCGCCGGTATGGTCTGCTGTATTGTAAATCTTTCTTCTTCATCTGCAAAATTATCTAGCCAGTATGTGGCTGAGTCGATACGACTTTGTAATCTGCTTTGTTCGAGTTCACTCAGTGCGTCTCCTTTCATCGACTCTGCAACTTTGAAAATGTCGATATGGGGCAGTTGAATTAGGTTTTTCACCAATGAAAAGCCGGGCAAAAAGTAATCTGATTTCACCTCCGGTTCAGTTATAAAAAATAACTGTTGTTGCATATCGTGATCCGACTTCTGATCGAAGGCTGCATGCCGAAGCGAGTCAAAATCATTGTACATCTTCACCATATAATTTTCGGTAGGTGAGAAGTTGATGGCGCGCTTAGGCGGAGTGGCCAGCATTAGGTAACGCAGCATTTCTTTAGATAGAAATTCAGACATCTCTCGAGCTGTAGAACCTATTCCCTTCGATGAGCTCATCTTAGCACCATCTACCAGGAAAAACCCATAGGGTACATTGTAAGGAGGTTGCTTGCCGAAGACCGTGCGTAGCACTTTGCCGGAGACATCACGTGACCCACCTTTGGTAGAGTGATCCATGCCTGCCCCCTCTATGGTGATACCCCAGGTCATCCACTTGGCTACCCATTCCAGCTTCCATGGCAATTTCCCCTGACCGTCGAAAGGACTTCGCTTGCCTTTATATCCACAGCCCTGAGCCCATTTTACCAGGTCCGGCCTGCAGATATAAGTGACTTCTTTGCCGTCAAAATCGATCACTTCAGTGGTACCTATCCGACCACAGTTTTCGCAGATAGACTGGAAGGGATACCAAGCTTCTGATTTTTCAGAACCACTCACCTCCCTATAGATATTTCTAATTGCGTCAGAGTTATTGAGGATTTTCTCGATGGCTTCATTGAACTCACCACTTCGATACACATCACGCATTCTGTAGTGCTCAGCTTCTACTCCAAGAGTCTTAAAGATGTCAAAAAAACCACTGATGAAGTGGTCAGCCATATCTGTATAAGGTGAGCCTGCGGGTGCTGGTGTATTGCAAAGTGGCATCCCCAGAAACTGCGTAAAATGTTCATCTTGACCCTTTGGAATCTCATCCACCGGGTCATAATCATCCGAACCAAAGATGTATCTCGCTTGGATACCATTGGCCCTCAGTGTTTTATATATCGCATCATGGATGAGCACACCGCGAAGTGAGCCCACGTGGGGTTCGCCTGAGGGTGTTTTAGAATCATTGATCAATTGGGGTATCTGACTGTCTATGCCTTTCAATACTTCCTGTGTCCAGAACATCTATTCTCTTTTTTCTGGGTCAAAAATACAAAGCCTACACAAATAATGCCCAAATGATTGTCTCATCGTATCTTAGACACCTGAAATAAGCATTCGATCTTAGCTATGAAAAAAGAGACATATCTCTACTGTTCGGTCCCATTGGCGCCACTGAGACAAGCGGCTTCAGATCGCTCAGAGCTGGAGACGCAGGCACTGTACGGTGAAAAATTTAAATTAATGGGCACCGCTACCGGCGACTGGGTTCATATTCGATCTCTGGAAGATAACTATCCGGGCTGGGCTGATAAAAAATTGTTTAGTTTATTACCGCCCAGCGATACCTTATACACTCTAATTGAGCCGGCTGCGCTTATTCGCATAGGCCAGACTTCAAAGTGGCTGTCCTTTGGTGCCATGCTGCCTGAACAGGTCGTCACTGATAATCCTGAATCCGGGTTTGTCAGGTCACACATTTGCAATGACTTATCGATAGCAGACTTGGCCAAATTGTTTCTCGGTGCACCTTATTTATGGGGTGGAAAATCAGTTTTCGGAATTGACTGCAGTGGCTATACGCAGTTGCTACATTTTGCCATGGGAATATCTATTCCAAGAAATGCAGCGCAGCAGGAAATGATCGGCACCCCGATTCCTTATGATAAGCGACAAACGGGTGACCTGGCCTTTTTTGCAAATCCTTCGGGAGAGGTGATCCACGTGGGAATAATCCTGCATGAGAGTATCATTCACGCACACGGTGAAGTGAGAATAGACCTCTTGACACCGGAGGGAATATTTAACGATGCCTTTAAAAAAATAACGCATCGTCTGCACACTATTCGGCGGTTGATTGCTTAAAATTTGTGGCTATTTTGGGCGTGTCCCCACCTGTAGGTGGGGTCGGGCTCTGCAAGGGTTCGCTTCGCTCCGTACTGAGGGCACACTATCCAGGCCATTTCACAAGCTGTCTTACACTTCCCGGACTCACTACTAGTATAATTATTCACTGCGCCCTCAGCACCGCGGCCCTTTCGATCCCTCACGCAATTTTTCGTGATCTATGCTATATTGCTAAGCTGTCATCCCTACAGGATTTTTAATTATTATATACACATGGTTCTATAAGTGGAGACTCATACCTCATCAGCATCGAGCATTGCCTCGGTGCTCCTAGCAGCTTACATTCCTATTTATGTCTAAAGCTTACCGTATTCAGCATATTGTCTTTTGCTTATAGCTAATCAAGGCTTTTGAATAACTTTATTTAGCTTATTGCTTACAGCATACAGCATTTAAAAAAATGCCTTCACCGATGCCTTACCGGTATGGATGGTTTTTCCTGAACCGCTCTTACGTCCATCGTAGCCGAAATTAAGCTGGATATTATTCTTTAGATTCTGATCATATCCAATCCCCCATACAAAATTACTACCATCCTTCAGGCCTTCCAGCATAGCAAATTCAATGGCAGAATTAACCGGACCATCGAATTGGTTATTTACATAAGTTAACTGCGCATTGAAGGCAGACAAATTACTTCGATTGTAATCTATTTTAAAGAATAAATTATTTGAAATAGAGCTGGCTTCAATGGCGGTAGTGTTTCTCTGACTAAACCATTTATACCCCGACGTAAGCCTCATCTTGTCTCGTATAATCACACTTACTTCCGGTCGAATCTCGCGTCCCTGAATAGAATAATCATTGAGCACAAATAATTCTGATTGACTTGATTTAGTTTTTCCGGTGAGATAAAGATAAATATTCCAGGACGCACCGACATTAACTCTGTTCTGTAAGGTCAGATCGCGGAGCCCACGTCTTTCAAAACCGCTGGCTAGTAAGCTCTTTGATGCATTGTCTGTGTATTGCAACTGCATCTCCCACAGAGTGGAACCTCGATTAAAAAATAATACATGTCGCTGGCTCTGAGCCAGTGTCACCAGTGCACTATCCACGACACCTGCATAGAGCGGGTTCCAGAAGCCACGCACCGGTTTGTCATAGATCTTTCGATCCAGACGATAGAAAGACTGAAGGCTAAATTTATTTATAAATTTCACGAAAGCACCTTTACTCTCAGCTGAAGTTTTTGGCTCCCACCGCAGGCTCTGACTAAAGGCTGAATTGAGCGTAGAGATAAATTGATTTGAGAGTATAGTCACGCGTGTGTATTCAGCCTGATCGGGAAAGGGTGCAATGATAAATTCATTGATCTGCTGAATACTATCCTGATTATAATCGACCCACGAATAGACACCCTGACCAGGAACAACCTTGATGTAATTCCATTCAAATTTCTGCTCTTGCCCTGAACTGGCCTCTATAAAAGTAGAACCGGATAATCGTCTTTTAAACCAATTAAATAAATACTCCGCCTGGCCAATATAGGTATCTCTTGATTTGAATTTTTCTGAAAACCGATTGTCCTCCACATTGAATTTTCTAATCGTTCCATTTAGTGAAATGGAATTATTTTCATTGCTTTGCCAGTTGGCCTTCAGTCCGATCTCTCGTGAGTGATTCGCACTGATCAATTGATTGTTCGCAGGTAAATTGTCCTGTCGCAATTGATAAGAAATTTCTGTTTTAAACTTTTCACCAAAATTATTCTGAATAAATACCTTGTACACATCAAATGAATAAGAAATATTCAACAAGGTGTCAGTCGCGATATTCCGCCGCCGGTTATACTCACCATTGTATGTTAGTCCTATCTTCGCACCCGCTACTCTTGGGAATGACTGCACCACAGAAAACCCCGGCCTCAGAAACGCTGTTCTCTCAAGAGTTGCCGATGACTTTAAGTAATTGACATAACCTGAGATTTGAGTTTTATTTAATTTTAATGCGGCATTTAATTCGTTCTTATAGCCTGAGAATTGGTCGCCTTGATTCATCATTGAAAATAAATAATTGACGTTCAATTTCTTATTTATTATCTGATTTATTTGTGCCTTCAATATATGTTGATCGTTCAATACAAGCGCAGGAAGGTTCCAGTCTCTGACAAATTCAACCGCGCGATATGGATTGATGGCAGTGAAGCTTTTCGCTGCATACTCATATTGAAGTGCGGCATTTAGTAGCCAGGTTCCCTTTACATTGAGGCGTATTTTATTTTTCTCTGCATTTACTGCAAGTCCAATACCCTGATTATTCGCGTCATCCAGGCGGGAAAATCGATTCAGATCTCTATTACTCAGGGCGACTTCAGTGCCGATCCTTAGCGTAGAGTCGGGAGTCCAAGCAGCACTTGCCGAAAACATCTGCTGTTGATTTGGCGCTATCAGTCGGGTAAGAGGCTCAAACTTTCCGGTCGGCCTGCCTGTGACCGGATCGGGCGCGACCCACTGATATACTCGTCCATTCACACCCTTATCCTGACGGATATAATTTCCAGCACCTACATCTACAAATTCAGCCACCAGCCTGTCAGTTCCAATGCGCCACGGAAATGACATAATGCGATATGTTACCCCGTTGGCCAGGGTATCGACCAGAGAATAACTGATCACAGATAGATCAGCCGCCGCATCAATTACTTTTATTGAATTGACCAATGTATTTGAAGTACTGTCTCCTAATTGTGCCAGTAATAATTTATCCTCCTTGCTTAATTCTCGGCTTCTGTTTGAATTTTTTCCATCCTGCTCACTATATGCATTTACATTAAATTCCCATTTTGGTTTAATTATATTCACTCCGCCATATAGCGAAGAGCGTAGATATTGCTGATTGGAATATTCATACTCCACGATGATACGCGCATCCTTAGTAATGACAGTGGCCGGCATAAATGTAAGTTCACCACTGTTGTAATCTATGATATAATCCCGGTCATAACCCCTGGATAACAGAATACCATTTAGATATACTTTCTCTGTTCCGGAGAGCACCACTACAAATACCTCGCCCTCCCCTCCGGGTAATCTATAAGGGCCTTGATTCCCTTCAGTAACTTTTAGATTGATGCGATTATATTTACCCTTGGTAATGGCTATGCCACCCTTTGAAGATATGGTAGTAGTGCGATTCATTTTATAAGAATTAGCTATTTGCACACCTTGCAATTTCTTGTAGTAATTTATAAAAAAACTCTTCGGCTTAGATAATTCAAAATCACCTGCAGTCAGTTCAGAATTTTTATTTGAGACAACTATATAAACTTTGTCAAACTCTTGCAATTGCTGTGTAGTACCCTCCGGCTGTATGGGAATATTATTGTCAGTCATAGCGCCCTGGATGCGCAGGTCATTTCCTATTTCACCGGCCAATTGGAGATTGAAACCGGAGTTGAGTGTCAGGTCCTGATTATTTCCCACTGCAATACCACGTGTGAAAGAACCACGATAATCCATTTTACTTTTTGCCAAAATTAGTCCCGATTCGATCCCCTTTATACTTTCTATATTCAGGCTCGGATCCCACCGAGCTGCTATGATCGACGTATCAAATAATCTGAAGGGTTCGAAATATTTTCCCTGTATTATGCGATACATCACCGTAAAAGGTGCTTTTCTTAAACTATCTTTATTTACTCTGAGGAGTAAGGTATTTCCCAGAATATAAAATAAATTGGTAAGATCAGTACGAAGGCTATCCGTCCCAACCACCTGAAGTGTGTGTGGTAAAAAACCAGCTTCAAAATGAAAAACGCTAAATGTATCAGGCAAAAAATTTCGGTATCGAATATTGGAAATATCGTTGGACTGAGCACTGACGAAATTCAAATTAAGAAATAGAGTAATTATGATAATAACCCAATTGAAAACAGCCTTTTTTATACATGAATGTACCATGCTAACTCTTCAATTGATCTGAGGTGGTAGATTCATAAAAGTGCGGTATGTTTTTCCATCTGTGATGTGACCACAACCACTGAACCTTATTCATATGCAAACTGTTCTCGAATTTTTGCACAAATTCAGTCATCACTCTGTCTCGTTCAAGAGATTGGAATAGAGTTATGTGTTCATCAAATCCATTGCTCTTAACTTCAAAAAAGAAAGGGATTAAGTCGTATCGCTTTGATAATGTATCAGCACCATTAAACCATAACGTTGGCAAATTTAGAAATGGAATTTCCTGTGCTGATTTGATCATCGGATACTGATCTGCAAGCATGATTATTGCGGGATTTAGGTGCAATTTTTGCCTAATTACTTCCGACAGCCCGGACATACTGACCATTTTAATATTGAATTTACTTCGGGTAGATATCAGATAGCGATTCAGGTATTTATTGCTCAGTGGTTTATAAACTATGATTACCGGTTGCTTAAAATATAAACCTACTGCAAGTGCAGCCAGCTCCCAGGTACCCAAATGAGAACCTAAAAATAAGGATGGTTTGCCCGCTGCCGCCAATCCATCCGCTAGACTCATATCCGGTATTTGAAAAATGCGCAACACTTCCTCAGCTGTATATGAATAGGAGCGTATTGAGGAAATTATTAGCTGTGCAAGATGCTGGTAATAATCATCGATAAATTGCCGGGTTTCTGATTTAGACATATCTGGAAAGGCATGAGAAATGTTGGCCCTGATTACTCTATTCCGATAGCAAAACACTCGCTGGAGCATAAACCGAAGTATAGAGGACGTCCAAGCCATGCCACGCGTGCTCATCAGCGATACTTTGAGTACCGCCGACCTGAATATAAGGTAAACTATATAATCCAATATTTATTCTAATCTATCCGGATAAAGATAAATGGTTCTGATCAAACAATTAAACGGCCGGGGATGTGTATTCAATATCCTAAGTACTATTTCATAAAGAATAACGCACTATCTTTAGTGAATAAATATCTTGTATCCTATGAATAGGCACATCTGTATAATTTTCCTTTTCCTCACCTCACAGCTATCCTTCTTAAGTGGACAGACTTCGGCAAACACTCAGATCCGGTTAAATCCTACCAACTGGTGGATTGGAATGAAGTGGGATCAGGTGCAATTACTGGTTTACCTGCCTAAGGATGGGTTTAATACCAATGAAGTAAGTGTAACCTATCCGGGTGTTAAACTCCGTAAGGTTCATCGCTTACAGAATTCTCATTACTTCGCTCTGGATATCTATATTTCTCCTCAGACAAAGCCGGGGAAGGTGCAGATCAAGATCGGTACAAACAACTTATTCTGGCCCTTAATAAATAAAAATCAGACAGAGAATGGAGTTACCTATGCACAGGGAGTGTATTCTGAAGACTTTATGTATTTGTTGATGCCTGATCGCTTTGCTAATGGAGATACTTCTAATGATTGGGTAGAAGGCATGCGGGATCAATCATTACGCAGAGATACCGTATTTAATAGACATGGAGGAGATCTACAGGGAGTAATCAATCACCTGGACTATTTGAAATCCCTTGGCGTCACTGCACTCTGGCTAAACCCTGTATTGGAAAATGATATGCCCACTCGGACGGAACACGGATATGCCATCACTGACCACTATCGAGTAGATCCAAGACTTGGCTCTAACAATCTGTATAGACAATTGGTGAAAGTAGCGCACAGTAAAGGCATGAAAATCATCCAGGATGCAATATATAATCACGTCGGCCTCTATCATTGGTTTATCCAAGATAAACCCTCACCCGACTGGGTGCATCAATGGCCCGCTTATCAAAATACAAGCTATAAAGACCAGGTGCTATTTGATCCTTATGCTGATTCTACAGATAAGAAAATAATGGTTGATGGCTGGTTCACACCTCAGATGCCGGATCTAAATCAAGCCAATCCTTATGTTTGTAATTTCCTGATCCAGCATGCGCTCTGGTGCGTCGAAGAATTTGGCATAGACGGGTGGCGTGTGGATACCTATGCGTATAACGACCTGCTATTCATGAACCGATTGAATACTGCTCTAATGGATGAATATCCGCGCATCAGCATCTTCGGTGAGACCTGGGTACATGGTGTCATCAACCAGAGTTATTTCACTGAGAATAAGTTTGATATCCCATTCAAGAGCAATATGCCCGGCGTCACTGATTTTCAGACGCTGTGGGGGATTACTGATGCTATGACCAAACCCTTTGGATGGACAGATGGTGTGAATCGGCTCTATACTACCCTCTCCCAGGACTTTGTCTATAAGCAACCGCTGAATAATGTCATCTTTCTGAGTAATCATGATTTGAGTCGGGCTTACTCAATCTATGGAGAGAATATGCAGAAAATGAAATCTGCACTATGCTGGTTGCTCACTTGCAGGGGTATCCCTCAGCTCTATTATGGGGAGGAAATAGGAATGAAAGGCCTTACTTCACCCAGTGACGGCTATGTGCGCCAGGACTTCCCGGGCGGCTGGCAGGGTGATAAACAGAATAAATTTACACGTGCTGGCAGGAATCCTGACGAAAATGATCTATGGGATCTCATCAGCAGGCTCGCAACTTACAGACAACACTCCAAGGCACTGTCCATCGGCAAATTAACTCAATATGTTCCAGAAGATGGCGTATATGTGTATTTCAGAACGTATGGAGCAGAGCGGATAATGGTGATCATGAATACCAACGATGTTTCAAAACAGGTCAAGCTGGCTCGATTTATAGATTTTATTGGAGCTCGTAATAGTTTCCTGGAACTGGTTTCGGGTGAAAAAACAGATATCGGTTCAGAAGTGCCACTGGCTGCCTGGGAGACGAAAGTGTACTCGTTGGAATAATTATTTTTATGGCTTATTTCCAATAACGAATTAATATTGAACCGCTTCACGGTTCTTGTTCCGTCAACTCTACAACCCCAATTTCATTCGGAGGTATTCAAACTTAATCCCGCCGGGATTGAAAGAATACTATAATTCACCATTCACCATTCACCATTTA
>Ga0073900_10001239_pt1 | contig 14518 bp, 13 predicted proteins | sample KloWWTmetKNB5Kit_FD_66666 | JGI IMG/M metagenome (GOLD analysis project Ga0073900, IMG submission 66666) | Active sludge microbial communities from Klosterneuburg, Austria, studying microevolution and ecology of nitrifiers - Klosterneuburg... | ecosystem: Engineered > WWTP > Aerobic digester >...
GAGGAGGCCATGTCGATGAACTGCAGGAATTCCGCCCGGGTCCGGGGATCTTCGCGGAAAGTGCCCGTCATGTAGCTCGTGACCATGGAGACCGCCCGTTTGTGTATCCCGCGCGTCGTCATGCATTCGTGCGCCGCATCGACGACGACCCCCACCCCACGCGGCTTCAGCACCTCCTCGATGCAACTGGCGATCTCGGCGGTCATTTTCTCCTGCACCTGGAAACGTCGCGCAAAACCCTCGACGACCCGTGCAAGCTTGCTGATACCGACGACCTTGTTGGTCGGCAAGTAACCGACATGCGCGCGGCCGATGATCGGCGCCATGTGATGCTCGCAGTGCGATTCGAACTCGATGTTTCGCAGCACGATCATCTGGTCATAGCCGGCCACTTCCTCAAAAGTGCGGCGCAGATACTCGCCGGGATCGACGGCATAGCCCGAGAACCATTCACTGTATGCCTCAACGACGCGGCGCGGCGTATCGAGCAGCCCTTCGCGTCCTGGATCATCGCCCGCCCACCGCAACAGGGTTCGCACGGCCTCCTCGGCCTCCTCACGTGTCGCCATCCGGCCTCCTTCCCACCGATCATCTTGACGGCAAGTGCTAGCATTGCCGCATGAGTTACGATCAATACCACAAGCGACGCATCGGCGAGCACGTGTTGCACCCGGAAACCCAGATGATGGGCTACGGCTACGACCCGCAGCTCTCCGAAGGCGCGCTCAAGCCCCCGGTTTTCCTCACTTCGACCTTCGTCTTCAAGACCGCCGAGGACGGGAAGGCATTTTTTGACTACACGGCCGGCCGCCGCGAGGCACCACCTGGACAAGGCGCGGGGCTCGTTTACTCCCGCTTCAACAATCCAAATCTCGAAGTGCTGGAGGACCGCCTCGCGCTGTGGGAAGGCGGTGATGCGGCAGCCGTGTTCGCCAGCGGCATGGCGGCAATCTCGACGACCCTCCTTGCGCACGTGCGCCCGGGCGACGTGATCCTGATGAGCCAGCCGCTTTATGGCGGCACCGAAACACTGATCGAGAAGACGCTGCCCAATCTCGGCATCCGGGCGGTCGGCTTTGCGGACGGCTGCAGCGAGCTCGCCGTGACGGAAGCGATGGGTGAAGCGCTGCGCGTCGCGAAGGAAACCGGCGGACGCGTGGCGTTCATCATGACCGAGACGCCCGCGAATCCGACCAACAGCCTCGTCGATCTCGCCCTGATGCGACGCGCGGCCGACGAGATCGCGCGCAGGCAGGGCGGTGAAGCACCGCCGGTCGCGGTCGACAACACCTTCCTCGGACCGGTCTATCAGCAGCCCTTGCGGCACGGCGCCGACCTCGTGCTCTATTCGCTCACGAAGTATGTCGGGGGCCATTCCGATCTGATCGCGGGCGGTGTCGCAGGTTCGAAGGCGCGCATCAGGTCGACCCGATTGCTGCGCAGCGCGCTCGGCACACAGCTCGATGCGAACTCGGCGTGGATGATCATGCGCTCGATGGAAACCATGGCGCTGCGCATGCGCGCCGCATCCGACAACGCGGCGCTCGTGGCCGGGTATCTCGCGAGGCATCCGCGCGTATCGGACGTGAACTTCCTCGGACTGCTGCCAGACAACGACCCGCGCACGCCGGTGTTCCGGCGGCAGTGCGCGAGCGCAGGCTCCACCTTCGCGTTCAAGGTCGGCAGCGGCGAGGCCGACGCCTTCCGGATGCTGAACCGGCTGCAGGTAATGAAGCTCGCCGTGAGCCTCGGCGGCACTGAAACGCTGATATCGCACCCCGCGTCGACGACCCATTCGGGCGTGCCAAAGGCAACACGCGACCGCTACGGAATCACCGACGCGATGGTGCGCATCTCGGTCGGCATCGAGCACCCGGACGATCTGATCGCCGACCTCGCGCAAGCGCTCGGATAGAATGCACGCATGATCGAACGCTTCATCGAGCGACTGCTGTTCGCGTCGCGCTGGCTGCTGGCCCCCGTCTACCTCGGCCTCTCGCTGGCGCTCATCGCATTGAGCATCAAGTTCTTCCAGGAGGCCGGGCACGTTCTGGCGCAGGTCCTCACCGTATCGGAGGCGGACCTCGTACTGACGCTGCTCGCCCTGATCGACATCGTGCTCGTCGGTGGGCTGATCGTCATGGTGATGCTCTCCGGCTACGAGAACTTCGTCTCGCGCATCGACGCGAACCATGGGGAGTCCCGCGAAGCGGCACTCGGCTGGCTCGGCAAGCTCGACGCCGGCGGGCTCAAGCTGAAGGTCGCCGCATCGATCGTCGCGATCTCCTCGATCCATCTGCTGCGCGTTTTCATGAACACGATGCAGACGCCGAACGAAAAGATCCTCTGGTACGTGGTCCTGCACCTCACCTTTGTCGTATCGGCGGTGCTGCTCGCGCTGATGGACCGGATCATGTATTCCGCCGCAAGGGCGAAAGGCTAAGGGCCGGACAGGCCCATCCAGCGCTGCAGGGATTCGATGCGCGAGCGGCTCACGGGGAGCTGGCGACCGCTCTTCATGCGCAGCGTGTAATCACCACCCGCTTCGCGCAGCAGCGCGTCGATGCGGTCAAGCCGCACGATCGCGGAGCGATGCACGCGTGCGAAATGGGCGGGATCGAGCCGCTCCTCGAGCGTCTGCATGCGCTCGCGCACGAGCCAGGCCTTGTCGCCGGCATGCAGCTCGACATAGGGGCCGCTTGCCGTGATCGCCTCGATGTCTTCGACGCTCACCACCCGCACCTGCCCGCGCGACTCGACTGCGATGCGCTCGAGATGACCGGCCGCGGGCGAACCCGGGCTTGTGCCGCCGCCGTCGAGCAGCGTCCTCAGCCGCGCCGACAAGGCGCCGATCTCCTCCAGTTCGATCGCACGCCGCGCGCGACCAAACGCGAGCTCGAAGCGCTCGTCGTCGAAAGGCTTCACGAGGTAGTCCACGGCCGCAACATCGAACGCCTTGAGCGCATACTGATCGTAGGCGGTGCAGAAAATGGTCGCAGGCATGTTCACGGCACCGATCTCGCGCACAACCTCGAGACCCGTGCGTCCCGGCATCTGGATGTCGAGAAAAACAAGATCGGGCGCGAGCTCACGGATCGCATCGACCGCCGCGTTGCCATCATCTGCGACGCCGGCGATCTCCACCCCGGACTCGCGGCCGAGCAGATCGAGCAGCCGCTGGCGCGCGAGCGCTTCGTCGTCGACGATCAGCACGCGCAGCAGCTTCGGGCTCATACGGCTACCGCGCGCAGATCGGCGCCGGTGTGAAACGGCAGGGACACCTCGACGCGCATGCCGCCGTCCGCGCGCGGCGCGAGCGTCAGGTACTGCGCGCCCCCGTAAAGTTGCGCGAGACGCTCACGCGTATTGCGCAGGCCGATCCCCTCCGCCGGCGGCAGCGGCGCTGCCGGCGCCGTCGGGCCATTGTCCTCGACCGACAGCACGACCCTCGCGCCATCGCGGCGTGCGGCAATGGTGATCGCCCCGCCGTGTTCGTTCTTCGAAGTCCCGTGACGGATCGCGTTCTCGACGAGAGGCTGCAGCACGAGGTTCGGCACGAGCGCCTCACCGAGCCCCGGGTCGATCTGCAGGTCGACGGCGAGTTGCCCCTGAAAACGCACACGCATGATGTCGAGGTAGCCGTCAAGGAAGCGCAACTCCTCGCGCAGCGGTACTTCCTGCTCCCGCGAGCCCTCGAGCGTCGTGCGTAGCAGCTCCGAAAGCCGCGCGATCATGCGCCGCACGCCGCGCGGATCGCGCTCGACGAGCGCCGACACGGCGTGCAGTGTGTTGAAGAGAAAGTGCGGGTCGAGCTGGCTGCGCAGCGCCGCGAGCCGCGCGTCGGCGAGTTGCGCCTGCAGGCGGATCGCCTCCCCGCGGCGCGCTTCCTCGCGCCGGAAATAATGCCGCGCGAGGCCAGCCGAGATGATCGCCGCTGCGATGATGAACTGGTTGATGAACCATAGCCGGGACATTCGCTGCAGCATGCTGAGCGGCGGTCGGTGACCGGGCCTTGGCTCATAGAACACTTCCCAGCGCAGCCAGCCGAAGAGCGCATCGACCGCCAGTCCGACCACGACCGCGAGCCCGAGCAACGCGAGGATGCGCAGCGCTTTCGCGCCGTGATCGACGCTGAGCCGGCCGGCGGCCACGAAGAGCGGCGGTGTGAGCAGCGCCCAGACGAGCGCTGCGCTCACCGCGAGCCACACTGGCGCGCCCGGAAAGAGCGGCACGGAACGCCCTCCGGGCGACAGCAGCGCGTCCGCCGACCACAGCACGGCAAAGAACGCCCAGAAAAGGCAGATCATGACGTACTCGGCCCGCTGCAGCGGATAGCGCTCGTGTACGGGCAGGGGCGTCGTCATGGGTCACAAGCATAGGTAGGCCCGAGCCCGGCGGCAAAGGCGCCCGTAACACCGCTCACGCCGTTCGTGACGCCCACGTGTCGTTCATGCTCCAGCCTCTCCCGGGGCGTGCGCGGCTCGCTATGCTTGCACCATGAAGAAAAAGCGGATCGTCGTGCTTGCCGTCGCGGTCGGGATCGCAGCAGCGTTCGCCTACGCGTGGGCGAAATATTCGCGCGAGGAAGCCGCACCGTATCGCTTTGCGGCCGTCGAGCGCGGCGATATTCGCGCGGCGGTCGCCGCCACCGGCGCGCTCAGCGCAGTGACGACCGTGCAGGTGGGCACGCAGGTCTCAGGCCGTGTGGTCGAGATCCACGCCGACTTCAACGACCGGGTGAAGCAGGGCCAGCTGATCGCGCGCATCGACCCCACACTCCTCGAGCAGGCGGTGCGCGATGCACAGGCTGGCCTCGAACGCAGTCGGGCGCAGTTTGAGCAGGCCGACATCGAGTATCGCCGCAACCTCGAGCTGTTCACGGGCAAGGTGCTGACCGAGATCGAGTTCAACACGGCGAAATTCGCCCGCGCCGTCGCCGCGGCCAATGTGAAATCCGCGCAGGTCGCGCTCGACCGTGCCCGCCAGAACCTCGCCTATACCGAGATATTCGCGCCGATCGACGGTATCGTGGTCGAACGCAACGTCGATGTCGGCCAGACCGTGGCCGCAAATTTCTCCGCGCCGCAGCTCTTCCTCATCGCGAAGGACCTGTCGCGCATGCAGATCCTCGCCTCGGTGGCGGAAAGCGACATCGGCTCGATCCGCGAGGAGCAACCCGTCACCTTCACGGTGCAGGCCTGGCCCAGCGATACATTCACCGGTACGGTGAAGAAGGTGCGCCTGCAATCGACCACCACCGACAACATCGTGAGCTACACGGTCGTCATCGAGGTCGCAAATCCCGACGGCAAGCTGCTCCCGGGCATGACGGCCAGCGTCGACTTCATCACCGGCGATGCACGGAACGTGCTGACCGTGCCGAATGCCGCCCTGCGCTTTCGCCCGACCGAGGCGATGATCGCGAGTGTGCGCGCGCAGCCAGGTGGCGCCGGCCAGGGGCGTGAGGGCGCGCACAAGTCGCCCGATACCGCAGTGCTGTGGTATCTCGATGCCGCGGGCAAGCCCGTGCGTGCACGCGTACACACTGGCCTCACGGATGGCCAGCGCACCGAAGTCTCCGGCCAGGGCCTCGAGCCGGGGCGCGAAGTCATCATCGGTGTGACGCAGGCTTCGACCGGCGCCGCCGCTACCAACCCGTTCCAGTCGCAGCCCATGGGCGGCTCCCGCCGCTTCTGAGATCGCGCATGAAGCCCGCACCACCGGTCATTCGCCTCGAGGGCGTCACCCGCGTCTACAGTACCGGCGAGAACGCCGTGCATGCCCTGGCGGGGGTCGATCTCGTGATCGAGAGCGGAGAGATGGTCGCGATCATGGGCGCCTCGGGATCGGGCAAGTCGACGATGATGAACATCCTCGGCTGCCTCGACAGTCCTACCGAGGGTCGCTACGAGCTCGATGGCGTTGCGGTCACGGGACTTTCCAGAAACGAGCTCGCCGATCTGCGCAGCCGCAAGCTCGGTTTCGTCTTTCAGGGCTTCAACCTGCTCGCCCGAACGTCCGCGCTCGAGAACGTCGAGCTGCCGCTGCTGTACGACCGCAGCGGCCGCTTCGCAGGCAAGGAGTCCCCGGCCCGTGCGGCGCTGCGGCGGGTCGGGCTCGGCGAGCGCATGCACCACGTGCCGAGTGAGCTTTCGGGCGGCCAGCAGCAGCGCGTCGCGATCGCGCGCGCGCTGGTCACGAGTCCCTCCTTGATCCTGGCGGACGAACCGACCGGCAACCTCGACAGCCACACATCGATCGAGATCATGGCGCTCTTCCAGGAACTGAACGCCCAGGGCATCACGATCGTGCTCGTCACTCACGAGCTCGACATCGCCAGGCATGCGCACCGCATCGTCGAGATGCGCGACGGGCGCATCGTGCACGACGCACCGGTCAGCGCGCGGCGCATCGCCACTCCGGCCTCACACACGGAAAACGCCGCATGAGAAAGCGCGCGCTCTTTGGCATCGCGACACGCAGCATCCTGCGCAACAAGCTGCGTACACTGCTCACCATGCTCGGCATCGTGATCGGCGTCGCGGCGGTAATCGTCATGGTAGCGCTCGGCCAGGGTGCGCAGGCCAGCATCGAGGCGCAGATCAAGGGACTTGGCACCAACATGCTCATGATCATGGCGGGCTCCACCTCGCAGGGCGGCGTGAGCCAGGGCGCCGCGACTTTCAACCGCCTGACGATCCCGGACGCGGAAAAGCTTGCACGCGAGTCGACGCTGCTGGCCGCCGTCTCGCCGGTGATCTTCTCGCGTGGTCAGCTGATTGGCGGCATCGGCAACTGGCGCACGTTGATCATGGGCGTGTCGGCGAGCTACCAGACGATCCGCGACTGGCCGGTCGGGAGCGGCAGCTTCTTCACCGAAGCCGACCAGCGCTCGGTACGGCGAGTCGTCGTGCTCGGCAGCACCGTGGCACAGGCGCTGTATCCGGACGCCGACCCCATCGGCCAGCAGGTCCAGCTCCGCGACGTGCCCTTCACGATCATCGGTGTGCTCACGCCAAAAGGACAGACCGCGGGTGGCAACGATCAGGACGATGCAGTGCTGATCCCTTATACGACGGCCCAGGCGCACCTCGCCGGCCACAGTCGCATCGGCCAGATCATCGCGAGCACCTACTCACCGGGGGACATTCCGGCAGCGCAGGAAGAGATCCGCGCGATCATGCGCGAATCACACAAGCTCGCGCCGGGTGACGACGACGACTTCACGATCAGGAACCAGGACGATATCGCGCAGGCCGCAAGTGGCACGACGCGCGTCATGTCGATGCTGCTCGCAGCCATCGCGTCGATCTCGCTGGTGGTTGGCGGCATCGGCATCATGAACATCATGCTCGTTTCAGTGACCGAGCGAACCCGTGAGATCGGCATCCGCATGGCGATCGGCGCGAGAAGCGGCGACGTACTGGCGCAGTTTCTCGTCGAGAGCGTGGTGATCAGTGTCGCCGGCGGCCTGATCGGTATCGTGCTCGGCTATGCCGCCGGCGTCGTGCTCGCCAAGGCGACCGGATGGACGGTGGCGACACCGCTCGACGCCGCGTTGATCGCGGTACTGTTCTCCGCTGCGGTCGGCGTGTTTTTCGGCTTCTACCCGGCGCGCAAGGCCGCCGCTCTCGATCCGATCCAGGCGCTTCGCTATGAGTAGCAAACCCCGACTTCATGTTCTCGGCGCAGTGTTCGCCAGCCTTTTTGGCACGGCGGGCGCGATGGCACAGGAGGCGCCTGCGGCAACTCGCGTGATCAGCTTCGATCAGGCGATCGAAATTGCGCTCGCGCAGAACGACACGTTGCGGCAGGCTCGCAACGCCGCCGCGCTCGGCGAGCTCGATGTGACACAGGCACGCCGCAGCTTTCTTCCTGACCTGCGCGCGACCGGCCAGAGTTCCCGGACCTTCGGGCGTGCGGACGGCGATGGCACACGCACGACCAGCCTGGGCGTGTCCTCAGGCGTCACGCTCTTTGACGGCTTCTCCAACACCGCCTCGCTCGCCGGCGCCAGGTTCGCGAGCACCGCCAGCGGGCAGGACCTCGCGCGCGCGGGAGAAACCGTCGTGTTCACGGTGGCGGGCAACTTTCTCGCACTGGTCCAGCAGCGCGAAGAACTGCGCGTGCAACGCGAGAACCTCACGGCGCAGGCGGCACTGGCCGCGCAGATCGATACCTTCGTGAAGGCCGGCGCGCGCACGATCGCCGACCTGTACCAGCAGCAGGCCAATGTCGCGAGCGCGCAGCTCGCGGTGGTACAGGCCGAGCGCGCAGCGGAGCTCGCACGCATCGACATCATCGTCACGTTGCGGCTCGACCCGCGCGGCACCTATGAGTTCGTCACCCCGCAGATCAGCCAGCCGGCGGCGATCGCGCGCGAGTCGCTCGACGCGCTGATCACGCGCGCCTTCGCGACGCGTGCTGACATCCGGGCGAGCGAGGCTCGTCTCGCGGCCGCTCGCGAGGACATTCGCGTCGCGAAGTCGACGCGCTGGCCGACCGTGACGCTGGCCGCCGGGTATGGCTCCTCGTTTTCGAGTGCCGACCCCGACGACTGGCGGGATCAGCTGGCCGATGAGCGCGGCGGCTCGGTCGGTCTGAATCTCGTGCTGCCGATTTACGATCGCAGCGCAACGCGGATTGCTGTACGCGGCGCCGAAATCCGGGCCGACAGCGCGCAGATCGATCTCGACAGCCTCGAGCAGGACGTAGGCTCGCAGGTACGCACGGCGGTTCTCGACCTCGAATCGGCGCGGGCCCAGCTGACGGCTGCCGAGGCGCAGCTCGCCGCTGCGGAGCGCGCGCTCGAGGTCACCGACCAGCGCTACAAGGCGGGCGCCGCAACGCTCGTCGAACTGACGGAGTCACGTGCCACGCAGGTGGCTGCCGCGAGCGCTGCCGTGACGGCTCGCTACGACGTGGAGTTCCGCCGTCGCCTGCTCGCCTACTACGTCGGCGGCCTGACCCCGGAAAGCGTGCGGTTCTGAGTGGTGCCGGGTTTTCGGTTATTCGGTTATTCGCGCGCAGCGCGCGAATAACCGAATAACCGAAAACCCGGCACCAGGATTGGCAACCGCCGCACCGGCTTGCCCGTGAGCACGCGCACCGCGTTCGCGACCGCTGGCGCGATCGGCGGCAGCACCGGCTCGCCGACGCCGCCGAGCGGCTCGCCCGACTGAATGAAATGCACGTCGATCTCGCGCGGCGCGTCGGGCAGGCGCAGCAACGGATAGGTGTCGAAGTTCTGCTCGATCGCGGCGCCGCCCTTCAGCGTAAGCGCCTCACCGAGCGCCGCTGACAGCCCCTGCACGATGCCGCCTTCGGCCTGCGCGCGTGCGCCGTCCGGCGTCACGACTTCGCCGCAATCGAGCACGCAGACCACGCGGTGCACGCGCGGGGCGCCGTCCTTGATTGACACCTCCGCAACATGCGCGCAGAGACTGCCGTAGCATTCGAAGTACGCAAAACCGAGCGCGTGGCCGGGCTTGACCGGCGTGCCCCAGCCGCCGCGCCTTGCAGCCTCGTCAATCACGCGCAGCGCGCGCGGATCGTGCGCCAGCAGTTCGCGACGCAACTGCACCGGATCCCGCGCCGTAGCATGAGCGATCTCGTCGATGAAGGACTCAAGGAAGAACGCGTTCTGCGTCGCGCCAACGGATCGCCACGGGCCGGTCGGAAAGTGATTGTGGCGCAGCGCGTAATCGACGCGATAGGCGCCGAACGCATAGCGCACGACATCGAGGTTCTGGACCGACGTGCCGTCGAGAAACGTCGCATCCGGCACAACCGGCGGACCCGGTGCGAAGTGCAGGATCAATGACGGGCCCGAAGCCCGGAAATGCAGCCCCGTCACCCGGCCGGACAGGTCGAGCGCTGCGGTGATGCGGGCCATCTGCGCCGGCCGGCCGAAACCCGCCGCGAACTCGGTTTCCCGGGTCCAGAAGAGCTTGACGGGCTTGCCCATCGCCCTCGCGACGAGGGCGGCAGCCGGCACGCCGTCATCGTTCAGACGGCGCCCGAATCCGCCGCCGAGCGGCAACGTATGCACGCGCACGCCATCGATGCCGAGCGTCCGCGCGGCACCGGTTCGCGCGCGATCCTGCGCCTGGAACGGACCCCAGAGATCGAGCGAGCCGTCAGCGACGATCTCGGCCGTGCAGCTCCAGGGCTCAAGCGGCGCATTGGCGAGATAGGGGACTTCATAGTCGGCTGTCACGACCCGGGCCGCGCTCGCGAGCGCGGCCTCAAAGTCGCCTTCGCTGCGCAGCACCGCCCGCGACACGGCGCCGAGCCCCTCGCGCATCGCGGCACTCACTGCTGCCGAATTCAGGGAATCGTTTGCGGTGCGCTCAAACTCGATCACGAGCGCACGCGCGCCCTGCATGGCCGCCCACTGCGACGAGGCTACGACCGCCGCCCCGTTCGGCAGCGCCACGACCTCGATCACGCCCTTCACGGCGAGCGCCGATGCCCGATCGATGCGCGTGGGTTTTGCGCCCTGGACAGGGGCGATGCGGGCGCATGCGTACACCATCCCCGGGCGACGAAAATCGCTGCTGTAGAGGGTGCGGCCACGCACCTTGTCGGGAATGTCGGGCCGCTCGAGGCGCGCGCCAACATGGCGGCGCGCGGAGCGGGGCCGCAGCAGCGGTTCAGCGGGTGGTGGGAGCTTCGCCGCATCCGCGGCCAGCTCGCCAAACGTATAGCGCGCAGCCGCCGAAGTCGCGTGCTTCACGACACCGTCGCTCACGGCAAACTCCGCTGCAGCAAGCCCGGACCTGGCGGCTGCTACAGCGATCAGCATTTCGCGCGCCTGTGCGGCACCCTTGCGCAGCGGACCATACCAGCGCCGTACACCCCAGCTGCCGCCCGTACTCTGGCTGGCTGGCGCTCCGCCCGGACCAGGATGCCGGTACGGATCGGCGGGCATCGCGGTCTCGACGCGCACCATCGAATAGTCGACCCCCAGTTCGTCCGCGACGATCGCGGCATGCGCAGCGAACGTGCCCTGCCCCATTTCCGACACGGGCGAGAGGACACGCACGAGGCCGCCTGGCTCGATGACGACGTAGGCTGTCAGCGGTATCGCTTTCCCCGCCGCGAGGGGCTTTGCCGCGCCAGCCGCTCGCGGAAGCGCGACGCCGACACACAAGGCGCCCGAAAGCGCGAGGAATTCACGCCGGGCAAGACTCACGACACTCCCTTCACCGTCCGTGGCTTCGATGCGCCTGCCAGTCCGGCCGCGCGCTTGATCGCGTTCCGAATGCGTGGGTAGGTGCCGCAACGGCACAGGTTCCCCGCCATGGCGGCGTCGATGTCCGCATCGGCCGGTTGAGGCGTGGCAGCCAGCAGCGCCGCCGCGCTCATGATCTGGCCGGACTGGCAGTAGCCGCACTGCGGTACCTGCTCGGCAATCCACGCCAGCTGCAGCGCATGCCGGCCCTCAGGATGCAGCCCTTCGATCGTGGTGATCCGCATGTCGCCGACACTGCCTACCGGCAGCACGCAGGCCCGCGTGGGCTGGCCGCCGACGTGTACGGTACAGGTGCCGCACTGGGCGATACCACAGCCGTACTTGGTGCCGGTGAGCCCGAGCGCGTCGCGCAATACCCAGAGGAGCGGAGTATCCGGCTCCACGTCGACCGTGTGGTGCACTCCGTTGACGTTGATGCGGATCATGGCGCGGAAACTAGCCAATTCCGACCTGGGTGCCAAGCCTCGCACCCCATAATGGGCGATCACAATGGGGAGATGGCAATGAGCTTCTGGTCCGCGCTCTGGATCGTGTTCGTGAGCGGCACGGTGGCGACGGCGCTCGGCGCGGCGCCCGTCCTCGCACTGCGGGAGCTGTCGCCGCGTCTGGCGAATCATTTCATCTCCCTTGCTGCAGGCGTGATGCTCGCAGCGAGCGTCTACGCGCTGCTGCCCGCGGCGCTGCACGAAGCCGCGCAGAGGGTGCCCGGCGCATGGGCGACGCCGCTCACGCTCGGTGCGCTGGGCGTCGGTGCCTGGTGCGTCTCGTGGGCCAACCGGCATTTCCCCCACGAGCACCAGTTCAAGGGCCACGACGGAGCGGACCGCCCTCACTCGATGTCCTTTCTCCTCGTTACGGCGATTGCCCTGCACAACTTTCCGGAGGGGCTCAGTGTCGGCGTGACGATCGGCGCGCAAGACCCCACCCTGACGCCGCGCATCGCCACCGCGATCGCCATCCAGAACATCCCGGAGGGCCTTGTCGTCGCAATGGCGATGTTGTCGGGCGGCTTCGGCCGTGCGCGCAGTTTCGGGCTCGGCGTGCTCACCGGACTCATCGAGACGGGCGGCGGCATTGTCGGCGCCGCGGCCGTCGGGCTTGCTGGTGGCCTCCTGCCGTGGGCGCTCGCATTCGCGGCCGGTGCGATGCTCTACGTCATCAGCGCAGAGGTGATTCCGGAGACGCATCGCCGCGGCATGGCGGGCGGCGCCACCGCGAGTCTCCTCGCCGGTTTTGCCGCCATGGTCTGGTTCAATGAATTCATCACGATCTAGGCCAGTGCGGGTTCACGCGTTTGCACCCATCCTCGGCGCAAAGCCACGACTCCTGATCCTCGGCAGCCTGCCCGGCATCGCATCCCTGCGTGCACGCGAGTACTACGCGCATCCGCGCAACCAGTTCTGGCCGATCATGGAGGCACTGTTCGGCGTGCCGGCGGACGCCCCCTACGCGCGACGCGTCGCGGCCCTCCGGGCTGTCGGCGTATGCGTCTGGGATGTGCTCGCTGAAGCGACGCGTCCGGGAAGCGCCGATGCCGCCATAGAACCCGCGACTGCGCGGGCCAACGGCATCCACCAATTGTTGCTGCGCCACCGCTCGATCGCAGTCATCGCATTCAATGGCGGAGTGGCCCACCGCCTCTTCACGCGCCTCGTGCTGCCCGGAATTCCGCCCCGGCACATCGCGCCCCTCGAGTTCGTGACTCTTCCCTCGACAAGCCCCGCGAATGCCCGGCTCACTCCCGCCGCCAAGCGGCGTCGCTGGCGGATTCTCCTTGCGCGGACGCTCGACCTCGACCCACAGTGCGCTCGTGCGGCCATCAATTTCATGTCATGACCCGATCCTTTGCTGAATTCCGGCGCGGCTGGGCGGTGTTGGCGGCCTCCTCGCTCGGCGTCGCCTTCGGTGCCTCACCGATCCCCTACAATTCGCTCGGTCCCTTCACGCGGCCCATCACCGAAGAGTTCGGCTGGGGCCGTGGTGAGTTCCAGCTCGCGATCCTCTGGTTCACCGTTGCCGTCGTGCTGGTCGTGCCGATGGTCGGTGCGCTCGCGGATCGCTACGGCGTGCGGCGCATGGCGATCCTTACGCTGACTCTTTTCGGACTGAGCTTCGCTGCGCTCGCGTTGACGCCGGCGTCGATCGCCGTCTTCTATGCCATGTGGTTCGTCACGGGTTTCGCTGGCGGCGGATCGACCCCCGTCACGTGGACACGCGCGATCAACGGCTGGTTCGTCGAGAACCGGGGCCTCGCGCTCGCAATTACTCTCCTCGGCACGGGCATTACCGCGGCATTCCTTCCAACCCTGACGATCTGGCTGATCGGGAATTTCGGCTGGCGAGTGGCCTTCCTGGGCATCTCGCTGCTGCCGCTCGCCGTCGCGCTGCCGATCGCCATCGCCTGGTTTCGCGACCCGCCAGCGCCCAGCGCTGTGAGCGATGACGGGGTCGTGACACACCGCGCGGAGGGCGGCGTCACGCTCGGCACAGCAGTGCGCAATTACCGTTTCTGGGTACTGATCGTTTCCATTCTGCTCGTCGCAACCGGTATCGGCGGCACGATCACGAACCTCGTCCCGTTGCTCGAGGACCGCGGCTTTCGGGCGCTCGACGCCGGCAAGATCGCCGGCGCGGTCGGCGTCAGCATCATGTTCGGCCGCGTGTTCGCGGGCTTCATGATGGATCGCTTCTGGGCGCCGGGCGTCGTCTTCCCCATGCTGATCCTGCCGGCGATCGCGTGCCTGCTGCTGATGAACCACGACATGGGCGCAGGCACAGCGATCCTCGCGGCGATACTTGTTGGTTTTGCGTCGGGCGCTGAAACCGATCTCGTGGCCTACCTGAGCGCGCGCTACTTCGGTCTCAGGCACTACGGTCGCATCTACGGCGCCCAGTACGCGGTGTTCGGCTTCGCCTCGGGCATCGCCCCGCCGCTCTTCGGCTTCGTGCACGACAGGACCGGCAGCTACGACGCGATCCTGGCCACCGCCGCGGTCGCGTTCGGGGTCGGCGCCGCGTTGCTGCTCACGATGGGGAAGTACCCGGAGTTTGCGACGGGCCACAGGCTGCGAGTGGCGGGCGACGCGCAAAAGGCGCGGTGATTCATCCGCCTTCTCGCGGGTCGAGCGCATCGCCTGCGGCGATGTGCCCTCGCGGCGGCGGCGCTCGGCGCATGAGATTCTCAGCAGCAGAACCCTCGCGGACGCCTCGCTCTGACCGCCGCCCCTCGGCGCTCTCCACGCTCGTCGGCGGATGAATCAC
>Ga0073900_10001241_pt1 | contig 14476 bp, 10 predicted proteins | sample KloWWTmetKNB5Kit_FD_66666 | JGI IMG/M metagenome (GOLD analysis project Ga0073900, IMG submission 66666) | Active sludge microbial communities from Klosterneuburg, Austria, studying microevolution and ecology of nitrifiers - Klosterneuburg... | ecosystem: Engineered > WWTP > Aerobic digester >...
CGATCAGGTCGCCAATGTACTGGGGCGAAATGACATCCAAAAATTCGCTGCCGGCGGGCACGCCCAGGCGATTGATTTCGATGAGCAGTTGGCGGGCAATGCGCAGACCCTCGTCGATGCGGTAGCTCTCATCCAGGTAGGGGTCGTTGATGAGGCCCTTCCAGCCCACGGTGGTGCGTGGTTTTTCGAAGTACACGCGCATCACGATCTCCAACGTGTCCTTGTACTGCTCACGCGCAGCCTGCAAGCGGCGGGCATAGTCCACCGCCGCTGCGGGGTCGTGGATGGAGCACGGTCCGATGACGACCAGCAGGCGGTCGTCCTTGCCCACGATGATGTTGTGGATGGCCTTGCGGGTCTGGGTGATCAGCGTTTCCACCGGCGTTCCGCTGATGGGGAAAAAGCGGATCAGGTGCTCGGGGGGAGGCAACACAGTGATGTCCTTGATACGTTCGTCGTCGGTCTGGCTGGTTTTTTCGACGCTGCGGTACCACGCATCAGTGCTGGCGGGAAGGGACTTGGCTGTCATGGGAAGCTTTCTCTCGGAAGGTTTGAAAAAAAGGGCAGAAAAACAAAAAACCGCCGGGCTTTGCAGCATCGGCGGTTGGGTGGGAAGTGTTCAGGTGCTTGCGCGCTTGCCTCTCATCCGCCAGGGACCGAGAACCAAAACCAAAAATAAAACGCGCAGGGCATGTGCATTCGCACAATGTAGCACATTTGCTTTTCTCTTCATCGGCGCGCGCGGCGCCACCAGTCAAGCGCCCGCGCCCAAGGGGTGACGGGGTTTTGCTCGGACGGCGGCGGTTCGCTTTGGGCCTGCCCGCCTTGTTCGTACATATCGATGAGCAGCAGACCGTCGCCCAAGGTACGCCAGGCCAGCAGTTCCACCCGGTCAAAACCAGCACCCTCGTCTACGCGGCGCTGCTCCAGCGCCTTGTGCCAGGCTTCCACGGCGCGGCGCAATTCGCGCAAGGCGCTTTGGTAGGCGCCAAACTCATACAGCGAATGCCAGGCCGAGCCCAGGCCGGTAAGGAATAGCTGGTGTGTGCGCACGCCCTGCACCAGTGCGGCCGCATGGCGGGTGATGCTGGCAGCATCGTGCCGAGCACGGCGCGAACGCACCGCCGTATCCACCGCCTGCGCCAGCACGACCATGCTGTCACGCATCTGGCGCGACTCCTCATCCGCCACGCCTTCGCGCAGAAAGCGGCTGATGTCGCCAAACGACTGGATCGTCAGCTGAGAGAGGGGGCGCGTGAGGGCCATGCGCACCATTGTGCGACGCCTGCCCCGATTGCGCTCATGCCACTACCGGGTCGCTTGCAGCACCGTGTCCGATGCGCAACGCGGCAGTCAGTCAGGCCGTCCCACCCACTGTCAGGCCATCAATGCGCAAGGTGGGCTGGCCCACGCCCACGGGCACGCTCTGGCCTTCCTTGCCGCAGGTGCCCACGCCACTGTCCAACCGCATATCGTTGCCGATCATGGTGACGCGCTTGAGCGACTCGGGGCCGCTGCCAACGATGGTGGCACCCTTGACGGGGTAGAGAATCTTGCCGTTCTCAACCCAGTAGGCCTCGCTGGCCGAGAACACGAACTTGCCTGAAGTGATGTCCACCTGCCCGCCGCCAAAATTGGTGGCATACAGGCCCTTCTTGATGCTGGCAACGATTTCCTGTGGATCTTTGTCGCCGCCCAGCATGTAGGTGTTGGTCATGCGTGGCATGGGAATGTGCGCATAGCTTTCGCGCCGCCCGTTGCCGGTGGGCGCCACTCCCATCAGCCGGGCGTTGAGCGAATCCTGGATATAGCCTTTGAGAATGCCATCCTCGATGAGCACGTTGCGCTGGCTGGTGTTGCCTTCGTCGTCCACGTTGAGCGAACCACGGCGGTCGGTCAGCGTGCCGTCGTCGAGCACCGTCACGCCCTTGGCCGCCACGCGCTGGCCGATGCGCCCGCTGAACGCCGAAGACCCCTTGCGGTTGAAATCACCCTCCAGCCCATGGCCGATGGCTTCGTGCAGCAAGATACCGGGCCAGCCGGGGCCAAGCACCACGGTCATCTCGCCTGCGGGCGCGGGGCGTGATTCGAGGTTGACGAGCGCCGCGTGCACGGCCTCGTTCACGTACTGGGCGATCTGCTGGTCATCAAAATAATCGAGCCCGAAACGCCCTCCACCGCCCGCCGAACCCACCTCGCGGCGCCCGCCCTGCTCGGCAATCACGGTGATCGACAGGCGCACCAGGGGCCGCACATCGGCGGCCAGGGTACCGTCGGCACGGGCGACCAGCACCACGTCGTATTCGCTGGCCAGCCCGGCCATGACCTGGGCCACGCGCGGATCCTTGGCACGGGCCAGTTGCTCGGCCTTTTCCAACAAGGCGACCTTGGCCGTGCTGTCCAGCGAGGCAATGGGGTCTATTCCAGCGTACAGTTTTCGGCTTTTTGCTATCTTTGTTGCAGCTACTCGCGCACGCCCACCTTGCCTTGCAGCCGAAATAGACCGTACAGTGCGCGCAGCATCCAGCAAGGAGGCCTCGGAGATATCGTCGGAATAGGCAAAAGCGGTTTTCTCACCGCTGACGGCGCGAACGCCCACACCCTGGTCGATGGAGAACGACCCGGTCTTGACGATACCTTCCTCCAGGCTCCAGCCTTCGCTGCGGGTGTACTGGAAATACAGGTCGGCATCGTCCACCTGGTGCGCACGAATCTCGCCCAGCGCACGCGCCAGGTGGCTTTCATCCAGGCCGAAGGGCGCCAGCAACAATTGGCGTGCAATGTCGATGCGCTGGGCGGTGGGTGCGCTCTGCGGCGCGCCAGTGGGGGAACGAAGGGTCATGCAGGGATTCTAGAACCTGTTCAAAAACCCGGTCGCCACCTGCGGCCCAGGGTCAGACCACCGGTCGGGTTTCCTGCACAGGCTGGCGCTGCGCGCGCACGATAGACATCAGGATGCCCAGCGCCAGCCCCAGCGTCACCATGGCCGTGCCGCCATAACTGACAAAGGGCAACGGCACCCCCACCACAGGAAGAATGCCGCTGACCATGCCCATGTTCACAAAGGCATAGGTGAAGAAGATCATGGACACCGCGCCCGCCATCAAACGACCAAAAAGCGTCCCTGCCCCCATGGAAATGGCCAGCCCGCGCCAGACCAGGAATAAAAAACACACAATCAGGAACAGGTTGCCCAGCAGGCCGAACTCCTCGGAAAAAGCAGCGAAGATGAAGTCGGTGGTGCGCTCAGGGATGAATTCAAGGTGGGTCTGCGTGCCCGCCATGAAGCCCTTGCCAAACACCCCGCCCGCTCCGATGGCGATCATGCCCTGGATGATGTGAAACCCCTTGCCCAGCGGGTCGCGCGTAGGGTCCAGCAGCGTGCAGATACGCTGCTGCTGGTAGTCGTGCAGCACCGGCCAGCGCACCCCGTCGGCACACAGCTGGGGCTCGAAACCGACAATCAGCGCGATGCCCACCGCCCCCAGTAGCACGGGCGGAACCACCAGTTTCCAGGGCAACCCCGCGAAAAAGATGACCGATAGACCGGCGGCCAGCACCAGCAGCGACGTACCCAGATCGGGCTGCTTCATGATCAGCCCCACCGGCACGGCCAGCAGCAGGGCCGCCACCCCGAAGTCGAGGGGGCGCAACTGGCCTTCGCGCTTCTGGAACCACCAGGCCAGCATCAACGGCATGCCGATCTTGAGCAGCTCGCTGGGCTGGATGACGATTCCCAGGTTAATCCAGCGCTGCGCCCCTTTCTTGGTGATACCAAACAGTGCCACCGCTACGAGCAGGGCCACCCCCAGGGCATACAGCGGTACGGCCATGGCCATCAGCTTTTGGGGCGGAATCTGCGCCACCATAAACAAGATGGACACGGCGATCAGCATATTGCGGCCATGGTCAGCAAAGCGCGTGCCATGGTCATAGCCCGAAGAATACATAGCCAGCAAGCCCGCAGCAGCCAGCAGCAGAATGACGGCCACCAGCCAGCCATCAAAACCCTGGAAGAGGGGCAGGACGCGCTGCGCGAGGGTGGGTTTGCCAAAAGTGGTTGCCATGGCGCAATTATCGGGCGTACGCCCGCCCCTGCACCCCGCGCGCCAATCAGCCTGCCTGGCGGAACGCCATCACGGCCTGGTTGCGCAGGGTGCGCAGCAGGCCCAGGGCCTTGTCGTCCACTGCGATGGCCCCTGGATGGGCGTGGTCGGCATAAATCAACGCGAAAGGCCTCCCCTTCATCTGCAAAGGCAGCAGCAAGAAGGTGGGGGCATCCAGGCTGCTGCGGTACCAGGCGGGCAGGCGCGCCTGCATGCGCGGCTCGGTGGCATCTTGAATCAAGGTGTCGGCGCCGCGCAGGCACACGGCGGAAAACAGATCACCTGGGGACTTGAGCGGCACCGCCATGGCGCGCACGGCCACATCGTTGCCCTCGCCCAGGCCAAAACGGCCGGTCAGAACGTCGGTCTTGGCGTCGCGCAGACAAAACACCATGCGCCGCACACCCAGGGCACGGAACATGGTTTCCAGAATCATGCGCAGCACATCATTGAGCTTGAAGCCCTCGTCCACCATGGCGTTGGTGATGTCCTGGATACCCGCGGACAACACTTCGGCCACCTGCGCCATGGCGGCCGGCCCGCCGGGGGCCTGCAGCGCAGCGGTGGGCAGAGGCTGCGTGGCCTGGGGGCGCAGTTCGTGCGCGGCCAGGGCGTCGTCCGGGGCTCCATCGCCGGCCACGGCAGATGTTGGCAACTGGAGCAGGCGGGCCGCCGGCGCATCGGGCGCCACCCGCAGGTCCAGGGCCTCCGCCATGGCCACCAGTTGGCGGCGGGCACGCAAGGTGGCTTCGGAAATGGCCTGTGCCGACAAGGAGAGCGTGCGCGCGTACTGCGTGGCCAGCGCCTGCAAGCCTGCCTCGACCTGCTGCCCGTCTGCCATCAGCAGCGTGCTGGCCACTTCGTTGGCGGCGCGGGCCACCCAGCGCAGGCGCTCCACGCCCTTTTCTGGCGGGCGCATGGGCGGCGAACCCAGGGGTTTGCGAATACAGCGCTGCAAGGCCTCGGGCAGGCCCCAGACCCGCGCCACACCCGCGCCCAGGTCTTCCAGCCCCACGCCCAGCACCTGCTGCGCCGCGGCCTCCTCACCACCCTCGGTGCGGCCCGCCGCCACAATGGCGCGGATCTGTCCGGCCTCTTCAGGAAAATAAAACTCGCACAACATGCGCCCCAGGTTCTGGAACATGGCGCCAATGAAGGCTTCCTCGGCCTCGGCGGCGACATCACACAGCTCGGCCGCCACGGACCCAGCCATCATGGCGCGCAGAAATTCCTCGCGCATCTGGCTGGCGTGCTGCTGGTTCTGCATGTGGTCCAGCATCACCAGGCTGAGCGCCATGTTGCGCACCGCGTTGAACCCCACCAGGCTGACGGCGCGCGAGACGGTGCTCACACTCCCCCGGCTGGCATGGGCAAAGTGCACGCTGTTGACCAGCCGCAAAAGTTTGTGCGTAAGGGCCACGTCTTTGAGGATCTCGTGCGTCAGATCGCTGATGCTGTCGTCCTCCGACGTGGCCACCCGCTGGATGCGCGCCACCGAGTCGGACAGCGCCGGAAAATCGCTCTTGTGGCGCATGCGCCGCAACAAAAAGTCGAGCGTGGCATTGCTCTGCGCCGTGGGCGCGCTGGCCGGGGCAGCCCAGGCGCGCAATGCATCACGAAAATCCGCCGCCGACACAAAGCGGGCCGAGGGTTCACGCGCCAGGGCGCGCAGCAGGATCGCGCGCAACGCATCGTCCACGCCAGGGCCCAGGTCCTCGGGCAGCTCCAGCACTTCATTGGCGATGCGATACAGCGCCTGCCAGGTGTCACTCTGGTGGATCAGGGGCTGCCCTGTCAGCAGCTCGACCAGCACCAGCGCTGCCGAATAGATGTCCATGGACGGCGCGGGCGCCGCGCCCGCTGTGGCCTCGGGCGCCATGTAGGCGGGTGTGCCGCTGGCCAACTGCGCATCGGAGGCACTGGCCACGGCCGCTGCCATGCCGAAATCCATGACCCGGGCGTGGCGCTGGGCGTCCACCATCACGTTCGACGGCTTCAGATCGCGGTGCACAATGCCCGCCGCGTGGGCCGCCTGCAGGCCGTCGAGCACGTCCACCATCAGGGCCACGGCATCGTGCGGGGCGCAACGCCCGCGCTGCGCCAGGTGCCCGGCCAGGGTGTCGCCCGGCACGTACTCAAACACCATATAGGGCTGCAGCCCCTGCACGTCGGCCTCGAAAACCGGAACGATGTGCGGGTGCGCCAGCCGCCCTACATGGCGCGCCTCGCGCAGCCAGTGGTCCAGCACCGAGGCATCCTGGCCCTGCACGGGCGGCAACAGCTTGATGGCCACCGGGCGCTGCAGTCGCGGGTCGTGTGCCAGCCACACCGTAGCCTGGGCGCCCTGCCCCAGCACGCGCTGCAACTCAAACCGCCCTACCATGGCGGGTGCCGGGCTGCCCGCCCCCTTTGCGAAGCGTCGGGCGGTGGAAAGCGGGGCAAAATCGGGCATGGTGAGCAAGGGCAGGACGGGCACCGCACGGCACAGCGCCCCAATCCGTCCATCTTATGCCCGCTGCCCTGCAATGCGGGCAGTGATTGCCCGCATACCCTCCACACCATGACCACCACCCACCTTCTCTACCTGCACGGCTTTCGCTCCTCCCCCCAATCGGCCAAGGCGCAGCTGATGGCGCAGCACGTGGCCCGCCAGCATCCGTCCGTGCACTTCTGGTGTCCGCAACTGCCGCCTTCGCCCCGTGCCGCCATGGCGATGGTGAGCGCCGGCACAGCAGCTTGGCCACGCGCCACGATGGCCGTGGTGGGCTCTTCTCTGGGGGGCTACTACGCCAGTTGGGTCGCGCAGCAGGCAGCCTGCCCCAGCGTGCTGCTCAACCCGGCGGTAAACCCGGCCCGCGACCTGGCGCGCCACATCGGCGACCAGACCAGTTGGCACGACCCGGCAGAACACTTTTACTTTGCCCCCGAATTCGTCGACGAACTCCGGGCGCTGGCCGTGCACGACCAGCCGCCGGGCGGCCCCGAGCTGGCCATCATTGCCAAGGGCGACGAAGTGCTGGACTGGCGCGAGATGGTGGCGCGCTACCCCCAGGCCCAGTTGCGGCTGCTGGAAAATGGCGACCATGGCCTGAGCGACTTTGCCGATCACCTGGACACTGTGGCGCAGTTTCTGCAACTGGCGTAAATGCCTTTCGTACCGCAAGCACACCATGAAGATTGCCCTCTACTCCGACCTGCACTTATCGGTGCACCCCCTGGAATTACCCCCGACCAGCGCCGATGTCGTCGTGCTGGCAGGCGACCTGCAACGCCCGGCCACAGGCATGGCCTGGGCGCGGCAGTTTGCCCAACCCACGCTGTATGTGGCGGGCAACCACGAGTTCTACGGCTCTGACCTGGCCAGCACCATGGCCGAGCTGCGCCAGCAGGCGCAGGGCAGCCCCGTGCGCGTACTCGAACGCGAGGAGTGGCGGCACCAGGGCGTGCGCTTTCTGGGTTGTACGCTGTGGTCGGACTACCGGCTGTTCGACTCGCCCGAACAACGCGAGAAAGGCCTGCAGATGGCGCAGGAATTTGTGCGCGACTTCCACCGCATTGGCGTAGCGCCCGGCTTCCCCGACCTGTTCACGCCTGCCGTCTCGCAACTGCTGTTTGACCAGTCGGTCGCCTGGCTGGAAGCGCGCTTTGCCGAGCCATTTGATGGCCTCACCGTAGTAATCACTCACTTTGCCCCATCCCCTGCAAGCATTGCCCCGCAGTTTGTGGGCTCCCCGCTGAACGCCTGCTTTGTCTCGGACCTGGAGGCACACATTTTGCGCTGGCAGCCCCGACTGTGGTTGCACGGCCATGTGCACCACAGCTGCGACTATTGGCTGGGCGCCACGCGCGTGGTAGCCAACCCACGGGGTTACGCGCCCAAGGGGGTCGTGGAAAACGCCCACTTTGCGCCGAACATGCTCATCGAGGTGTAGCCGCAGCCAGGCCCTGCGACCATGGGACAATTGCCCCCATGCACGCATTGTTTGAAGAATCCGGCAAGTTTCTAGCCGGTCGCATCCTCTCCGAAGCCGAGTCTTCGGCCCAGATCGAGCTGGACTCGGGTAAACGGGTCAAGGTCAAGGCCGCCCACATCCTGCTCAAGTTTGAGAAGCCCGCACCTGCGGAACTGGTGGCCCAGGCCCAGGCGGTGTCGGACACCATCGACCTGCAACTCGCCTGGGAGTTCGCCCCCGAGGGTGAATTCGGCTTTGCCGACCTCGCCCGCGACTATTTTTCGGCCAACGCCACGCTGGCCGAGCAGGCCGGTGCGCTGCTGCGTTTGTACGAGGCGCCGCACTACTTCCGCCGCGCGGGCAAGGGGCGTTTCAAGAAGGCCCCGGCCGACATCCTGCAGCAGGCGCTGGCCGCCATCGAGAAGAAAAAAGCCGTGTTGGCGCAGATTGCCGAGTGGGCCGAACAACTGGGGCGCGGCGAGTGCCCCGCACCCATCCGCGAACAGCTCTACAAGATACTGTTCCGCCCCGACAAGAACGCGCCCGAATACAAGGCCGTGGTCGAGGCCAGCCGCGCCACGCACACCGCACCGCTCGACCTGCTGCAAAAGGCCGGCGCCATTGATTCGAGCTACCAGTTCCACTGGAAGCGCTTTCTGCTGGACAACTTCCCCAAGGGCACGGGCTTCCCCGCGCTGGACGCCCCCCAGCCCCCGGCCGACCTGCCGTTGGCCGATGTACAAGCCTTCTCCATCGACGATTCGCAGACCACCGAGATCGACGATGCGCTCTCTGTCTCCGGGCTCGGGACAGGCACGGTCACGATGGGTATCCACATTGCGGCGCCCGGTCTGGCAATTGCCCCGGGCAGCGCCATCGACCAGCTGGGCCGCAACCGCCTGTCCACCGTCTACATGCCGGGCTACAAGATCACCATGCTGCCCGACAGCGTGGTGCAGATCTACACCTTGGACGAGGGCCGCGCCAACCCCGCCGTGTCGCTGTACTGCACCATCGACGAGGCCACGCTGGAGATCACCGCCACCGAGACGCGCCTGGAGCGCGTTCCCGTGGTGGCCAACCTGCGCCACGACCAGCTGGACCACATCGTTACCGAAGCCTGGCTGGCCGATCCGAGTATTGAGGTCGAAAACACGCCTGAGCGCTTATCCAGCCTGCGCGTGCAGCTCTCATTTTTGCATCGCCTGGCACAAAAACTCAAGGCCGGACGCGAAGTGGTGCGCGGCAAGCCCGAGAACTTCAACCGGCCGGACTACAACTTCCGCCTCGTGGGCGGAGAGGGCGGCGAGCCGGGCGGCAGCGAAACCGTGCAGATCACCACGCGCCAGCGCGGTGCGCCGCTCGACCTCATCGTCGCCGAGGCCGCCATCGTCGCCAACAGCACCTGGGGCCAGTGGCTCGCCAGCCTGGGCGTGCCCGGCATCTACCGCAGCCAGGCCAGCATGGCGCCAGGTGTGAAGGTGCGCATGGGCACCAAGGCCCTGCCGCACGCGGGCATGGGCGTGAAAAGCTACACCTGGGCCACCAGCCCGCTGCGCCGCTATGTCGATCTGGTGAACCAGTGGCAGATCATTGCCTGCGCGCGCCACGGCGCCACGGCGGCACTGGCGGCCCCCTTCAAGCCTAAGGACGCCGAGCTTTTCTCCATCATCAGCAGCTTTGACGCCGCCTACAGCGCCTACAACGGCTACCAGGCCGGCATGGAGCGCTTCTGGACGCTCAAGTACCTGGAGCAAAACAACATCACCGAGCTGGAAGCCACCGTCTTCAAGGAAGGCCCGGGCGGCAGTTTTCTGGTGCGCGCCGACACGCTGCCCCTTGTCTTTCCGGTGCTGGGGGCGCAAAACCTGCCGCGTGGTGCGCGCCTGCGCGTCAAACTGGGCGAGGTGGACGAAATCACCCTTGACCTGCATGGCACCGTGCTCGAACGCATCGACGACCCGCTGGACCCCAGCGACGACGGCCCGGTGGATGACGACGACAGCGGCGAGGACGACGACAGCGCCGTGGCCGGGCCCATTGCCATTGCGGTGGATGTGAATGAGCCAGAAGCGGGCGCCACCGCCGATAATCCGGCCCCGTGAATATGACCCCCACGCTCCCTCACTCCGTGTGGTCGCTGCCCCCCAAGGGGGCCGCTTTTCATCTTGGGGCGGCCCGGCGATGAAAACATCCGACCTCTTCCTGCGTCTCAGTACGCTGCAACTGACGCTGGCGGTGTCGCTGGCGCTGCACGCTGCGGTGCTGTCCGTGCGCTTCATCGACCCCGAGGGTTTCAACCGCGTGTTCCAGGACACGCCGCTCGAAGTCATCCTGGTCAATGCCCGCTCGAACGAAGCGCCCACCAAGGCCCAGGCCATTGCCCAGTTTTCGCTGGCCGGCGGGGGCGATGCCGAAAAAGGCCGCGCCACCAGCCCGCTGCCCTATTCCGCCATGACCAGCGTGGGCGACGATTTTGAAGAAGTCCAGCGCAAAACCGATGCCATGCTGGAGGAACAAACCCAGCTGCTCGCCCAGTTGCGCAAGCAAATTGCCACCCTGCCCGCGCCCGACCCGCGCAAGCCCAGCCAGAATGCCGAGCAGACCGCGCAGGAAGAACGCCGCCGCCAGCTCGTCAAGATGCTGGCCGAGATCGAGAAGCGCATCAACGAAGAAAACGCCCGCCCCAAGAAGCGCTACATCAGCCCAGCGACCCGCGAGGAGGTGTATGCCGTGTACTACGACGCCTTGCGCCGCAAGGTGGAGGACAAGGGCACCGTCAACTTCCCCGAATACGGCGGCCAGAAGCTCTATGGCGAGCTGGTGATGATCGTTACCGTCAACCACGACGGCCGGGTGCTGGCCACCGAAATCGTGCAGGGATCGGGCAACCGTCGACTCGACCGCCAGGCCGAAGCCATCGCCATGGCCTCGGGCCCTTTTGGCCCGTTCGGTGCCGACATGCGTAAAAAAGCCGACCAGATCGCCGTGGTCTCGCGTTTCAAGTTCACCCGCGACCAGACCTTGGAAACCACCGTGAGGTAACCTTCCCTCCTGAGCCGCCGTCGGCGCCTTTCCCCAGGGGACGGCGCCAGTGGCCGGGCAAAGCCCGTTCCACGGCGCCCGCTGGCCTGGAAGCTCTCCCCAGGAAGAATCGTCCATGACCCTCTCCGCCACATCGATCGACCAGTATTGCGTGATGGGTAACCCGGTGGAGCACAGCCGCTCGCCCTGGATCCATGCCCGCTTTGCCGAGCTGACCGGCCAAGCGCTGCACTACGAGCGCCGCCTGGTCCCCCTGGACGGCTTTGCCCAGGCGCTGCACGGCTTCGCCGCCGCCGGAGGACGGGGTTGCAACATCACCGTGCCCTTCAAGCTCGAAGCCGCACAGGCCGCCACACACCGCAGCGAGCGCGTGCAACGGGCAGGCGCCGCCAACACCCTCACCTTCAAGGACGGCGCCATCCACGCCGACAACACCGACGGCCTGGGCCTGGTGGCCGACATCGAACGCAACGCAGACATACGCCTTGCCGGGCGCGATGTGCTGCTCATCGGCGCGGGCGGCGCCGCCGCCGGTGCCCTGGGCCCGCTGCTGGCCGCCGGGCCGCGCAGCATCACCGTGGCCAACCGCACCGTGGCCCGCGCACAGGCACTGGTGCAGGCCCATGCATCGCTTGCATTGCTACAAAAAACAGAGCTACTAGCGCAATCCACACAAGCGCTAGAGGCCAATTTTGATATTATTATTAACGCCACAGCCAGCAGCCTGGCGGGCGGCGAAGTGCCTGTGCCCGCAAGCGTGCTGCGCCCCGGCAGCCTGGCCTACGACATGATGTACGGCCCCGCCGCGCAGGGCTTTCTGGACTGGGCCACGCAGCACGGCGCGCACGCGCGCGACGGCCTGGGCATGCTGGTGGAACAGGCAGCCGAGGCTTTTCTGGTCTGGCGCGGCGTGCGCCCACCGGGCGGCCAGGTGTTGGCCGAACTGCGCGCACTGATGGCCGCGCCCACAGCCCCATCGCGCTAGCGCGCCCCACACCCATGAGAGCCTTGCTGCGCTGGATCGGCCTTGTCGCGTTTGCGGCGCTCGCCCTGGAACTGTTCTTTGTGCTGCGCATCGCCACCATGGCGGTGCTCAATCCCGAATCAACCACCTTCCAGCGCTCCGAAGCCTGGGCCCAGATCACTGGTGATGGCACCCTGCGCTGGCGCCAGCAATGGGTGCCCTACACACAGATCAGCAGTCACCTCAAACGCGCCGTGATCGCGTCGGAGGACGACGGTTTCGTCAACCATGAAGGCGTCGACTGGAACGCCATCGAGAAAGCCTGGGAGCGCAACGCCAAGGCCGAGGCGCAAATTACCAAAGCCCAGGCCCGCACCCCCGACAAACCGGTGCGCGCCCCCAAGATTCGGGGCGGCTCCACCATCACCCAGCAACTGGCCAAGAACCTGCTGCTCTCGGGCGAACGTACCCTGGTGCGCAAGGGGCAGGAGTTTGTGCTCACGCTAGCGCTGGAGCAATTCCTCTCCAAGGAACGCATCCTGGAGATTTACCTCAACAACGTGGAATGGGGCAACGGCATCTTCGGCGCCGAAGCTGCCGCCCGGCACTACTTCCGCAAAAGCGCTGCCCAGCTTGCTCCCCACGAAGCCGCCCGCCTGGCCGTAATGCTGCCCGCTCCCAAGCGCTTCGAAAAAATGCCCAACTCGGCCTACCTGTCCGGGCGCACGCGCACCATTCTGGGGCGCATGGGGAATGCTGAATTGCCCTGACAGGGTCGCCCGTTATTCGACAGTCACGCTCTTGGCCAGATTGCGCGGTTTGTCCACGTCCGTCCCCCGTGCACAGGCGGTGTGGTAGGCCAGCAGCTGCAGCGGCACCACATGCAAGAGCGGGCTGAGAGGCCCATAGTGTTCGGGCATGCGGATGACATGCAGGCCTTCGCCACTCTCGATGCGGGTGTCGGCGTCGGCCAGCACATACAGCACGCCGCCGCGCGCGCGCACTTCCTGCATGTTGCTCTTGAGCTTTTCCAGCAGGGCGTCGTTGGGCGCCACGGTAACGACGGGCATGGCGCTGGTCACCAGGGCCAGCGGGCCGTGCTTAAGCTCCCCGGCGGGGTAGGCCTCGGCGTGGATGTAGCTGATTTCCTTGAGTTTGAGCGCACCTTCCATGGCAATGGGGTAGTGCAGGCCCCGGCCCAGGAACAGGGCGTTTTCCATGCGGGCGAAGTCTTCGGCCCAGGCGATGAGCTGGGGTTCGAGCGCCAGCACCGCCTGCAATGCCACGGGCAGGTGGCGCATGGCTTTGAGGTGGGCGGTCTCCTGCTCGGCGGTCAGGCGGCCTTTGGACTGCGCCAGTGCCAGCGTCAGCAAGAACAGGCCCGCCAGTTGCGTGGTGAAGGCCTTGGTGCTGGCCACGCCGATCTCGACCCCGGCGCGGGTGATGTATGCGAGCTTGCATTCACGCACCATGGCGCTGGTGGCCACGTTGCAGATGGTGAGCGTGTGCTCCATGCCCAGGCTTTGCGCATGGCGCAGCGCGGCCAGGGTGTCGGCGGTTTCGCCGCTCTGGCTGATGGTGACGATGAGCTGGCGCGGGTCGGGCACGCTGGTGCGGTAGCGGTATTCGCTGGCCACCTCCACCTGGGTGGGGATACCCGCCAGTTCTTCGAGCCAGTATTTGGCCGTGCAGCCGCTGTAGTAGCTGGTGCCGCAGGCCAGAATGAGAACGCGGTCGATTTCCTTGAAAACACGCCAGGCGGCCGCGCCCGGCACGCCCTGTTGCGCAGCGCCGTCAAACAGCTCGGGCACGATGCCTTCCACGCCCTCCAGGGTATCGGCAATGGCGCGCGGTTGCTCAAAAATTTCCTTTTGCATGTAGTGCCGATAGGGGCCCAGCTCCACCGCGCCGCTGTGCGCCTGCACGGTGCGCACCGGGCGCTGCGCGGGGGTCAGGGCTTGGCGGTCTTTGCCGACGATCCAGTAGCGGCCGGGCTGCAGGTCGACCAGGTCGCCTTCTTCCAGGTAGACGATTTGGTCCGTCACACCTGCCAGTGCCATGGCGTCGCTGGCCAGGAAATGCTCTGCGCCGCCCTGGCCCACGCCCAAAATCAGCGGCGATCCGGCGCGTGCGCCCACCACGCGCTGCGGTTCGTCCTTGTGCATGACGGCAATGGCGTAGGCGCCGTGCAGTTCGGCCACTGCCGTCTGCACGGCGTCGAACAGGTCGCCGTTGTAGTGGCTGTCGACCAGGTGGGCAATCACCTCGGTGTCGGTCTGGCTGGCAAACACATAGCCCCGGCCCTGCAGCATGGCGCGCAGTTCTTCGTAGTTTTCGATGATGCCGTTGTGCACCAGGGCCACGCGGGCCGTACCGGCTGCGCTGTCGCCCGTGCCATGGCTGAAATG
>Ga0073900_10001242_pt1 | contig 14476 bp, 10 predicted proteins | sample KloWWTmetKNB5Kit_FD_66666 | JGI IMG/M metagenome (GOLD analysis project Ga0073900, IMG submission 66666) | Active sludge microbial communities from Klosterneuburg, Austria, studying microevolution and ecology of nitrifiers - Klosterneuburg... | ecosystem: Engineered > WWTP > Aerobic digester >...
AAACTATTTGCAAGAGCCATTAGAAATACCCACGAATATAAATCCATTGCTGCTCTGTTTGTAGATAAAGGAATTTAGTAAAGAGTGTGTTTACTTTGGTAGTTAAGCTCTTATTCTGAATTTTTGGAAAACGATTTAACTTTTTATTGCTGATCAATAAAGTATCGCCTTATGGTGTGTGCGATGGCAAGTATTTTATAATATACGAAACAAATTAATACCCATAAAAATGTTTTTTATAACTATATTTATGGTATTGTAATTTCATCATATAAAGTTTGCAAAATAAAAAGTGGGAAATAACCAAACGAACAGGAAAAAAATTATAATAAAAAATTGCACTAAATATAAAGAAAGATATATCTTTGCGGCTCTTTAGAAATAACGATAAGTATTTAAGATATGGTATCTGTAGAAATTCATGGAAGTACAAGGTCAGAGTTTGGCAAAAAAGGCTCCAGAAATGATAGAAATAGTGGACACGTTCCTGCTGTAATGTATGGTGGTGATGAAGTAATTCACTTTAATGTCACTCCTGCCGGAGTAAGACACTTGATATATACACCTGATTTTAAATTAGCTGATTTGGTGATAGATGGTAAGCACTATAAAGCTATCCTTAAATCTGCTCAATTTCAGCCTGTCACTGATCAGTTACTTCATATTGACTTTCTACGATTGATAGAAAAAACACCAATAAAAGTAGAAGTTCCTTTAAGATTCAAAGGTGTTTCACCTGGTGTAAAATTGGGAGGAAAACTTATTCAGCAGTTGAGAAAGATTAAAATCAAAACTACACCTGAATTTTTGGTAGATGAGTTGAAAGCAGATATTTCAAAACTTGATCTTGGTCAGGCTTTGAGAGTAAGAGAAGTAATCGTTCCGGAAGGAGTAGAAATAATTAACAACGCTGCAACACCTGTAGCTTTGATAGAAATACCTAGAGCATTGAAAGCAGCAGCAGCAGCAGAAGCAAAGGCAGATCAAAAAGGTGCTAAGAAGAAGAAGTAAGCCTTAGTGTTTAAAATATATAAAAAAAGGGTTTCATTTGATAATGAAACCCTTTTTTTATGTTGACATTTCAAAGTAGACTCTTCAATAAAAAAAAATCCTCAATATACTACTAAATATATTGAGGATTTATTTTTGACTATTCAAGGACTTTATGAAATTTGCGAAGTGAAAACCAAGATTACCTGGGATCCAAAATGTTCCTAATTCTGCTTTTCAGATCATCCTTATGGTAAACTGATGAAATATCCGGTGTAGTGTAAGCTGTCAATGACGCATCTATTTTTTTGATGTGTGCCCTTACAGTCGATGTGATATCTGAGTTCTTGGCAGCATTGTCAGTCTGAACAAGAACCTTGCCTAAGACTTCAACATAGGTACGCTGCAGATTTCTTCTATAAATGTCAATCGGTTTTTTTGACTTCAATTCCGAAAAAATAGAACCGGTGAGATCATCCATCAATTCAGTCAGTTTGTAAGCTTTTTCACCATTCAGAACTTCATTTTCCTGCATTCTCAGTAGTCGATCCTTGCCTAAAACAAGATTGATGGTACGCTCTTGCAAACCTCTGATTCTTTCAGTATTCCCATGTTCTTCTATCCTGCTCAATATTTTTTGATCAGCTATCCAGAGTGGTGTGATAAATAATTGTTCGTTTAGAAAACGTACCGCGTCTTTTTGCCTTTCTTTGGAAGTGTGTGCATATATCGGACTATTTTCGTCAAAGGTTTTATAATATTCTGTTACACCTCCTATATTGGCTGTGACGTGCCCCATGTATCTATTAAACTGCCCTATAGCTGCATCATAAAATTCCTTCAACTCTTCAAAACCTTTGGCGTCTTCTCCCATCCAATTCACCAGGTTAGGTACTATTTTTTTCAAATTTTTAATACCATATTCTGATGCTTTTATGGAATTGTCACCTAGATCTTCGGTCTGTGCGGTAGGATCTGTAGGCATGCCACGTTGACGTCCGAATCTATAAATTGGATTTTCTGCTTTGTCTTTGATCCATTTGTTGATCATAGGTCTTTCAGATTCTGGTGATGCATCTTTGATAAGTCTGTAACCGTATTCTATAGACCAGATGTCATAAGGTCCAATGTCGGGCATGAGGCCTACCGGACCATCTTCGGGCTGTGCGACATAATTAAACCTTGCATAATCCATGATAGATGGGGCAGTACCCATTTTTTTGGTAAAGATCGGTGACCTCAATGAATCAACTGCATATGCTGCACTTGAACCCATATTATGCGGAAGTCCAAGTGTATGACCGACCTCGTGCGCAGCTACAAATCTTATCAATCTACCCATGACTTCTTCTTTAAGTTTTGGTGTTCGGGCTTCAGGATTGATAGCGGCAGTCTGAGTGACAAACCATGTACGAAGCAAATTCATTACATTGTGATACCAAATGATGTCACTCTCTATGATCTCTCCGGTACGTGGGTCATGTACGTGTGGACCCATAGCATTCTGTATATCGGTACTCACATATCTGATCACAGAATATCGCACGTCTTCTGGCGACCAATCCGGATCTTCTGCTTTGGTTGGAGGTAATTTTGCCATAATGGCATTTTTAAATCCGGCAGCTTCAAATGCTCCTTTCCAGTCATCGACGCCTTGCATCAGATATGGTCTCCATTTTTCAGGTGTGGCAGGATCTATATAGTACACGATGGGTTTGGCAGGTTCGACCAGTTCACCTCTAAAATATTTTTCACGATCTTCGGGTTTGGGTTCGAGTTTCCATCTGGTGATGAGTCTTTTTCTGGATGCTTTCTGATCATCAGAACTATAATCTGTCTGTTGAATAGAAAAGTAACTGACTCTCGGGTCAAAAAATCTTGGCTGCATCTGTAGTTCAGGAAGTAACACCATATTCTGAGTCATCTCCACAGATAGTGTACCTGTGATTTGATTATCAGGAAGATTACTACCGGTGTATGTCAGGACATGTTTTACAAAAATATTTTCAGGGAAGGAACGCATTTCCTGAATAAAACTTCTTTTTGAATCCACACTTTTTATTTCAAATGTCTTCTTCTCTTCCTTACCCATGGCTCCGATCATTTCTACATCAGTATTAAATAATGCTTCCACGTCAATAATGTACCCGGTGGTGTCCTGATTGTAAGCCTGAATATCAAAAACCATGACCACGGGCTCAAAATTATTATTTCGGACAGATTGATAAATCGGATCTTCGAAATTTGCAATACTATTATAAGACACTGAACGAAGTAAAACTTTGTCATCCTTCTTTTGCCATCTGATCACTTGTTGTGGCCTAGATTCCACACCAGCACCTCCAAAATTCAGATTTTTTACAAACCCAGAGATCCTTGATGTGATCAATATCTCTTTCTCCAAAATACTGTTGTTTAATTCAAAATAATTTTTGTCTTTGACCTTGTGTGTTGTTATCATTCCCTGTGATGTGATAGCATCTTTTGTAATAACATCTTTGTAAGCTTTGATTTTTTCTTCCTTTTTCTTTGGTTCAGGAACAGCAGGCGCTTTTATAGGTTCAGGTTTTTTCTTTTTCCAGAATTGAGCATTGGATGTCAGGGGAATAAAAAAAAGTATTAAGAGCGTGACGATTAGATTAGATTTGAAATTCATACATTGATTTTGTTATTGAAACAACAAAGTATAACAATTTGAATTAAATACAAATTCTTATACCGACGATAATTTTCTTTGACAAAAATTATGTCTTCATTATACTCAAAATCAGCACATTGGTTAAATTATTTTTCGCAAACCAATTTATTTTGAGTATACCTTAAAATTTCAATAAATAATCAGCCAGTTTATTTACTATCATATTTGGGTTAGCACCATTGGTATTGGTCAGCACGATGATAGATAATTTGTCATCAACAAATCGTGAATACTGGGTCCTGAAACCCGTATTACTGCCGCCGTGACCAATAAGCTTATGTCCTTTGTATTCATCCGTTATCCAGCCAAACCCATAATATGATTTGGAATCCGCTTCTGTAGAAGTTTTAATAAAAGGCGTCCATAACAGCTCCCAGTTTTTTTTACTCAGGATAATGTTCTTATCTCTTAACACTTTGTCCCACTTAATCATATCCGTTGTAGTAGATAAAAACCCTCCGCTCGGCCTCACCCCTATCATAGCTTCAGCATTTATCCATTTCCCATTATTGAAAACATAACCACTTGCCCGATTTGGAATGACCGGATAAAAATCTGTCATTACCGTATTTGTCATGCCGGCAGGAGTAAATAATTCCTTTGAGATATAATCCTGCCAGGGCATTCCACTGACTTGGGTGATGATTTCTGCAAGCATAAAATACCCGAGATTGCAATATTGATATTTCTCTCCCGTAGGAAAATTTAAAGGCAAATCATACGCTGATTTAATGATGGACAGATCACTCTGCATTTTAAAATTGTCATATCCCGGTGCTTCTCTCACCAATCCTGAAGTATGAGACAACAGATGTTTTATTTGAATAGGTTTCCAAGTTTCCGGCGCTTTCTGAAAGAATGTATGCATATCATCGTCTAAGGTAAGTTTACCATCTTGTACAAGTTTCATGATAGCAGTTGCAAAAAATTGTTTGCTGATCGATGCCAGACGAAAAACAGTTTTTGATTGTACTTCCACATTATGTTCGGCATTGGCAAGGCCATAACCCTTTTCGACAAGGGTTTCTCCATTTTTCACAATAGCCAAAGACAAACCGATGATATTTTGATCTGCCATTTGAGATTTAACTATGATATCAATACTATCTATTTGACTATAAAGGAAGACTGGAAATAGAAGTAAGAGTATGATATTTCTGATTTTCATATTTTGATGGTTTATTTAAGTATTTAAAATGTCAATCTATCATTAAAAATTCGTTTATACCGACGAGAATTTAATCTGCGAAAAATTCTATCGGTATTATACACAAAATAAATGAGATTTTGAACAAGGTTTTTGCAAACTAATATATTTTGAGTATAAATAATATTGATTTAAAGGAGTGGTTTGCCGGGTTACTTATTCATTATTTCATTTCCTATTTTACACGACAGACATTTGAATTCATTGCAATAGATATTTTTAAGATGGATCAGCGCCTGCGAGTCAAAGGCTGTTTTTGAAGATATTCCCAATTCCTTCCAGTGATCGATGACACTGTTTTTTTCAGACCCAATGTGCTCTAAAAGTTTTATTGCTACGTCAATACATTTTTCATCAGCGCCATTCCTGCCGTAATGATAAAGAACAGGAGCGATGGCATTGATAAGCAACAGATCTACAAAATCATTGGAGGTGTTTTTTTTCATGACTGAAGAAGGAGTTCCAAACCGGTAATGATCATCCCAGTATTGAGTAACTTCTGAGTGGAGCATTTGTCTTATTTCAGCAGGATGTGTAAATTCTCTGATTTGGCTAAAAAGAAATGTAACCCGATACATCAACCCGGAAAACTGAGCAATTCTTACCGTTGGAAAATTCATAGGACGCATTTTACTGAACTTCCACGCCACGGGATCGATAGGTTTCAAGCTATATTTTTTTTGCTGAAACTGATATTCCTTTTTAAGCCTGATAAAATATTCATCTTCATAATTTGCCATCAACATTCCTGCTTGTCCAAAAAATAGCGCATCCAGTGTATCTCTTTTATCTTTGTTTTTATTGACCACCCTTAAAGGAAGGCTTCTGGCCAGTCTTTCGAACGGCTCAGTATTGACTTTAGCGCCAAAATACCTGGCAAGCATGATATACAAGGTCTCTTCCCAGTCATTTCCAGTGGAGTGCAATATATCAGATACTTGTTGTGATTTGTGGTATAAACGGTCTATAGCCAAAGTATATTTCCACAACTCTATTTTTTCAAGGGCTACCGACGATATCATATTCTGACAAGGTATCAGAGCTTTTGACTGCATTAAGGTAAGATAATTATCAGCAAAAGATTTTGGAATTTTACCTTTTAAAGCTATCGTAGGGATGCTTGAGTTTTCATTTGACAGCAAAATGTCTGTGTCATTTTCATAGACCACATGAAGGATTACATTTTCATATGCTTTGTCATGCTGATGTTTATGTCTTTTCCAGTCCGAACTGAATACATGCATTTCTATATTTCCTGCCCAAACTGTACCTTCAATATTTATTTTTGCATTGAAAAAATCAGGTCCGGAGTCTACATTATACGTTCCGAAGTCTAAAATGTCGATTATCCTGCCATCGGTGGTTACCAGATGTTCAGGTTGGATTTTTTTGGTTCGCCATAGAAAATGAAGAAATTCTTCTTTGATGGGTGAATTTGTCATAGCTCATATTTTTTCAAAAATTTTAAATGTATAATTATATTCATTTTTGTCATCTTTTTCAAAACGTTCAGATGATACTAGCTTCCATTTTTTAAAATCTATTTCTGGAAAAAATATATCTCCATCTACTTTAATATCTACTTCTGTAAGATAAAGTTTATCCCATAATTCTGTGGATTGTTCGTAGATTTGTCCTCCGCCGATAATAAAAACTTCTGATTCGCCTTTACTATGTGCCAGAGAAAGTGCTTCCGGAATTGATCTGGCTATCAGACAATGGCTCGATATAAAAAACGGATCCCTGGTGATAATAATATTTGTTCTTTTCGGCAATGGACGTCCTATAGAAGAGTAACAATTTCTACCCATAATGACTGTATGGCCAAGAGTAGTTTTTTTAAAATACTGAAGATCCGCAGGAAGATACCATGGGATATCATTGTCTTTTCCAATAATATTATTTTGAGCTACGGCCACTATACAAGATATGATCATTATGCTGTCTTCATTTTAATGGTAAAAATATAGTTTTGGCCGCTAATTATATTTACAAATTAAAATTATCTTTTTAAAAATCAATAAACTATGGAGAGAAAAACTATTTTTACCCAACAATTCGTCAAATATGAGTTTTCAAATAAAAGAACAGGACAAAAAGTACGATGTGTGTATAGTCGGCTCAGGCGCAGGTGGAGGTATGGCTGCCAAAATACTATCGGAAGCTGGTCTGTCGGTCGCTGTGCTGGAAGCAGGCGGTGACTTTGATCCTGCAAAAGAAGAATACCGAACACAATTGAAATGGCCATGGGAATCACCCAGACGAGGCGCAAATACACAGCGATCATTTGGAGATTTTGATGCCGCCTGGGGAGGGTGGGACATTGATGGCGAGCCATACACACGTAAAGACGGGACAAAATTTGACTGGTTCAGGTCCAGAATGCTTGGAGGGAGAACCAATCACTGGGGTCGAATTTCCCTTCGTTTCGGGCCAAAAGACTTTAAAAGAAAAGATCAGGATGGCTTGGGTGACAACTGGCCCATCAGCTATGAAGATGTCAAACCTTATTACGATAAGGTAGATAAACTGATAGGTGTTTTTGGAACCAATGAAGGTTTGGCTAATGATCCGGATGGATTTTTCCTTCCGCCTCCCAAACCCAGGCTACATGAACTTTTTGTAAAAAAAGGAGCAGCTAAAGCCAGCGTACCTGTGATTCCATCCAGACTGTCTATTCTCACCAGAAAAATAAATAGCGACAGAGGTGTTTGTTTTTTTTGTGCTCAGTGTAATCGGGCTTGTCAGGTATATGCAGATTTTTCATCCGGTACCTGCCTGGTAAAACCTGCCATGCAAAAGGGGAAAGTTGAGCTCTACACCCACGCTATGGTTAGAGAAGTAATTACAGATAATGAAGGACTCGCTACAGGTGTATTATACATAGATAAAAAAGATTTGAAGGAGTACAGAATAGGCGCTAAAGTAGTTGTACTTGCTGCATCTGCCTGCGAAACTGCCAGAATTATGTTGAACTCCAAATCCAAAGCGCATCCTAACGGACTTTCCAACAGTTCAGGAGTGGTGGGCAGGTATTTGCACGACTCCACTGGTACAGATAGGATGGCTTTTATGCCGGAGTTGGTAGATCGACCAAGATATAATGAAGATGGAGTAGGTGGATTACATGTTTATTCGCCATGGTGGCTTGACAATAAAAAACTGGACTTTCCCCGTGGTTACCACATTGAATATTGGGGTGGTATGGGTATGCCTTCCTATGGCTTTGGTTTTGGTATGGATACCATGAGAAAATATCTTTTGGATGAATTCGGTAAACCGACCGCAAATGGTGGGTATGGTGCAGAATTAAAAAAGGACATCAGAAGGATTTATGGAACCATGGTAGGTATGTCTGGAAGAGGGGAGAGTATTCCGCAGTATGATAATTATTGTGAAATTGACCCTGACACGGTTGACAAATTTGGTATTCCGGTACTTAGGTTTCACTACAAATGGACACAGCATGAAGTCAGACAAGCTAAACATATGCATGATACATTTGAAGAAATTCTTACAGGCATGGGAGCTGTTTTATTAGGAGAAAAGCCAGGGGAGAACACTCAACATGGATTGGCTGCTCCCGGACGAATCATTCATGAGGTGGGCACTTCCAGAATGGGAGATGACCCGAAAACATCTGCACTCAATAAATATGCACAGGCGCATGATTGTAAAAATCTGTTTATAGTGGACGCAGGATCATTTGTATCACAGGCTGATAAGAATCCTACCTGGACCATTCTTGCATTGTCGTGGAGGACATCAGAATATATCATTGATCAACTCAAAAAACAAAACATCTGATCATGGACAGAAGAGAAAATCTAAAGTTACTACTGACAGGCACCGTAGCCACCGGATTCTTACTGAGCACGGGTTGTAGTCCGGAAGATACAAAAGTTGCCGAAAAGATCACAGGAACAGGTCTTTATGGACGGACCACAGATGAAATAGCTGTGGATAAAAAGTTGAAGGCAGAAACCTTTTTTAATGAAAAAGAGAAAAATATGGTTTCTATCCTTGCAGACATTATTATTCCCAAGGATGAAACATCCGGTAGTGCCACAGAAAGTGGAGTTCCGGATTTCATAGAGTTTATGATGAAGGATTATCCCAAATTTCAATTGCCCATGAGAGGAGGTCTTATGTGGTTGGAAAATCTTAGTTTGGCTACCTTTGAAAAGTCATTTTTAGAAATTACTGCAGAACAAAGGATCCAGCTGATAGACAAAATAGCATATCCGGATACTGCAGAAGAAGAGATGAAATTCGGAGTGAAATTTTTTAATCTGATGAGAAACTTGACCTGTACAGGATTTTTTACTTCACAAATGGGGATAAAGGACATTGGATATGTGGGAAACAGACCAAATCAATGGGATGGAGTACCTGATGAGGTACTAAAAAAGTTTAATCTGAGTTATGATCAGAAAACCCTAGACCAATGTCTGAAAATAGAGGATCAACAAAAATTGGCTCAATGGGATGAAAAAGGAAATTTAATAGGTTAAGGACTCTAAAAATGATTTCGATAACGTACACTACATCAAATCCCGAAGAAATGAAAACTATCGCAAAAGATATACTTTTAAAGTGTTCTGGTCCTGGAATTTTCACTTTTTCAGGTAATCTTGGGGCTGGAAAAACTACTTTAATTCGAGAAATGTGTCATCATCTTGGGTACAAAGGGGATGTGACAAGTCCTACTTTTTCACTTGTCAATGAATACAGTACCGGTAGTGAAGTGGTCTATCACATGGATTTGTACAGATTAAAAAACATGGAAGAGGCTTATGATATCGGTATTGAAGAATATCTTTTCAGCGGTGAATATTGTTTCATCGAATGGCCTGAAATAATTGAGGCTATCCTGAATGACGGACACTGGCAAGTGAAGATTGAAGTAAACTCTGAGGGAGTCAGAAAAATTGATGTGTCTAAAATACCTCAAACCACAGAAATCTCTTAGATTTGTCATCCTTTAGATACAAAAGATGAGCAAACTGAACAAACCCATTATATTTTCTGATTTTTTTACCGAAGGCCAATATGAAACAGAAGTGGCCACTTTATCTGTCAGCGACAAGTCGAAAAGTCTGACCATCGGCATACCAAAAGAAATCATACTCAGTGAACACAGGGTGGCCCTGGTGCCACATTCCATCAGAACATTGGTGGGATATGGACATAAAGTTATCATTGAAACCGGAGCAGGGCTAAAATCAAACTTTACAGATCACCACTATTCTGAAGCCGGGGCTCAGATTTCATTCAGCAAGGAAGAAGTATTTAAGTCACAGGTATTGGTAAAGATTGCTCCTCCGACTTCAGAAGAAATAGATCTTATGCATGCAGATCAGATATTGATCTCTCCATTGCAACTGCCTGTACTGAAGGACGATTATCTTGAAAAATTGAAATCAAAAAGAATTACCGCTCTGGCTATGGAGTATCTGCAGTCAGAAGATGGTAATTATCCTATAGTGCGGATCATGAGCGAGATTGCGGGCAATTGTGCTATACTTACCGCAGCTGAATATCTGAACAATACCCGCGATGGAGGCAGAGGTGTATTGTTGGGTGGAATTTCTGGTGTTCCTCCGGCAAAAATTGTTATCCTCGGTGCCGGAGTAGTCGCCGAGTCAGCTATTAAAGTTGCCTTTGGGCTTGGCGCATCAATAAGGGTGTTTGATAATGATATCACAAAATTGATGCGATTGCAAAATGCTGTAGGCAGACATTTACACACTTCATCTATTAATCCCGTTTATCTGGCATATCAGCTTACGAGTGCGGATGTGGTCATTGGAGCAATACACTCTAAAAGCGGTAGAACACCCATCATTGTAACAGAAGAGATGGTGTCTAAAATGAAGGATGGTGCAGTAATCATAGATGTAAGTATAGATCAGGGTGGCTGTATTGAGACTTCCCAACTGACTACGCATGAGAATCCAAGCTTTATAAAACATGGTGTAATCCATTACTGTGTACCCAATATTGCATCAAGAGTCAGTCGTACAGCATCTTTAGCGGTAAGCAATATTATTACCTTACTATTGCTAAAAATGGGTGGAGGGCTTCATTTCGATAATATTCTATATGAAAACCAAGGTATCAGAAATGGATGTTACGCATACAAAGGATGTATAACCAATGAATATCTGAGTAAAAGATTTGGTATGAAATATACCAGTCTGGAGTTACTAATGACCAGCAAATTATAATATTAAAAATTGGATCCGAATATATTTCACTTAAAAAGTCACACCCAAATGGATACAGGTACATTATTGGCAAAAGTCAACAAATACAAACAAGTATTGGAGAATACCGAAAAATATCGTATCGCCTGGCATTCAGAAGTAAAGCCTATGCTTGCCAAGACATTAGAAGAAATTTTAAAACAATCTGATTTACCAAAGGCAGAGATCGTCATTAGAGATAATATTGAAAATCTGGAAGCTGTCGTTTTAGAACTGGGTCGCTCAAGCAGCGGTATCTCTGAAAATGTTGAGGATTCAGGTGTAAAGAGAACCATGATCAAATCCAATGGTTCCTTGATCTACCAACAATTGTTCAACGGTAAAATAATGGTTATGATCCTCAGTCCGCATATAGAAGGATATGGCCAACCTAAACCGCCATTAACACTGGAAATATTGCGCCCTGATGAACTTAAAGCTCCATTTATAATAAGACATATGGAAGCGTTTTTAAAAGATATCACCGATTGGGAAGATTTTGATGATGAAGAACAAAAATCTTCCGCCATTGGCTTCAATCCTATTGGTTTTAACTCCGGCCATGAACAGGAAGTCTGAACTTCCAATTCATATTTTTATATATAATAATATACAGATAGCAGAAGTAAAATTTGACTTTTGTCAGGATGATTGACAATAAATATCATTAAAGTTAAAATTTTCAATATTTATACTAAATTTGGCTTTTAATTATTTCCACAAAAAGCCGGATTGTGAAGGGTTTACTGGTAATTATTTGTTTGGTTCTGAAACTCAATCTTGTATTGGGGCAACCCAAACTTAATTTTCAGGATCTAAAAAATTTGAAAGAAGATACGGTCAAATGCAATCACATATTAGAAGCCTGCACTAAATATCTATTTATTAACAATGATACTTTTTTATTCCTGGCTGAACAATTGGAGCTAACGGCTGATAAAATAGGATCTTCCAAGTACAAAGTTAGTGCCCTGAATAACAAATCCATTGGCTACAAATTTAAAGGGGAATATGGTAAAGCACTGGAACTTGCACTGAAAGCACTGGAAGAAAATGAAAAAAACAGGGACAATCCAAAAAAAGCAATTATTCTGTTGAATTATGCTGATATTTTAAGACAACAGAAACATTATATTGCAAGTGAGGAAAGGCATTTGGAAGGAATCAGGTTATCAGAAGTGATAAAAGACAGTGTATTAATGGCCAAGTTTCGTATCAATCTGGCGCTTCTTTATACAAATATGAAAAAGTATAATGAGGCATCTAAAATGTATAAAGACGCCATTAAAATCGTAGATAAAGTTCCCGATTTATATGTACAGGGTATGACGGCAAGGATAAATATGGGTCAGTTGGCTTCTTTGCAAAACAACCATATCGAAAATGTCAGACTTGCAAAAGAAGTTTACGAGTATGCAAAAGCCGCAAATGATTATGATCACTTGAGTCTGGCCACATCAAATATTGGTCATTCGTTGATAGTATTAGGAAGAAATGAAGAAGCTATATTTTATCTAAAAGAAGGAGAAGTTGCTGCCAGAAAATATAAAAGTCCTCAGAATTTATTGTATACAGTAGGAAATCTGTCTGACGCATACAAAAATATAGGAGATTATAAATCAGCATATGAAAATGCACTTATTTATATTGGACTAAAAGACTCCCTTAGAAATGCACAGTATAACAAAGACTTTTCTGAGATTTCCACAAAATATGAAACATCAAAAAAGGAAAGTAAGATAGCAGAGCAGCAACTTGAATTACAAAATCAAAAAAACTCTCAACGTCTTGTGCTGATTTTTTCGCTGGTCCTTATTGGAGGACTAATCCTATGGTTTTTGTTTATCAGAAAAAAACAAAATCTTAAAAGAAAAGAAGCTGAATTATTGGCTGAAAAAGCTAGATTTGAAACACAAATAGAACATGCAGAAGTTGAAAAACTCAGAGAAATGGACCTGATAAAAAGTACTTTTTTTGCCAATATAAGCCATGAATTCCGAACGCCACTCACCTTGATCATCAGCCCGATTGAGAAAATGCTTTCAGGTAATTTATCCGGGGATACCCAAAAATATCTTGGCATAATACATAGAAATGCAGAACGCCTCCTAACATTGGTCAATCAGTTGTTGGACTTATCAAAGTTGGAAAGTGGAAAATTATCTTTGGGTGTTTCGCCTGGTGATTTGCCAAAATTTATCAGAGCTGTGGCTGGTTCATTTGAAAGTCTGGCCGACAAAAAACAAATTAACTTTCTGCTTGAGATAGAAAACATAGATGAATCATCCTTTTTTGATCATGATGTCATTGAAAAAATACTAATAAATCTTATTTCCAATGCATTCAAATTTACAGATTCTGAAGGTCAGATTAGTGTTAAACTATTCAGATCAGACCCATTTGTAAAAATAAGAATAAAAGATTCTGGTATTGGAATACCTGCAGATCAGTTAAAAACTTTGTTCGAGAGGTTTACTCATTCTTCAGCATCAGATCTGCAGGCAGGAAGTGGTATTGGAATGGCACTGACAAAAGAATTGGTTGAGTTGCATAAAGGATCCATTGAAGTAATCAGTAATGAAGGGCTTGGTAGCGAATTTATAGTCACACTGAATGTACATAAAAATAATTTTGACCAATCTGAAATTGCCTCAGAAAAAATTAACTATTCATACAAAACAATACCCCTAACTGAAATTGAAAGTAATAAAAAAGAAGATGTAATATTTTCAACAAATGCAGATAAAAAGCCATGTTTGCTCATTGCGGAAGATAACGAAGATGTTCGTGCCTTTATCAAAGATATCTGTAAAGCTGATTATGTAATCATTGAAGCAGACAATGGAGCCGATGCATTGGATTTTGCAACAGAATTAATGCCTGACATCATCATCACAGATGTAATGATGCCCAAAATGGATGGTTATGAACTTTGTCGCAGGTTGAAATCAGATGATAAAACAAATCATATTCCGATCGTGATGCTTACTGCCAGAGCTGACAATTCTGATAAAATAGAAGGTCTTAGTCTTGGTGCGGATGATTATTTAATAAAACCATTCGGCACATTGGAATTATTGACCAGGCTTAAAAATCTGATCCATCAGAGGAGACAATTGCATGAACATTTCAGAAAGGTTCTGCATGCTTTTTCTCCGGAATTGACAAAAGAAAAAAGTATGGATACACGTTTTCTGCAAAATGTGAGGTCAGTTATAGAAATGAATATGGATGATGAAACATTCGGGGTCACGGAACTTTCGGATAAAATTGGATTGAGCAGAAGCCAGCTCCATCGCAAACTGTCGTCACTGACAGGATTGTCTCCCAATG
>Ga0073900_10001244_pt1 | contig 14467 bp, 14 predicted proteins | sample KloWWTmetKNB5Kit_FD_66666 | JGI IMG/M metagenome (GOLD analysis project Ga0073900, IMG submission 66666) | Active sludge microbial communities from Klosterneuburg, Austria, studying microevolution and ecology of nitrifiers - Klosterneuburg... | ecosystem: Engineered > WWTP > Aerobic digester >...
ATAGATATATTAAATATATTAGTCATATATTATATCTTTACGTTGAAAAATTAGGTAATATTAGATGATCGGCCAAACATTAAGTCAAAAGATGCTGCAGAAAATGTCTCCGCAGCATATTCAATTGATGAAACTGTTGCAGGTGCCGACTTTCGAGCTGGAGCAACGCATTAAAGAGGAACTAGAGGCTAATCCTGCTCTGGAGGAAATGGAACATGATACACAAGGAGATGACGCTGATGCGGAGAATTCATCTAAAGATGACGACAACTTCGATTTCGAAGATTATTTCCCTGAATACGGCGAAGAAGATAATAATTACCGTTCCTCCAGTGATGGTTACTCCCATGAAGATCGACCTACTATCCAAGTCAAAGATGAAGGTGTCACACTCCGAGATAACCTAGAACGACAGCTATTAATGCTTCGTGGCCTTAATGAAACTGAAATCCTGATCGGTAAGCAGATTATTGGCAGTATAGATGATGATGGGTATCTCAGACGTGAGCCGGTGGCTATCACAGATGATTTATTATTTGCACAAAATCTGGATATCTCTGAAGAAGAGGTATTGAAAGTTCTCGAAATCATTCAGTCGCTTGATCCCAAGGGGGTAGGCAGCCGCAACCTTCAGGAGGCACTGTCAATACAAATCAATGATAAGTTGAAAAATGACCTCACACTAGATGAGTATCGAAGATCCGATCTAAATATCGCCCTAAAAATAATCCAGGATTATTTCAATGAATTTTCCAAAAAGCATTTTCATAAGTTATTGGAAAATTTAAACATCAGTGAAGATGAGCTAAAAAGTGCCTACGAAGAAATACTAAAGCTGAATCCAAAGCCTTCTACCGGTATGGATGCAGGAAGCAGGCAGTCTATTCAATATATAGAACCGGATTTTTTCATTTTCAATAGAGACGGCGAACTAGAACTAAGCTTAAATAGCAGGAACTCTCCGGATCTGAGGATCAATGAGACCTATAGAGATATGATTCGCAATCTGCGAGCTCGGAATAAAAGCAAAAGTCTTAATAAACAAGAGAAGGAAACCGCAATATTTATAAAAGAAAAGATAGAGTCAGCCAATAACTTTATTGATTCCATTAAAAGGCGTCAGAATACACTATATGATACAATGAATACAATCATGCACATCCAGTATGATTATTTTCTCACAGGTGATACTAGATTGCTTCGGCCAATGATACTAAAAGACGTGGCTGAACGCATAGGGGTGGATATCTCAACTGTATCTCGTGTGGCAAACAGTAAATACGTGCAGACTGAATTTGGTACAAAATCCCTTAAGGAATTTTTCAACGAAAGTATTCAGACCAGTGATGGAGATGAAGTCACCACAGAAGAACTGAACAAGACATTAATCGAACTGATCAATAATGAAAATAAATCCAATCCATTGAGTGATGATAAGCTGGTAGGTGTGCTGAAGAAAAGCGGCTATAACCTTTCCCGTCGGACAGTGGCTAAATATAGGGAACGTCTAAATATTCCTGTTGCTCGATTGAGAAAAGAGATGTAACTTTAGTCAATGAAGAGCAATTTCGTATACATGCTTGTAATAATTTCCCTGGGTATTATAATTCTTGGCGGATTTTCAACAGACAAAGAAATACCGAGCACAGAAGTGGAGCTGGGAAAGACCTTATTTTTTGACCCAATTCTTTCTTCAGATCAGAGCATCAGCTGTGCTTCATGCCATAAGCCCGAGCATGGATTTGCAGACACGAGTACTTTCAGCATAGGCGTAAATAATAAAATGACAACCCGCAACACACCCAGTGTAAAAAATGTATTATCGCGAAGCTTATTTTTCTGGGATGGTAGAGCATCTACGCTGGAAGAACAGGCACTGATGCCCATCACTAATCCAGACGAAATGAATCTGCCTCTGGAGACCGCCATACGTCGATTGACTGAAAGCAAATTGTATAAAAAAGCATTTAATGAAATATATAAAAGGGATCCCGACGAAAAGACTTTAGCTACTGCTATCTCAGCATACGAACGTACACTTGAGTCATCCTATACACCCTTCGATCTATATATGGAGGGAAATGAAGATGCAATATCCGAGTCTGCTAAGAAAGGCCGAGACATATTCGTAGGTAAGGCCAATTGCTTCGAATGCCATTTTGGGCCTGACTTCACTCAGGATGAATTGCTAAATATTGGAATTTACAACACCAAGCAGTTTAATGATGAAGGACTCGGTAATATCACCAAAAATCAATCGGACAATGGAAAATTTAAAGTCCCGAGCCTTCGAAATGTTGCTAAGACAGCTCCATATATGCACAATGGTATGTTCAAGACACTGAGGGAAGTAATTAACTATTATGATAATCCGGAGTCGGTCATTCATGATCCGGTGAATGTAAGCGAGCGTCTGACTAAACCACTAAAATTGACAGAAGTCGAAAAGGACGATTTAGAAGCATTTCTAATATCATTAAGCGATAAGTAATCAGCTTTCTAAATAACCAATTTACTACCTATACATTCCTTGAAAGGATAACCTGCAAATAGAAGTATTTCTATTTTCGGTCTTGAATCACACAGCGATCGATGACTACATCACCATTAAAGCCGGAGCAAATGCCTTTTAATGTCACTTGAGAGCCCGCACTCAGACCGCCCAAATCGTGCTTTGCATATTTATCCAGTTGGCACATAATCGTACTCATGGGATCTCCTGTGTCGAGGAGTATATTGGTTGTCCCATCATTTGCCTTCTCCATAGACATTATCTTGCCGGTGATCAACAATACCTTACCCAAGTACTTATCATTCGCAAACGTCTCATTAGTACCGTACGCTTTAAATAACTCGGTAGCAGATAATTTAGAAGTTGCCGATTGGGACTCAATATCAGAGTGAGGCTTATTCCACATATAATAGCCTACACCTATTCCAGCCAGTAAGACAATCAATATAAATACAAAAAATTTCTTCATGTGTTATCTAATTTTTTGGAACATGAAATTCATATTCTTTTTGGTACTAAAAGATCAAAATATATACGTGTGGTGAAAAGATTATGCAACTATTGACTTTATATGGCTAAGATAAATTTCGATTGATCTGCACATAAATTTATAACGGAACCAAGTTTATCCAATTGTGTAGAATGAGCTTGAAATTTATTTATTTTTAAAATTTAAAGTTTAGACTACACCATTGAAAAGACACAAAAGGTTATAACAATCCCTATTTCTTAATTTATAACTGCATACAGCATAGCTTCAGCGGCTTTATTCTTTAGCTGAAAGGTTCCAACTCTCTCACATTGAAAGGACAATTTCACCTTTTCGTAGCATTTCTCAGATATAAGAATCTGACTACCTATTGCTGTCGACTGAATGCGCTGTGCTGTATTCACTGTGTCTCCGATCACAGTATAGTCAAGCCTGCGGATAGTAGACGATCCAATATTCCCCGAAACCATTTCACCACAATTTATACCGATTGATACATGCGGTTTGAATTCATGTTCTTCCGGTAAAGCATCAATGGCACTCCTCATGGCCAAGCTAGCATCTATAGCCCGATCACTATGAAATGGCCCTTTGAAGACAGCCATAATACAATCCCCGATAAATTTATCTATAATGCCATCCTGCGCAATTATTTCCTTCGCCATGAGGTCGAAATACTTATTTAGTAATTTTACTACTGTGTCCGGATGTTCCCTTTCACTAATAGAGGTAAAGCCACAGATATCAATGAAAACTACAGTAGCATCTATAGTTTCATTATCAGTAAGAGAATTTTCATATTCCTTTGAGCCCATGAAATTCAATACATTTTCATCTACATACATACGTAAGATATTGTTCTCTTTAATCGCCTTCAGTGTTTCCTGAACCTGCTTTACCTGCTTGATCGTCTTCTCCATAGTAAGCTCTAGATCAATAAAATTAACAGGTTTCGTGATAAAATCAAATGCGCCCCGGTTCATCGCTGTCCGAATATTGTCCATATCACCATAAGCGGAGACCATGACTGCCTTTACAAGAGGATTTGATTCTCCCATCTTTGTCAATAGGGTTAATCCATCCATCTCAGGCATATTGATATCGCTTAGTAAAATCTCTATATCCGGATGTTCACCCAACTTTACTAGAGCCTCCTTTCCATTATGAGCGAAAATAAATTCATAATATTGATCCCTTATCTTCTGTCGAAACTTCTGACGAATCAATACTTCCAGATCAATCTCATCATCCGCTACCAATATTTTGGTTTTCATGCTTTGTGTTTTAATTTTGCTTTTAACGCCGGGAAATCAACTGGCTTGGTTATAAAATCATCTGCTCCAAGTCTCATAGCTTCATTGTAATTATCATCATCACCATAGGCAGTAATCATCATTACAATGGGAGGTGGCTTCTCATAATTTTCTTTAATCAGTCTCAATAAATCGAGGCCACTCATACCAGGCATATTAATATCAGAAAGTATCAGCACAGCTTCATGCTTATGATCTTTCATAAATTCCAATGCTTCCTCTCCCGAAAAAGCAAAGGCAAACTCACATTCCTTTTCCCTGATTTCCTTTCTAAATCTTTGTTCAAAAAGGCTTTGCACATCTGACTCATCATCAACAACTAGGATTTTCATATTGATTTAATTTTTTATGTTGGTAAAATTACCTTAAATGTAGTGCCCTTTCCTTCTATTGATTCTAGTAATAACTGACCTCCATGGCCTTTCACTACGATGTCATAACTCAAGCTTAACCCCAATCCGGTGCCTTGTCCGGTAGGCTTAGTTGTGAAAAATGGTTGAAATATCTTATCTTTAATCGCCTGTGGTACACCGTTACCATTATCTGTAATGACTACTTCCACGCTTCCATCCAATCGTCTAGTAGAAATAGAGACACTGGGCTCATAACCCACCAATCCTAACTTTGCTTTCTCCTGAACTGCATAAAATGCATTGGTCAATAGATTCAAAATTACCCGCCCTATATCTTGAGGGACAATGTTGATCGATCCTATTGAACTATCAAAATTTGTCTCAATTTTGGAATTAAATGATTTGTCCTTTGCTCGCAAGCCGTGGAAAGAAAGTCGTACGTACTCGTCGCACAGATCATTAATATTAGTGGGCTCTTTGATCCCGCTACTGCTTCGGCTGTGTTGAAGCATTCCCTTTACAATGGCGTCTGCTCTCTTACCATGGTGGGTTATTTTCTCTTCATTCGCCAGAATATCGTCAGATAAGGAATTGACCTCTGCCATATTACCCTTCCCAATTTCTTCCTTAAGTTGGACGATTAACTCTCTGTTTACTTCACTAAAATTATTGACAAAATTGAGTGGGTTTTGGATTTCATGGGCTATTCCGGCTGTTAATTCTCCTAGTGAAGCCATCTTTTCTGATTGTATAAGCTGGGTCTGTGTAGTCTTCAATTCAGCAATTATATGCAACAACTCCTCTTTTTGTCCCAGTATTTCAGCGGTCCGAGCTGCAACCTGTTGTTCTAATTGATCATTTAGAGCTTGAGTCAACAAAGCTTCATTTTCTTTTTCAATTGCCTTAACCTTTTCTCTTTCCAGCGCTTTTCGTTGCTTGTTATTTATAATAAAAAGTGCAACAAACCAAAGCACAGAAAATGATTTGGCCGCATCAAAGTAACTATTCCAATTTTGATAGAAGGCCGGAAAACATAAATTTACCAGATCATCCAAGAGATTGATTGCAACTAAAGGTATAATGGCGTATACTATTGATTTAAAAGGTTGAAATAGTTTAATTGTCAGCATGAAATAAATGAACAGGATAAAAACAATGTGAGAAATCCAGCCAATAATCAATCTAGAGGGACTAATTAATACTTCAATTAAAAGGAGAAAAGTTAGCGCATAGATACCAATTAATAAATATTTGTTCCATTCAGGTAATAGTGCCTTGGTAGCTACGCGTCTTCGAAAGTAACTAAGTAAAAAAATTAATATTAAAAATTCTCCGTGCATAAATAAGTTAAATTAGTTTTTAAATTTATTGTCAAGCTCCAATCTTTTATTTCCCATTATTAAACATTCATAAACTTCTATAACAGCAGCAGCAAAAAGGAAGATTTAAGAAAAATCCTCTACCAGGCTAATAGTAATAAATGACTTAAATATTCCGACCTTGCTATATCGAGCATTACATTTTCCATCCTCATCCATTATACTCTCTTCTTTGACCCATATTAATAATTGGTAGCCTTTAATAGTATATGCCACAATATACACTAACTTATGTTTCTCAATAATCATACAATACTAATGTACCGGTAAATTTATTATAAAGGTAGTGCCTTCAGATTGACTTGTGCTTACCTTCAATTCGCCTCCATGAGACTTGATAATATCATAACTCAAGCTCAAACCCAATCCAGTGCCTTGTCCTGTCGGTTTAGTAGTAAAGAAAGGTTCAAAAATCTTGTCAATAACCTTCTGCGGAATTCCATTGCCATTATCTCCTACACGGATTTCAATCTGATCCTCTTTCCATTTAGTATTGATACAAACCGTGGGTTCGTAACTTCTATCGCTCATTTTCCTTTTTTCGTCAACTGCATAAAACGCATTGGTCAGCAAATTTAAAATCACTCTTCCCATATCTTGAGGTACAACATTAATAATCCCTATTGAACTGTCAAAATCTGTCACAATCTTAGCATTGAAGGACTTATCCTTGGCGCGCAAGCCATGATAACATAATCGAGTATATTCATCAGCGAGGGCATTAATATCAGTGGGCTCTTTAATTCCCGAACTCGTCCTGGAATGCATCAACATACCTTTCACAATAGAATCAGCTCGCTTGCCATGGTGATTGATCTTATCCAGATTATCAACCATGTTTTTTAGAATCAACTGAACCTCTTCCGCGTTGCCATTCTTTAATTCCGTGTTCAGATCATGGATTAATTCAATATTTAACTCACTAAAATTATTGACAAAGTTTAAAGGATTTTGAATTTCATGTGCAATACCTGCCGTTAATTGGGCAAGTGAAATTAATTTCTCTTGTTGAACCAGTTGTTCCTGAGCCGCAATTAAATTTTTATGTTGTGTTGCAATATCTTTAAAGGCTTTATTTTTACCATTTTCATATACCAATAAAATAAAGTAAATGGCCAAGTTAGTGGCAATAACAGAATAGAAGAAAAGTTCAGTTTGCCTAATAAAAGGATAAGAAATAGCAGGCGATCCAATCTTTAATTCAACAATATAGATCATGGTTATAGTCAGACAGGAAAAAACAATCCAAAATAAAGCTTCTCCCTTTCCCATGATCAGCATTGCAATAGCGGGCAAGAGAAAAAATGCCGCAGTAGCAGGTGAAATAACGCCTCCCTGAAGCCAGGCCTGAGCTACGAAAGTAACTTCAAATTGCAACAAGAAAATATTTCCAGCTATACTCTTCGATAAGCCCCTTTTATAGAAAAATAGGATTAGAATGCTAAATGCGGCATTAAACATAAGCATGTAGGCGATAGGATAGAGCTTAATGTCGCATGCTGTCACTATACCCAGCAAATTAAAGAGTGCTGAAATCAGTATTACAGAAATAAAGATCATTTCATTTCTGATGTTTATTTTATCCGCAATTTTATTTGCAGGGATAAAATATTGAATCAATTTACTGAACATAATTAATTATTGAATTTATATCAATCTACCATGCCGCTTCCACAAAATATAAATAAAGCTCAGATCCAAAAATAAGCATGATATGCCTAACAATTGAATAAAATGGCTCTCAGGATAAAAGATAAACATTGAAACTGATATCAACCCTGTTCCTAGCATTCTTGCCCAGGCCAACAACATAGAGAATCTACTTGTATCTCGCGTTTGCATCAGCATAAAGACACATTGCAGCGATAAGATTACATTGATAATATATCCCGAGTTGGCTCCTATGCTAGTATCATAAGATTCAGCCATATAAAAATAGGAAAAACATATCCAGAATAAAAAGTTTATGAGCGAAAAGAGGATAAAATGCTTTTTAGCTTCACGGTTCATCGGTTGTTTGGTCCCATAGCGGAGTATTGAATAAAAAATAAAGCAATCTAAGAGAAAAGCTGCCTGGTAACTAAGTGAGTACAATAATCCGGTATTAGGATGATATATAAAGCTCCATACAAATTCCCACCCAATATTTGCGCCAGCCACATAGGCAGGCATTTCTACAAACTTTTTAATCCTTATCTCTCGTACTAGTATAGCATAAGCCAATACCCAAAACAAGCATCCTATTCCATTAAATATTAATCCGATGGTAGGATAATCCTCAAAATTAATCAATACCTGATGCATACTATCGCTCTATTTAGTTCTCTTGAAGTTCCAATCTTGGGTGAGAGACTTGGGGAGATAGAAGTTAATAATGTTGGCTTTTGTCATTTTCTTTATCACAACATTAATTCCCAATCTGCTTACAACTTGTATCAGCATAGCAAATATCAAACTGCGATCAAGTAGTTCCATAATTTTGGTTATGCGCCGATATTTAGCAGCGAGCTTATCTATCTTAGCCTGGTCGACCTGTGGAATATCTAACATGTCAGATAGCTTATGGCCCATCATAAAGCGAAAGGTCGAAATATTATTTACCGGATCTGACATTTTATTTGTCGTATTTTGATAATCAAGGAGCGCTTTCATCAATTCGGTTCCTTGTAAACTTTTCTCCATCTGATGCTCTAAAATTCGGTTACCCAGTTTGACAGCATCCGCCGAGTTTTTGGGAATCAAATCATCGTCAAGTCCGACAAGATGTCCTATCACCCGCCAGCAATGCATGTAGGCTTCCTTTTCATATGGCTCCAACTCAATACCTAAGACACTTAGCCCCTCAAAGATCAGAGAAGAAAAAGACATGAGCGTTCCTGCCATATCTTCCTGGTTGATAGGCATCTCAAACTTCTCAGTATCCCAATTATTCTTATGAATATAATAGCGAATTACAGCGTGTATTAACCTCAATTTTTGAGCTGCCTCTACTCCTCTCCCATCAGAGCTCAGTCCACCTGGTTCCATAGTGAACAAGACAAACTGTGCGGTTTCGGCGATCCTGCGTGAAAAAGTATTGGTAGAACCTTTCTTTTCATTTAACCTTGCGGTCATATGTAGTACTTCTGCTCCCTTTGCACATGCATAGCATTCGGGTAGTGACTTATATGACAATAGGAGGCTGATCCAAATACCGTGGCGAATGTAAATTTGTTGTCCTAGATCTATTAAATCTTTATCTGCCCACTCCGGCAATTTTTCCGTATCATCAAAATAATTCTTTATTTCCGCCGGTACATCTTCTGATAAATGATATTTATTTTTAGTTATCACATTAAAGAGATGATTGACTTTATCTGATTCACCTGAGGCCATGATGTCTTTCACCAGACGATCAGCTACCGGATCAGCCATCATTCGCTTTGTCTGCAGAAAGTCATCAGACCACTCTTGGGCTTCATTTTGGTCTATAGAAGAAATTTTCCTAATAACCCTGACTTTCAATATCTTATATCTTATAATAAAGATAATTGAAATGATAAAGAATAGACCCAGTACACCAAAAAGTACAATTTTGAACATAGGGTAGCTTTGAATAAATGAAGAAATACTTGAAGATTAACATATAAAAATACAGATTAGTGGGAAGAAATTGATAAATAATCTCAAGATGTACTCTTTCTTCTTATCAAGTTTTTTCTATGCTCTGCCGGACTTATAGATTTAAGCCCATCGATATTTAGGCAATTTGATGTACTCACTGAGTCCAAAATGGGACTGAAATCTTCGGATAAAATTCCAAAACAAGAGCTGAATAGGGTATATCAACTAACTTCTCCGTTGATATTCTATTGCTCAAGTTCGTACGGCTTAATAAATTTCAAAATTTCCGGCTTGAACTTGACGGCTTGTGAAAGTATAGAATCTCCTAGGATGTTGTGGATCCCATCTATCGATGATTGCATTATTCCAAAACCTTCGACGTCAAAATTTTTGTTGACTGTGGGCTTGAAGTATTTGACCAGGTTTTTGCCAGTGATTCCATAGGTCTGGATGCTATATATTACCTGAGTTCTATTGCTGTGTAGTTGAGCTGAAGCAGCTACACTGGGAATATTATTTATATTGATTCCTCTTTCTATCTTCTTAAATAAGTAGTGGATTGAATAGCCACATCCATACACGATGCTATCATTATCATTATTTACTACTTTGGTCTCCACATAATATAAATTCAGGCTTGATTCATCTTTTCCCAGTTTCAAGCCACCAAAGCCTGGCAGTGAGATACCACCCGCATCTTTTCCATTAAAGATTCTGACCACTGTTCTCATTTTATCCAGGTCCTCCCGATTTTGAGGTATCAGATTGGACATACTCAATGGAGAGATCATACTATCTGTCATACCAGGATAGCTTTTCAGAATTTCTGCATTCAGAGACTTAGATAATTCAAGGAGGTCCAAGTTGGTGCCTGCTTCACTATCGTTTTGAACCGTATTACAACTTGAGCCAATAATGATAGCCAAAATAATTAAAGTAGGCAGTATTTTGTTTGTCATTTTCATTTATAAATATTTAGAGTGAGCGTACTAAATGAGTGGGCTATATCCTGATTTCTCAGTGCTAATGTCCCATAAATTGACTGCACGGAGAGTAATATTTCCACTATCGTATAAATATAGTTATTTCATGCAAATTAAAAGGGGTTTTTTCCACTGTCATTCTTGCGATCTGAACTTAAAATTGATGATTTATGATTGAAGTTCGTATATCACTTTCAAGCTATATAGCTTTACACCCAAGAATATAGGAATATGTATAGCAAAATGACTATATACTGCACAGGCGCCTGTATGACTCATTATTTTATTTCTGATTATTTTCCTGGATTGGAGAATTGGGAAGTGCTGGGTTTGGTGAGGCCCATCAGAAGGAAGATGGACATAGATAAGATAATAAACAAGCGAAATAGGCTTAGTTTTATCCACATGCTACTCTGGTATTGAAGGCTGGTGTCTATAGTGTCGCTATACTGTGTACTTATGAGCTTTATTAATTCAGGTACAAAATAAGTGAAAGTAGAAATCAGGAGTACTGCATATACTACTAGTGGAATCAGAAGATGTAATCTTCAAGCTGAGGTCCAATTCAATTTCAGAGCGATGAGGAAAAGTACTAAGGTAATGGTATGAATAAATGTCCAGAAAGTATCTGAGTTCAATTGGAAATTACCCAGAAACATCTTCAGCGAGCGAGGAGGCTCCGAAAAGGCATGAGGCCAGATAGCAGTATGTTCATAAATGCCGGCGCCCAATATTACTGTGAAGCAAAGACACACTATGACATAGACGAGGTTTTGGTAAGTCATGAGATGAAATTTTTATTAGTTAGACAATATTAATCCTTCAGAAGTATTGTTGCACTCTTTCTGAATTATTCACCAAGAATAAAGAGCTGAAAAGGCTTGGAATTGTATTTAACGGACATTTTCAAAAATGTGACCAGCCCAAGTGCTTTTATTGCTCCTGTATTCATTCGGTTTTATTTGGGCAAAAGATTTAAATGTCTTAATAAAATGGGACTGATCTGAAAATCCACTGTCATAGGCAATTTCTGTTAGTGACAGACAGGAATGATGAATGAGGTGAATGGTGTGCAAATATTTTTTATAGCGTATGATCTGTTCTGCGTTCATTCCGGTCAATTCCTTAAATTTCCTGGAGAGGTGCCGGGGCGAATAGCAAAGTGATTTTGAAGATTTTCCTATCGACAAGTCTCAGAACTTGGGACAAAAGGCTTACCTTTATATCGGACATGTTTGTTTTTTAATTTCAACCCTAAGTTAGGGTAAATTCAACATATCCACTTTTTATTTTGGACGCTTGTGATACTATATGACTATTCAGTGCGAAATAGCAACCCCCTCTGTAATAGAGATCTCGAATTAATAAATCAAATTATATGAGGGAGTGATCCTATTCATTTTCAGGAGATCAGACTATAATTTCGCAGTTAAGGAAAGTAAAAAAACTTTTATGACTTGATCTTGGATTTTAATTTTCCGATCATTTGTCCAACTCCAATCCCAAAATAAGCCATTTCCTTATTTGCTATTAGCATAGGCGAAAATGTAAAGCCATAATAACGGCTTAGTGGAAATTCTATTTTTGGATTTAATATGATGCTAAAGCCATTGGTCTTTTTAACATCCCAGCTAAAAGAAGAAGTAACTAAATTTCCATTTCTTAGCCAGTTTATGGGCTCGCTCATTCTGGTATATCCTATACCCACCGCAAAATTAGTCCTTATCCGTCGCTTTTTATCCAGATAGTAGATTTTACCAAATTCGACTTGAAAATTGTCGAAATATTGACGTGGATCATTTGAAGATAATAAACTTAAACTTGGGATATCGCCGTGAGTAAAATCCTTTGGTTGAGTCACTGGCTTCCGCCTATTTATGGTGTACCCAGCTTTGACAGAATATTCTTCCTTTATGAGATAATTAAGATCTACACCAATGCCGATGTAATTACCTAAATTCAATTCAGGAGTAACATAAAATAAATTTTCTCTTACTGATTGAGCTTTTGCAACATTGAGGAGTACCACGAGTAGTAGTAACGGGGCTAATCGTTTCATAATTTAATTGTTTTATGTGTATAACCGCTTCTCTAAAATTGTATCAGATCACTCGAGCTATACTGGGTTGATTTTACAAAGCTAAGTAGTATAATAGAATAAAACAAATTTTTTTAAAGAAATTTAAAAAATAATTACGCGCTAGTTTTCATTATAAAAAAACCTATAGATCACTCTACCTTATCTGTCCACGATGAAGTTTGTAGAGGTATAGCTAGAGTGGTCTATTGAACTAATTACCAAATGATAAATTCCATCGCGAAGTGTGTGATATATTGTGGCGTTGTTTGGAAGATTGGACTCATAAATTACTAATCGACCAATATTATCATAAATGAAAGCTTGATAAGTATCCTTCAGATCAGTTTGAATATGAAAATAATTAGCACCGGGATTGGGGTAGACTGACACAGAATGAGTGACCGAAGCTGATGTATTGATAGCTGATGTTGAATTATTATTTAAAAACCACTTCCTGGCATCTATATCAGAATAGAACTTCCGAAATATTGCCATGCCAGCCTTATCATTTCCATTTGGTGACCAATGAAGGCCATCACCGGGCTTGACATCGGTAGGACATAACCAACTTAGGCCATCTTCGCGCGGATTATTACCATCAGTCCACAGGTAAGCACTCCAATCCAATAAGGGAGCTTTTCTATTAGAACCAGCAAAGGAGAGAGAGGTATCGTCAGAGATTTGATCCTCAATCAGCCATTTCATAGCCCAGCCATTATAATAATCTCGTGGTTGACGGAGGCCGTTTCCCGCAGTACTTGCACTGTCAATATACCCCGAGTAGCCCCGAGCAGCAAGATAACATAGTTTCAAATTGGGATATTTCTGAAGCAGTACACCGAATAAAGCTTTAAATTCCTGCATCAATTCAAGTGGAGCTTCGGGGAAGTTGATATTATTACTTTGGGTATTCTCTTCTTCGAGCCAGATTATTTGCACTTGCTTGGCAGATACACCAGCAGAACTAAGTTGAGAGTCGATATATTTCCAGTACGAATCAGTGGTATCAATAATTTTTGGCAAGCTTTTACCACCTTGCGCGCCATTGACCACTTCCAAACTTGGGTTTATGAGTTTAAACGTATCTGTAATATTTTGAAAACTTTGGAATTCGGTCTTAGGATTAGATGCGCCTACTGAAAGTAATACTATTTTGCCATCATTAATCTCCGGAATGCCCAGAATATCTAATGGCTTAATGTCCAATATCGCGTTTTCTAGGTTGTCAATATGTTGGGCCGGTTTGCTATTGCTACCGAAATAAAGCCCGCCCACATACCCTTGGTAGAAACCTGCTCCCAAATCTGTTATGGGGGCCAAACCCGTAGAATTATTTTGGCAATTTTGCCCATAAGAAGGCACATAAAGTCCAAATAACAATATGATGGCGGTAGGAAGCAATTTGCTAAGTAGATTTAATTTCATTTCCCTTTATTTTTTATTATCAAGTTATTGCTAAATTATGATGACACCCTTGAGTCGTCTTATCTTTGATAGGGAAGCGATCTCAATAGTCTGAGCACATACACAGTCACCCAGACCTCTTGGAACAAGGGTACTTAATCGACTTTCTATTGGTTTACATCCTATATAGACTAATAAACGTATCAATGGTTTAATGAGGTAATAATGAATTGCTCGCCTACATGGCTCACATCAACCATCATTCCAAGTCGATTCATTTTCTGAACTACTTGTTCCCCAAATTCGGTTAAACCCTGTTTTCCTTCTGAGTTTAATCCATTTCCAATAAC
>Ga0073900_10001246_pt1 | contig 14460 bp, 11 predicted proteins | sample KloWWTmetKNB5Kit_FD_66666 | JGI IMG/M metagenome (GOLD analysis project Ga0073900, IMG submission 66666) | Active sludge microbial communities from Klosterneuburg, Austria, studying microevolution and ecology of nitrifiers - Klosterneuburg... | ecosystem: Engineered > WWTP > Aerobic digester >...
GAAGGGCGGGAACATTGAGATACGCGGCAATGCCAAGGGTGGCAACTGGGTGGCCTACAAAGTGTTTGTGGGCGCGGGGCTAAGCCCCAAACCAGAGCAATGGCAGCAAATTGGCCCAGACAAGGGCAACCAGGTGGACAACAACGTTTTGGAAAACTGGAATATCGCCGGGTTCGCGCCCGGCCCGTACACCATCAAAGTGCAGCGGGTGGAAAATGATGGGAACGTGACCGAGGCGTTCTCTCGCGTGACGCTGGATAATAGGCCGCCGAGCATTCGCATTGCCCAGCCGCTCCCTGGCGAGCATTTCACCGCGCCGGCGGAGGAATGGATTGACATCAACACCACCGTGAGCGATGACTTTGCGATTGACCGGGTGGAGTTTTTTGTGAATGGCGCGGATAAACCGTTTGCCACCAAAACCGCAGGCCCGTATAGCGTAAAGTGGACTATTCCGCCCGGCTCAAACGGCGGAATTTCAATCAAAGCTGTGGCGTATGATCGCGCGGGCAACAAGGCCGAAAGTCAATCGGTGGGCGTGACGGTGGCGTATAAAAAATAATTACGAATGAAAAAATTTGTAATTCGCAGTTGATTATGAAGATTATTCTTACTGGTTCCAACGGGCAATTGGGCACAGATTTGTGCAAGGCGTTAAAGGGCCATGATGTGGTCAAGACCGTTTTTGAGACGCTGGATGTGAGCGATGCCGCCGCCGTTCGCGACCTCATCGCCAAAGAAAAGCCGGATGTGTTTCTGAACACCTCGGCGTTTCATCGCGTGGATGACATTGAGAGCGATGCGACGATGGCGTTTGCCATCAACGCGCTGGCCGCGCACAAACTGGCGCTGGCCTGCCGCGATGCTGATGTGGCGTTGATGCACATCAGCACAGATTATGTGTTTGATGGGGCCAAGTGCGCGCCATACGTGGAGAGTGACATCCCCAACCCGCTCAGCGCATACGGCGCGTCCAAGCTGGCGGGCGAATTGCTGATTCGCAACACGTGGCGCAAGCACATGATTATTCGCAGTTGCGGGCTGTATGGCACGGCGGGTTCGATGGGGAAGGGCGGCAATTTTGTGAACACCATGCTGCGGCTGGCCCGCGAGGGCAAAAACATCCGGGTGGTGAATGACCAGGTATGCACGCCCACCTTCACGCAAGACCTGGCCGCGCAAATCAACACGCTGATTGGCGCAAAACAATACGGCACATTTCACATGACATCGGACGGGTCTTGCACGTGGTACGAGTTTGCCGCGGAGATTTTTCGGCTGGCTGGCCTTGCGCCAAACCTGCAACCCGCCACCAGCGCCGAGTTCAACTTTCCGGCCACCCGCCCGCCGTATTCGGTGATGGAGAACGCGCACCTGAAACAGCTTGACCTTGACCATATGCGCCACTGGAAATTGGCGCTGGCGGATTACATGGAGGAATTGCGTAATAACTAATTACGAATTACGAATTACGAATGAGCAAGACTGCAAATTCGTAATTTGTAATTTGTAATTCGCAATTATTTTTTTGAACGCCATTGAATTTGCCAACGTCTCAAAGCGGTTTCGCATGGAGCGAGACCGCCCGCGCTCGTTTCAGCAGGCGTTTGTCTCGCTGGTTCAGCGCAGGCAAAACGCAGAGAACGATGTGTTTTGGGCGCTGCGCGATGTCAGCTTCAACGTCAAGCACGGGCAAAGCATCGGGCTGATTGGTTCAAACGGGTCGGGCAAAAGCACCTCGCTCAAGATCATCGCCAAAATTATTCAGCCAACCAGCGGCGTGGTGCGCGTGAACGGGCGCGTGACGGCCTTGCTGGAGCTGGGCGCGGGGTTTCACCCGGAGCTGAGCGGGCGCGACAACGTGTTTTTGAATGGGGCCATGATGGGCCTCTCGCGCGAGGACATCACCCGCAGGCTGGATTCAATTGTGCATTTTGCCGAGCTTGAGGAATTTATTGACGTGCCGGTTAAGCACTATTCCAGCGGCATGTATGTTCGGCTGGGCTTCTCCGTCTCGGTGCATTTGGAACCAGAAATTCTTTTGGTGGATGAGGTTTTGGCCGTTGGAGACGCCTCATTTCAGCACAAGTGCATGGGGCGCATTGCCGACCTGCGGCGCAAGGGCGTGACGATTGTGTTGGTGACGCACGACCTGGGCGCGGTGCAAAATTTGTGCGAAGAAGCGGTATGGTTTGACAAAAGCGAGATGCGCGCCATTGGCAAACCCACCGATGTGGTGATGACCTATCTGCATGATGTGGCCCGCACGGATGAGGAAAAGAACGTCCCAGAACAAAAATTGCCAGAGCTGGCCGATGGCAAGCGCTGGGGCACGGGGCGGGTGCAAATTACAAAAGTGGAATTGCGCGATGCGTTTGACGCGCAGCGTACGGTCTTTCTCACCGGCAGCTCCATGCGTGTCAGGATTCACTATCATGCGGCGCAGCGGGTGAACACGCCCGTGTTTGGGCTGGCCGTGCATCACGCCAACGGGGCGCATGTCACCGGGCCAAACTCAAAATTTGATGGCTTGTATATCCCGTTTGTTCAAGGCGATGGCGTGATTGATTACACCATTCCGGCGCTGCCGCTGCTGGAAGGCCATTATTTGCTCTCGGTGGCGGCGGTGGATGAGGCTGGCAGCGCAACATACGATTATCATGACCGCGCGTATACGTTTGATGTGATGCCCGGCAAGACCAACGAACGATACGGGCTGGTGACATTTGGCGGAAGCTGGAAACTTGAAGAAGAACAGGGGCAACTCAGCACACAATACGAGCATTAACAGGAGGAAATCATGAACTTATTTGGCCGCAGAGACCAGGAAGATGAAATTCGCAAAATGGGGCGGTTGCCGCCAGGTCAGGCGCTCACCAATCGCTTCCCCGTGCTGCATTATGGCAGCGTGCCGCGCTACGATCTAAAAACGTGGGACTTTCGCATTTTTGGCGAGGTTGAAGAAGAAAAGCGTTTTACCTGGGACGAGTTCAACGCGCTGCCAAAACGCAAAATCACGATGGATATTCATTGTGTGACCCGCTGGAGTAAATTTGACACGGAATGGGAGGGCATTTGGCTGCCCGATTTGATCAACCAGGGCATCATCAAACTAAAGCCCGCCGCCAAATTTGTAATTGAGCATTGCGAGCATGGCTTCACCACCAATTTGGACATTGCGCACTTCATGAAACCCACGACCCTCATCGCCACAAAGTTTAATGGCGAGCCGCTGGAGCCGGATCATGGCTACCCGGTGCGGGTGGTGGTTGGCGCGCTCAAAGACACCGCGCAAGATGTAGACACGCGCTACTTTTGGAAGGGTGGCAAATGGGTGCGCGGGCTGGAGTTCAGCCGAACCGACAAACCCGGTTTTTGGGAGCAGGCGGGGTATCACAACATCGCCCGCGTGTGGCCGGAAGAACGCTTTGAATAAAAACGCAGGGTGAAGGGCGAAATTTCAGTTTTCACCCTTCACCCTGCACTCTGCGCTCTTTTTTACATTTTCTTTGCCCGCAAATAAGCCTTGGTAAGCTCCTCGGCGATGGCGGGGATGATGGACAGCCCCAGCACAATCAGCCATTCCTGGCCGGTGAGGGGATGGGTGTTAAAGATGGGGTTGAGGAACGGCACAAACACCACCAGCAAAAGCAAAACCACCGAAAGCCCAACCGCCATCTGCATGTATTTGTTGGTGAACACGCCCAGTTTGAACACAGAGACCCGCTCTGAGCGCACGGTGTAAGCGCGGAACAGCTCGCACAACGAGAGCGTGACAAATGCCATTGTCTCGGCGGTTTGCACATCCACGCCCTCGTAATTAAATTTCAGCAAAGAATAAATCACGGTATAGCCGGTAAGAGCCGGAACATGCCCCACCGTGAGATATAACCCAATCAAAAATGCACCCAGCACCGCGCCCGTTTGGGCAATGGTTTGCACGACGATGCCGAGGCGCATTGAACTGTTGACGATGGACTCGTTCTTGGGGCGCGGCGGGCGATCCATCACATCCGGGTCGCCTTTTTCCATCGCCAAAGCCAGCGCCGGGGCGCCATCTGTCAACAAGTTTAGCCACAAAAGCTGAATGGCAGTGAGCGGCATGGGCAGCCCGGCCAGCGTGGCCAGGAAAATAATCATCACCTCGGCCACATTGGATGAGAGCAGAAAAAACACAAACTTGCGGATGTTGGCGTAAATCACGCGGCCTTGCTCAATGGCGGCCACGATGCTGGCGTAATTGTCATCGGTCAGCACCATGTCTGCCGTGCCTTTTGCCACATCGGTGCCGGTAATGCCCATCGCCACGCCAATGTCTGCGCGTTTGATGGCGGGCGCGTCGTTCACGCCATCGCCGGTCATCGCCACCACCTCGCCATTGCTGCGCAGCGCGTCCACAATTCGCATCTTGTGCTCTGGCGAGACGCGGGCGAACACATCGGTGTTTTGCACCACTTCGGCCAGCTTTTTGTCGTCAATTTGGTTCAATTCCGTGCCAGTCATCACGTTGTGCCCGGGTTGCAGCAAACCAATTCCCTGGGCGATGGCCTTTGCGGTGTTGGGGTAATCGCCCGTGATCATCACGGTGCGGATGCCCGCGCCCCGCGCGCGTTCCAGGGCGGGCTTTACCTCTTCGCGGGCGGGATCAATCATGGCCTGCATGCCCGCAAAAATCAGGTCTTTTTCAACATCTTCGTGCGTGAACCCGCCGGGCACTTTCTCCACCGGGCGATAAGCAAACCCAAGCACGCGCAACGCTTGTTTGGTCATGGCATCGTTGGCGGCGGCCACCTTTTCGCGCATGTCATCGGTCATTGGCGCAACCTTGTCATCCAGTGTCTGATAACGGTTGCACAGCTTTAGCACTTCATCGGGCGCGCCTTTTACCACCACCACATCCCATGCCTTGCGTGTTTCATCGTAAAACGGAGAGATGTCTTCGACGCTGGGGCGGTGAATCTTGTGAATGGTGACCATGCGCTTGCGCCCGGAATCGAAGGGAATTTCCGAATGGCGTGGATACGCCGCGTCAAGGTCTTTTTGCGCCACGCCCGCTTTGGCCGCGGCGGCCAGCAGCGCGCCTTCGGTGGGGTCGCCCACGATGCGCAAGATGTTGCCGCCGTTCTCGTCCTCCACTTCCTCAATCACGGCGTCGTTGTTTAGCACACCCACCCAAAGCGCGGTGGTGAGGCCGGGGTTTTTCTTCAAGTCAATGAGAGTGTTGTTTTCTCTAAATTCTCCGGTTGGCTGGTATCCGCTGCCGGTTACCTCGACCAGTTTGCCATCCACCCACACGCGCGTGACGGTCATGACGTTTTGGGTGAGCGTGCCGGTTTTGTCGGAGCAAATCACGGTGGCCGAGCCGAGCGTTTCCACCGAGGCCAGCTTGCGGATGAGCGCGTGGCGGCGCACCATCTCGCGCATCCCCAGGGCGAGGCTGATCGTGACCACGGCGGCCAGGCCTTCGGGCACGGCGGCAATGGCCAGGCTGACCGCGACCATGAACGCCTCGACCATGGCATCTACCACGTGCGGGGTGAAGCCCTGCGTGAACACATTTGTGCGCACCAAACCCAGCGCAAACACAACGCCGCAAATCGCCAGCGCGGCGTATCCCAGCATTTTTCCCAGTTGATCCAGCCGATGCTGGAGCGGGGTTTCCTCGCTCTCCACCTGCTGGAGCATGTCGGCGATCAGCCCGAGCTGGGTTTTCATGCCCGTGCCCGTGACCACGCCGCGCCCGCGTCCATATGCGATGGTGGTGCCCATGAACGCGCTGTTCTTGCGGTCGCCCAGCCCGGCTTTTTCATCTGCCAGCGGGGTGATGTTTTTTTGCACGGGCACAGATTCGCCCGTGAGCGCGGCTTCTTCCACGCGCAGGTTAACCGCCTCTATCAGCCGAATATCTGCCGGGATGTAATTGCCTGCCTCCAGCAAAACCACATCCCCGGGCACAAGCTGCGGCGCGGGCACGGCCACGCGGTGCCCATCGCGCAGAACTTGCACTTCTGGCGCGGCCATTTTTTTGAGGGCAGACAAGGCTTCCTCGGCGCGGCTTTCTTGCACCACGCCCAAAATGGCGTTCAGCACCACAATCAGCATGATGGCGCCCGCCTCGACCCAGTCTCCGAGCAACGCCGAAATAACCGAGGCGACGATCAGCAGAATGACCACAAAGTTGTTCAACTGCGACAAAACCAACTGAAAAAATGAAGGCCGCGGTTTTTCTTTTAACTCGTTGGGGCCGTATTTTTGCAAACGCGCCGCGGCCTCGGTAGAGGTTAGACCGCCGTCGGTTGTGTCCAATCTTTTGAGCGCGTCGTGAGCCTCAAGCGTGTGCCATGGAACATTGGAATCTTGCTCAGACAGGCTGATGGTTGAACCGCTTTTTGGGGTCATTCGTTTTTCTCCATAAAAAGTTTTTTGATTTGAGTATTTATATCAGATACGTGTGCAAAATGCCACGCGAAAAAGAAGCCCGCTTGTTGGCGCTCATTTTCCTGACACGCACCATCAAAAATGAGGTCAATGACGCCGTTTGCGTTTCGCGTGTGGTTGAATACACCCCATGAGCGATTTCTCGAAATACCCGCAGGCGCTGCGCGAGGTTCTGGAAATGTTTGAGGAGAACCCCGGCGAGCGCACCGCCATGCTGATCGAATACTCGGATCAGTTTGTGTCTGCGCCCGCCAGCGTTGCGGCCAAACCCTATCCAGAAAGCGCGCGGGTGCCGCATTGCGAGAGCGAGACTTTTGTGTTTATGCAGCCTGAGCCAGAGGACCGCCTGAAGTTTTTTTACGCGGTGGAAAATCCGTTTGGCGTATCGGCGCGGTCGTTGTGCGCCATTTTTGACCAAACCATCAACGGCCTGCCCGCCCAGGAAATTGCCGCCATGCCCATTGAGGACATTGTGCCCACGCTGTTTGGCAAAACGGTTTCGATGGGAAAGGGGCAGGGCTTGCTGGGCATTGCGGCCATGATGAAAGCCAGGGCGCAGGGATTTCTAAAAAGCAAGGCAGCGGGGTAAATTTGACGGAGGACGGAAGACCGAGGACGGTTTGGCCGTCTCCCGTCTTTCGTCCTCCGTCATTTATCTAACACTCTTCATCTATCCTCAACTCTCGTAAACAATGGATCAACAACCTGAATTTCGCGCTCCCTCTGCCAGTGAGCGGCTGGAGCTGATTGCGCAATTGCGCTCGGCGGTGGCAAGTGTGATGAACGTGAGCGGCTACCGCTTTGCCGATAACGGTCAACTTGTGCTGAGCGGCACGTTCAATCAACCGCTGGACAAAGTGTATAAACCCCTGCGGGCAGCCGCCGAAAGCGCGGGGTACACGCCCTGGCTGCGTGATGGCGAAAATGGGAAATACGATGTTTTTCTCACGCCGGGCGTCATCCCAAAACAAAAAATAAATTACCGCACACCGCTTTTGCTGTTTTTGGCAACGGTGGTCTCGGTGGTTATTTCATCTTCTGGTTTGGGCGTAGAAGAAGGCCCTTTTCTTTCGCTTTTGGCAAATGGTCTCATGTTTGCCGTGTCTTTGTTGACCATTTTAGTGGTGCATGAATTTGGTCACTATTTGGTGGCTAAATATCGTGGCGCGCCGGTCTCATTGCCCTATTTTTTGCCTCTCCCAATTCTCGGCGGGGTGGGCACGCTGGGCGCGGTGATTGTGCAGCGTGAGCCATTTGAAAACCGCCGCCATTTGCTGGAAATTGGCATTGCCGGGCCGCTGGCCGGATTCATCGTGGCTGTGCCGCTCATGTTCGTGGGCTATTTGCTCTCGCATGTTGGCCTTGTGCCCGATGGAGCCATGACATTTGGCGATTCGCTGCTCACCCGTTTGTTTAGCATCATCACATTTGGTCAGGCGTATCCGGCAAACGGCATGGATATTTACCTGCACCCGATTGGATTTGGCGCGTGGTTTGGCTTGTTCATCACGGGGATCAATCTTTTGCCGGTGGGGCAACTGGATGGCGGGCATGTGGCGTATGCGATCTTGGGCGAGAACGCGAAATATCTGGGCTACGCCGTGATCGCCGTCATGCTCATCCTCGCCATCACCGTCTCGCAGGGATGGCTGCTTTGGGTGGCGCTGCTTTTGCTGTTTGGGCGCAGCCACCCGCCTTTGCTAAACCAGGCGGCGAAGTTGGAGCCGCTGCATTACGCGCTCGCCATCGCCGGGCTGCTTGTTTTTATTCTTACGTTTGTGCCAATGCCGATGTAAATATGACGGAAGACGGAAGACAGGAGACGGTTTTGTGTTCGTCTCGGATTTTCCGGGTTTCATCTCTTCTTGCAAAATGGACAAAATCTACTCTCGCCACGCCGTGCTAGAAAGTTTGCGGGCCAACCGGCGCAAGTTTCATCGCTTGCTGGTGGCCGATGGGGTGAAGGATGCGCCAGTGATCCGCGAGATCGTAAATCTGGCGGGCAAGCGCGGCCTCGCCGTGAGCGCCATCCGCCGCGAAATGCTGGATGAAAACGCCCAGGGCGTGACGCTGGAGGCGAGCGCCTTCCCGCTGTGCGATTTGAGCGATATTCTGGCAAAAGCCCAAAGCAAAAACGAGCCGCCTTTGATTTTGATGCTGGACGCGGTGCAGGATGTGCACAATTTTGGCAACCTCATCCGCACAGCAGAGGCGGTGGGCGCGCACGGACTGGTGATTGGGCAGCATCGTAGTGTGGGCGTCACACCCGCGGTGGTCAACGCCTCATCGGGCGCGGTGGAGCACATGCTGGTGGCGCAGGTGGTGAACCTTGCGCGGGCGGTGGATGAGTTGAAGCAAGCCGAGGTCTGGGTGGCCGCGCTGGCGGGCGATGACCCGCGCGCGCAGGAAATTTATCGGGTGAATTTGAAGGGCGCGCTGGCTTTGATTGTGGGCAGCGAGGGCGAGGGCGTGAGCCGCTTGTTGCGCGATAAAAGTGATTTTGTGCTGCGCTTGCCCATGCGCGGGCAGGTCGCCTCGCTCAATGCCTCGGTGGCGGGCGCAGTGGCAATTTATGAGGCGTTGCGGCAACGCGGGTAGAGTGAGCGCCAATGTCATCTGGCTGTATCTGGCTGTTCCCAAATTCACAAAGTTGACGCGCGGCGTATAACGCATACAATCGGTCTTACCTTAACCGGAGAAATCACAAAAATGTCCGATAAAGAAGCAGCACCTATTACCGAACTCGCCGAAATTTATCTGCCTTCGCAGGTTGTGATTGACCGCGCCCGCATCAAAGACCGCGACGCCGCCATGCGCATCGCGCATCACGACCCGGAGGATTTTTGGGCGGCCCAGGCCGACAACCTGGATTGGTACAAAAAGTGGGACAAGGTTTTGGATGATTCCAACAAGCCGTTCTTCAAGTGGTTCTCTGGCGGCAAATTCAATATCGTGCACAACGCGCTAGACCGGCACATGACCACCGCCCGCCGCAACAAAATTGCCTACATTTGGGAAGGCGAGGATGGCAGCCAGCGAAACGTCTCTTATTTTGAGTTGAATCAAATGGTGAGCAAATTTGCCAACGTGCTCAAGAGCAAAGGCGTGAAGAAGGGCGACCGCGTGACGATTTACATGGGGCGCGTGCCAGAGTTGCCCGCCGCCATGCTGGCCTGTGCCAAAATCGGGGCCATTCACTCGGTGGTGTATGGCGGCTTCTCGGTCGAGGCGCTTCGTGGGCGCATCATAGATTCGCAGAGCGAGGTTCTTGTGACCTGTGATGGCGCTTATGTGAACAACAAAGTGGTGGAGCTGAAGGGGATTGTGAACGACGCGCTGGCCGAGGAAACCCCGATCAAGAGCGTGATTTGCTTTAAGCGCACGGGCAAAGATGTGGTGATGGTCGAAGGCCGCGACACCTGGTGGCATGATGAAATAGCCGCCGCCAGCCCCAAATGCGAAACCGAACAAATGGACGCGGAAGACCCGCTTTTCATCTTGTATACCTCTGGCTCAACCGGCAAACCAAAGGCGCTTTTGCACACGCACGGCGGCTACGCGGTGTATGGATTCACAACTTTTACATGGGTGTTTGATATTCAAGATGAGGATGTGTGGTGGTGCGCCGCCGACCCCGGCTGGATCACCGGGCACACCTATATTGTGTATTCGCCGTTGATGGCCGGCGCGACCAGCGTGATTTACGAGGGTGGCCCGGCGTATCCCGCGCCAGATCGCTGGTGGAGCGTTGTAGAGCGATACGGGGTGTCCGTCATGTATTGCGCGCCCACCGGCATCCGCGGTCTTATGCGTTTTGGCGCAGAGTGGCCTAAGAAGCACGATCTCACATCGTTGCGCTTGCTTGGCTCGGTTGGCGAACCCATCAACCCAGAGGCGTGGAAGTGGTTTTACGAGAACGTGGGCGGCTCGCGCTGCCCGATCATGGACACATGGTGGCAAACTGAGACGGGCGGCTTTATGATCACGCCGTTCCCGGTCACGCCGCTCAAACCGGGCAGCGGCACGTTGCCGTTCCCCGGCATCCGCGCCCAAATTGTGGATGAAAACGGCGAACCCGCCAAAGTGGGCGAGGAAGGCTATCTCACCATTCTCTCGCCCTGGCCTGGGATGGCTCGCACAATTTATGGCGACCCCGCGCGATACGAACAAACCTACTGGTCGCGGATGCCCGGCCGTTACTTCACGGGTGATAGCGCCCGCATGGATGCCGATGGCTACTTCTGGATCATTGGTCGCGTGGATGACGTGCTGAAAGTGTCTGGCTACCGGCTGGGAACCGCCGAGATTGAGAGCGCGTTGGTTTCGCACCCGGCGGTGGCCGAGGCGGCGGCCATTGGGCTGCCCCACGAGGTGCGCGGCAACGCCATTTACACCTACGTGATTTTGCGCCAGGGCGTTGACCCCTCGCCCGAACTGTCTGAGGAACTTCGCATGCACGTGGGCAAAGTCATGGGCCCCATCGCCCGCCCAGAGAAAGTGGAGTTTGTGGCCCGCCTGCCCAAAACCCGCTCTGGCAAGATCATGCGCCGCGTGCTCAAGGCCCGCGCCCAGGGTATGCCAGAGGGCGACCTCAGCACGCTTGAGGAGTAATTTGGTAAAAAGTGCAAAGCGCAAAGCCTCCCTCCCGTGCGCGGGAGGGGCGGTTGGGGGTGGGTAAACTTTGCACTTTCCACTTTTTACTTGGCACATCTATTGCCACATCGTAGACAACTTTGGCGATGTGGGCATTTTGTGGCGGCTGGCCCGCCAGCTTGCAAATGAATACGACCAGAATGTGCATCTCTGGGTAGATAACTGGGATGTGGCGCGGGCGCTTATTCGCGAGTTACCCGAAGAGCCGCAAATTGTTGAATTTGAGACGGAGGACGGAGGACGGAGGACGGCTGAAAAAGGTCCTTCGCCCATCGGCCTCCGTCTTTTTGTTGGCCCCTGGTCTGCTTTGGCTGATGGGTCTGATTGCACCGGCGATGTTCTGATTGAAGGGTTTGGCTGCGAATTGCCAGCCATTACCCAAACCCAAGTAAAAACCCGCGTGAGCACGGGTGCGCCTAAGCCGCTTTGGATCAACCTCGAATACTTCACCGCAGAAAAGTGGGTGGAAGGCTTTCATTTGCGCTCTGGGTTTGACCCGCCCACTGGCTGGCGGCGCTGGTTTTTCTTCCCCAGCTTCCCTGGTCGTTGCGGCGGGTTGATACGAGAGCGAAGCATCAGCGCCCGGAGCGGTCTGCCCAACTTGTTGGGACGCACTCCGGGCGCTGACTTGCGCATCCTCTGTTTCGCCTACGCCAACGCGCCATACGCGGCGTGGCTGAATGGGTTACGCGAGGCCAGCGCCCAACCCATCCACCTGCTTTTGTGCGGGGAATACACGCAAAAGGCTGTCATTCTCGCGAAAGCGGGAATCCATAACGCGCCAAACAAAGAACCCGCCAAAGCACGGAAAGAAATGGTCATAGATTCCCGCCCGCGTAGGAATGACATAGAGTTAATGGCGGGGATGACGGCTGAAACTGTGCCTTTTCTCTCTCAGCCCAATTTTGATGACCTGCTTCGCAGCGCGAATATGCTTTGGGTGCGCGGCGAGGATTCGCTGGCGCGGGCGTTGTGGAGCGGGCGGCCATTCATCTGGCAGTTGTATCCGCAAGAAGAAAATGCGCATCATGCCAAACTGGAGGCGTGGCTGGAAAATTACGCCGCGCCGTTCTCGGTGGAGTTGCGCGAGGCCCTTGCGGATGTTCACCGCGCATGGAATGGCGCGGCGGATGCGGATTCCATCAAGCCAGCCCTGCAAAAATTGATGGCGTTTTGGCCGGAGTGGCAGGCCGCCGCCCGCGCGCGCAGCGATGAACTGGCTAAATTGCCAGATTTAGCCGAAAATCTTTTGCGATTTGTAAACAAGTCTGACCGCTCCGAACGATCAGACCCGTAGACGATTTTCTGCATTAAAATAGCCCCCGATGAAAACAGCGCAAGAACTTAGAAACGGAAATGTATTTTTGGTGGACGGCAAACCAATGGTTGTCGTTAAAAGCGAATATAGCAAGGGTGGGCGCGGGGCGAGCATGGTCAAGATGAAATTTCGCAGCCTGCTCACCGGGGCCATGAACGAAGAAGTGTTCAAGGCCGATGTCAAATTTGAGGACATCGTGCTGGATCGCAAGGACACGATTTTTAGCTACAAGTCTGACCACATGTTTGTGTTCATGGATGATGAATACAACCAGTATGAGGTGGATGAGAACGCCATGGGCGATGCCCTCAATTTTGTGGATGAGAACACGCCGGGCGAGCTGGTGTTTTACGAGGGGCATGTCATTGCGGTGGAGTTGCCCCCAACCGTGATCTGCGAGATTGAATACACCGAGATCGCCGCGCGTGGCGACACATCGGGCAAGGTGACCAAGCCCGCCAAGCTCAAAGGCTCTGGCTACGAGCTTCAGGTGCCCGCGTTTTGCAATACCGGCGACAAGATTGAAGTGGATACCCGCACAAACGAGTATCGGCGCAGAGTGTAAGAGATAACGTGTGATGTGTGACGTGTAAACAAAAGCAAGATTTGCGTATTACACGTCACACATTAGACTTCCCCGCATTTCAAATATCGTATCATTGGCCGGGTGGATAACGGAACCTCAACGAGCGATTCATCCTTTAACGCGGTCAATGCCCTGCGCGGTCTCATCAAGACCATGCGCCCCAAACAGTGGATCAAAAACCTGTTTATTTTTGCGGCGCTGGTATTTGATGGCAAACTCCTCAACCTGTCTTATTTCACCGCCACCCTGATTGGGTTTGGCGCGTTTTGCCTGATCTCCTCATCGGTGTATCTCATCAACGACATCGCCGATGTGAACGCCGACCGGCAACACCCCAAAAAGAAAAACCGCGCCATCCCGCGCGGCGATTTGCCCATCCCGCTGGCATGGGCGGCGGCGGGCGCCATCACTCTGATTGCGCTGGGCGTGGGTTTTACTTTGAACACCGGCTTTGGGCTGGTGCTGCTGGCCTACTTTGCGCTCATGCTGGCCTACACGTTCAAACTTAAGCACATGGTCATCCTGGATGTGCTGCTCATCGCCGTTGGGTTTGTGCTGCGCGTTGGCGCGGGCGTGCCGCTGGTAGATGCCGAGCGTTTTTCCCCGTGGATGTTTGTGTGCATGTTTTTGCTGGCCATGCTGCTGGGGTTTGGCAAACGCCGCCAGGAAATTGTGGAGCTGGGCGGCGGCAACGCCACCCGCGCCATTTTGGATGAATACAACATCGAGCTGCTCGATCAGATCATCGCCATCGTCACCGGTGGCGTGATTGTGGCGTATGCGTTTTACACCTTCTCCTCGCCCGCCATCCCAGACAACCACGCCATGATGGCCTCCATCCCGTTTGTGGTGTATGGCTTGTTCCGCTACTTGTATTTGGTGCATGTGAAGGGGCAGGGCGGCGCGCCCGATGAGATTGCCCTCACCGACCGCCCCATGCAAGTAGACATCATTCTTTGGGGGCTGGTGGTGGTGGCCGCGTTTTACGGGCCAAAATTTTTGGGGAAATAACCAAGGTAGAGACGCAAGATTTTGCGTCTTGTATGTTAGAAATAGTTGCTCAGGCAACGTGGGCAGGAGGCGTGAAGCCGATTTGCGTCAAAGCCGCAAAGGCCGTAGTAGAGATAGGGCTCACGCCTCTTGAACAATCTTCGAGAAGACAGAACAGTAACTAGAGGACAAAGATCCTGAATAAACAAGAAAGGTAGCGAAGATTGAAAGTCCATCAGCCGGGAGCGATCTAACAATCAGTGGAGGAAGCCATGAACATTCTGGGAATAGACATCGCCAAAGCCAAGTTTGATGTGACGTTGTTGTGTGAAGGGAAAGCCACAAACGCCAATTTCACAAATACGGAGGAAGGGTTTGAGAAATTGGGGAAATGGTTGAAGAAGATGGGAACTGAGCCAGTTCATGCCTGCATGGAGGCAACGGGCAATTATGGGGAGAAGCTGGCGACGTGGCT
>Ga0073900_10001248_pt1 | contig 14459 bp, 13 predicted proteins | sample KloWWTmetKNB5Kit_FD_66666 | JGI IMG/M metagenome (GOLD analysis project Ga0073900, IMG submission 66666) | Active sludge microbial communities from Klosterneuburg, Austria, studying microevolution and ecology of nitrifiers - Klosterneuburg... | ecosystem: Engineered > WWTP > Aerobic digester >...
TTGAGCTCGCCGCCGCCGAGCTTGCCCATGCCGACCACCACGAAGGGCTGCTCCGCTCCGTCCGGGCCGCGCGGCGTGCCGAACCGCTCCGTGAGACCCGCCTTCGCAAAGCGGCAGGCCACATCGATGGCCGCGTCTGCAAACGCGGACAGCTCCGTCAGCGTTTCTTCGAGGTCGGCCCAGCCCGCAAGATCACGCCATGCGATACGCACCATCTCGCGGCGCCGCCAGCGGCGGATCCACTCCTGGAAAGTGGCTTCATCCGTGTGCGTGCCTTCGGCGGCCGCGATGGCTGCGAAATCCGCCGCGGATCGCCTCGAGTGCAATGCGCCCGCGAGTAGCGCAGGAATGACGCCGGGATCGCGCACGCAGGACTCGGCGATGAAATCGCTCGCCGCGAGCACCCGTGGCAACGACTCGAGCACGGCGTGCGGCGCGCCTGCGAGTGCCTGCGCGACGGCGGGCAGCTCCTGCAGCTCGTGCAGCACCTCCGCGGTACGGGCCGCGGCGGCATCGACGCCGGTGGTTGACATCAGGCGCGAAACATCAGCGATAGCGGTTGCCGCCGAGGTCGGTGATCTGCGCGGTGTCGAAGCGCCGCTGCAATCCATCAATGGACGCGCTCGACACGAACACCTGCGCGCCCAGCGACGCCTCGATCGAACTGCGGCCGCCCTTGATGGTGCTGTTGACGATGTGCACCTTCCCGCGGGACACCGTGATCGCGGTGCCGCCCGCGCTGATGTGGCTGTTGGTGAGGTAGAGATCGCAACCGTCTTCCACGACCAGACCATCGCCCTCGAACTCGATCGTGCGCCCGTCGACGTGCATCAGGCGTCCACCCTGGCACACGAGAGGCTGGCCACGTCGCTCGACGTTCGCAGGCGGCGACTCGAGTGCCGCTGTGGTTGGCGCGACCGCGCCGCTGGACGGTGCGCGAGCGGTGGCGATGGAGACGCCCGGACCCGTGATGCTCACATTGCCGGCAGCGCGCGTGACGGTGATTTCCGGGGACGGCTCTGGCACTGCCGTCGTGCTTTCTGCCTCGGCCTCGCCCGGAACTGATTCAGGGATGACGGCCTGTGACGCAGTGTCGGGAGGCGCGGCGATGAGATCGTCCATGCGGATGGTGCGCAGTTCGCCCCCATGGCGCAGGCGGACCGTGAAGATGCCCTTCGGATCGGTGGCGAGCACTTCGAGATCCGGATTGCGTTCGAGTGCCTCGCGGGCCCAGGCAACCTGCGCGGCAGGCTCTGCGGCGGCGGTCTGCGCGGGAACCGCAGGAGGCTCACGCGTGCAGGCCGCAGCCAGCAGCACCAGGGCGAAAATGGATGCGCAGCGCACTTCAATGAGATTTAACATAGTCGTCTCCCGCGTAGCGGCGAGCAGGCAGCGAATATACCGCGTCCCCTGCATCGTGGCTTCGCAGCCGCCCGCATGGAGCACGCATGACCCATCGACTCGCCCTGCTCGCACCGGCCCTCCTCTTCGTGGCGCTGCCCGGCATTGCAGTCGCGGCGACGCCTGCCGCGGACGCACTCCAGCTCCTGAAGGAATCAGTCAGCTTCCGGACGGTGGAAGGACAAAGTCAGGTTCCCGCCTTTGCGCAATTTCTCGCCAGGCGACTCGAAGCGGGTGGCATTCCTGCGGCGGACATCAAGATCACGCCGATGGGAGAAACCGCGACGCTCGTTGCGCGCTTCCGTGGCACGGGCGCGAAGCGACCGCTCGTGATCTCCGCGCACATGGATGTCGTCGAAGCGCGCGCCGCGGACTGGGAGCGGGACCCCTTCACGCCGATCGTCGAGAATGGCTATCTCTTCGGTCGCGGGTCCGACGACAACAAATTCGACCTTGCGATGATCGTGACGACGATCCGGCAGCTCAAGGCCGAGGGCTTTGAGCCGGCCCGCGACATCATCCTCGCGCTCTCGGGCGACGAGGAAACGAGCATGCGCACGACACGCGTGCTCGCGAAGGAGTTCCCCGACGCCGAATTCGTGCTGAACGGCGATGGCGGCGGCGGCAAGCTCGACAAGAATGGCAAACCGGTCGTGTATGACTTGCAGGCCGGTGAGAAGACCTACGCTGATTTCGATATCACGTTCACGAACCCGGGCGGGCATTCGAGCCGCCCTTCGGGCGAGAACGCCATTGCGCAGCTCGCGCGCGCGATCGACCGGATTGCCGCCTACCACTTCCCGCCACAGCGCAACGAACTCACGCGCGCCTCGCTGAAGGCCACCGGTGAACGCACCTCCGGGCCCCTCGGTGCGGCGATGATCCGCTTTGCGGAAACGGGCGATGCCGAGGCTGCCGCAGAACTCGCGCGCCATCCCGACACCGTGGGGCAGATCGGGACAACGTGTGTGCCGACTATGCTGCGCGGCGGGCACGCGCACAACGCGCTGCCGCAGTCAGCGACCGTGTCGGTGAACTGCCGGATCTTCCCCGGTGTCAGCGTCGAGAGCGTGCGTGACAGGCTTGTGGAGGTCGTCGCCGATCCGCAGGCCCGGGTCACGGTGCTCGACGATCCCGCGGCGAGCGACGCCTCCCCGCTGCGGGCGGATATCGTCGCTGCGGTGACCAGGGCCGTCCACGCACGGGCGCCGGGGCTGCCCATCGTGCCGAGCATGAGCGCCGGGGCGACCGACAGCCTGCACTTCCGGGCGGCGGGCATTCCCTCCTACGGCGTTTCCGCGCTTTTCATGCGCTCGGAAGACTCGTTCGCGCATGGACTGAATGAACGCGTGCCGCTCAGCGCAATCGACGGGGCACTGGTGCAGTGGCACGTGCTGCTCACCGAACTCGCGAAATAGGGCTCTCGCCAGCAAAAAAAGAGCCCCGCATGGCGGGGCTCGAGGCATTGCGCGGAAACGGGGGTCGATGTTCCGCGGCTTTCGGGGAGCGGCCGGCGCGAGGCGCCGACTCTCCCGTAACTGATGCGAATGAGACTACTCCAGTTCCACGAAAGTTCCCTTACGAGCTAATACGTAGTGCAAATGCATGATATTCATCGAAAAGTATTGACTTCCATGTAGATGCCGTTCGGGTCGAAGAGCGACATCGTGCGCAGCTTGAAGACGCCCTGACCGTCGTTTCTGGGGACTTCCCAGTCGACGGGGGGCGTCACGATCGTGGCGCCACGGGCCTTGGCTCGCTCGTGGATGCCATCGAGGTCCGGGGCCTCGATGACGAGGATCGCCTCCCCCATCGAGACCCGGGTGCGGCCCTTGCGGACTGCCGTGTCGAAGGGCGGCTCGAGGTACTGCATGAGCCCGAGCATCCCGATCCGGGGGTCCTCTGCCTGAATCAGCACGAGGTGTGCTTTCGCACCATCCGGCGCGGCGGGGGGGAAGCGGCGATCGACCGCGAGAGTCTGGTCGTACCAGCGTGTCCAGCCGAACACTTCGACGTAGAACTTCGCCGCAGCTTCGGCGTCCGGCACGAGAAAGGTCGTGCGCCTCAAGATCGCATCGCTCATGCCGGGAGAATACATGGTGCCGGGTTTTCGGTTATTCGGTTATTGAAGCAATAACCGAATAACCGAAAACCCGGCACCAAGTTCTAATTCCGTAGGTCGACCCGCAGGCGTGTGAGCCGCAGCCGCCGGATGCACCAGCGCCCCTCCTCTTTCACGTAATCTTCTTCGTAGTGCCCGTAGCCCTCGAGGCGAAAGCTCCCGCCCTCGACCAGGTCGAACATCGCCCAGATGCCGTGCGCGGCCTCCGGGCCCGTGAGGGTTATCTCAGGCATGTGGCCGTGGTGCACCGTCACGAGTAGCTCGATGCCGGCGCGGATGTACGCCACGATCGCCTCGCGTCCGTACAGGACCTCGGGTTGCGGATCCCACTGCGCCACGGCGTCGCGCGCGAACACTTCGGCGAGCTCTGCCCAGCGCTTCTGGTCCATGCACCGGAAGTAGCGGGCCTTCAGTGCCTTGATCGCCTCGATCTCAAGCAGATCTTCAGCACCCAAGAGGATCAGACCTCGTTCGGCACGCCGTGGAAGCGCTGGTAGCGCGCGTAATGCCGGCGATCGCGTTCGATCTGCTCGCGCTCGCCGACCGCGTAACGGTGCGCGCCGTGCTTGCCCTGCGGCTTGTTGGCGAGATAGGCCTCCATGGCGGCCTGCGCGCCGGCGCTCCACGAGAGGCCCGCGCGCTCATAGAGGGAGCGCACGGCCTCGACCGGCCGACTGATGAGATCGGCGAACTGGAAGTCGTGGATCTGCGCGCGCGGAATCTCACCACGCTCGATCTGGTCGATGACGAGGTTCATGCCGACGGCAATGGACTGCGGCTGGAACACGCGCTCGAACGCGGCCGCGTCGAAGGCCTTGTCGCTGCGCATCCAGTAGATCGTGCCGAGGAGATTGGTCACCGAGGCCTGCGTCTTGATGGGGTCGCGGTGCGTATAGACGATGCGCGCATCCGGGAACACCTTGAACAGGACCGGCAGGCTCCAGACATGCGAAGGTGATTTCAGCAGCCAGTGGCGACGTGGATTGCGCCATTGCAGCAGCTGCAGCATGCGCCGGTAGTAAGCGTACGGGTAGGTGAGATCCGCCTTCATCAGCCAGGCGTAGTAGCTCGGCACCTGAAAGACGCCCGTCAGGTTGTCGCTGACGAAGGTGCAGTTCATCGCCACCTTGCATTCGTTCGGAATCGTAGCGCCAAGCTCATGCATCGAGAGGAAGGTCGGCGCGACGCGGTGCCACTGCGTCAGCAGGTGCTGCGCCTTCGCGATGCGCGAGTCGTCGCGGTAAGTCGCTGCTTCGGGCGGCGGACAGGGAAACATGATCTCCCAGTTCATCGGCGCGCCGAACTGTGCGTCCTGCGAGAGCATCTCGAAGAGGATCGAGGTACCCGAACGGGGCTGGCCCACGATGAAGACGGGCGCCTCGATCACTTCGGCTTCGATCTCGGGATGGCGCCTGAACGCGTCCTCGATCTGCAGGCGCTCCTGCAGCCAGATGAGAAGATCGCTGCGCGTCATCAGCCGCCCGAAGAGGTTGAGTTCCGCCTCCTCCCCGAGCGCCTTGACCAGCACCTCGAAGGGCTCACGCCACTCTTCGGGGCCGAAATCCGAGAGGCCGGTGTTGCGCTTGGCGGTCTCGAGAAGCTCGCCCGGCTCGAGCGGCACGAGGCTCGCGATATCCATGCCGCGCCCTTCCTCGTTGACGCGCTCGAGCCACTCCGGTCGGGACGGGGGCTGCCACGCTCCCGCGCGATTCTCGCTCATGTACCTCTCCTCGGCGCAGCTCAGAGATTGCCGAAGCGGTTGATCACTCCCCTGCGGCGGGCGGCGAGCTGTTCGCGCCGCGCATCCGGTGTGATCCGCTTGATCTTCGCCGGCAGATGCTTGCACAGCTCCGCCGTCTTCACCTGTGTGGTCTGCGGCTCGGGACAGCTTCCTGCCAGCATCCAGCGATAGGTGAGATAGCCCTCCGAGAAACCGGAGGTGTCGAGCCAGTTGGGCAACCCCGGGTCTTCATGGGAGACGACCACGATCAGCTCACCGTCGTCCTCGAGCTGCGCGTAATGGCAGTTGGTGTTCGACAGGCGGTAGCGATAGTCCATGCTCATCCACCAGAAATTGCCGAACTCGACGGCCCAGTACGGGCACGCGGGCGGGCGCACGCGCACGATCAGTGCTTCGTCCTTCGGCAGCGACCAGTACGCCACCATGGGCTCGCCGCCCGGCGTCGCATCGATCGCGCGATCCGAGAGCTGCTTGTAGGAGCGGAAGGTATTGGGCATCACCTTCCACATGTTGATCATGCGCACCCAGAACTCGATTGACTCATTGACCCACTTCGCCGAGGCGAGCAACTGCGCGGCGAGCCGCTCCGGCGCAATCGGCGCCGGCGGGCTCATGTCACCCGTGAGTCGATCGATGCGCGCCTTCATCGGCCGCTCTCTCTCCCAGTCGGCGAAGAACTGGCGGAAGGTCACGCGAAAAGTCTCCGGCGTCGTGCGCAGCCAGTTGCCCGCATGCGGCTCCGGGCTCACGACGAGCTCGAAGTGACCATCAGGATCGACCTTGAGGTCGTGGCCGAAGAGCGTGTGGGCGACCTTGCCGCCCCAGGGTGTCTGGCCGCGCTGCACCGAGGTGATGGCGAAATAGCGGGCGGTTCCCCGGTCACCGCTGATGCGGTAGGTATCGGTGCCGTTGATGGTCGCGCCCACGTACACCGCATCGGTGTTGTCGCCGCCCTGCTTCCTCACCGGATCGAAGTAGTGGATCAGCTCCGGGAAGCGCGGATCGGCGTAATCGTGGTTGAAGTTCAGCGCGAGCGAGATGTTGCGCGCCAGCGCCTCGATGCCGGCCACACGCTCGACGACATGACGCGGCGCCGGGTCCCGGAACGGTATGTCCACGGCGCGCTTGAGCTCATCGCAAAAGCTCTCCCACGCCGCGCGCAGCACGGTCTCGTGCTGGTCGCTCATGGCTTTCTTCCGCGCCGCAATTCACGCACCACGCCCGCCCAATGTCCCGGATCGGGGCAGCGGTTGTGGGTGAGGCTCACGCCGTCGGCGATTCCTTCGAGGCGCGCGCGCAGTTTGCCGGCGATCTCGTGCGGCTCACCGACCACGGCGATCTCGTTCAGGACCTCGTCGCCGATGAGGCTGGTCATGTCGTCCCAGCGACCTGCCTTTGAGAGTCGATTCAGTTCCTCGTGAACGCTCTCCCAGCCGTGACAGACGAGTGTCGGCAGGTAAGCGGGCGTCGAACCGTAGAACGCGAGCTGCTTGCGCGCCGCAAGTTTCGACGCTGCCAGACCCTCTTCGGTGTCCGCCGTAACCACGAGCGTCGAGCAGACCACCTCGAGATCGCCGCGTTTGCGGCCGCTCTTCGCAAGCCCCTGCTCGAGCGCCGGCAGCGTGTTCTGCAGCAGCGAACGGCGGGTGTTGAAGGGGTGCGCAATGAAGCCGTCGGCCGCCTCGCCCGCCACTGCGGTCATCAGCGGACCGAAACCGCCGGTGAGGATGGGCGGCGGGCCGTACGGGTTCGGCCCTGGGTTGAAGGCCGGAATCATGATGGTGTGGGTGTAAAACTTGCCGCGGAAATTGAGCTCGCCCTTGCCCTCCCAGCACGCCCAGATCGCCTTGATGGCCTGCACGATCTCGCGCATGCGCTCGGCCGGATGCGACCACACCGAGCTGAAGCGCTTCTCGATGTGCGGCTTGACCTGGGAGCCAAGCCCCAGCACGAAGCGCCCGCCGGTGATCGATTGCAGGTCGTAGCCGAGATTCGCGAGGTTCATCGGGTTGCGCGCGAAGGCAATCGCGATGCCGGTGCCGAGCCGCAGTTTCTCCGTATGCTCGGCGGCCACGGCGAGTGCGAGGAACGGGTCGTGCTTCGCCTCGAAGGAGAAGGCTCCGTCGTAACCGATGTCCTCGAGCTCGCGATACAGCGTGCGTGCCCGGCGAGGGTCCTCGAGCGGAGCGGTGGTATAGACCTTCATCAGAAATTCCTCGGCAAGCCGAGCTTGCGTGTCGCGATGATGTTCTTCTGCACTTCCGACGTACCGCCACCGATGGTCTCGAGGACCGTGAGCAGGTAGCAGCCCGGGGCGCGGCCGCCGAGCGGCGCGTCACCGGCATCGGCGTTGAGCTGGCTACCGGCCCCGACGATGTCCATGGTGGCATCCGCGAGGCGACGCGAGAATTCGGTGGCGTAGAGTTTGTACTCCGAGGCTGGCACGGTCGGAGTCTTCGTCGCATCGAGCGCAGCATCGACGAAGCGCACGCCGAGCAGGCGCGCCACTTCGCACTCGGTGGCAAGCTGTGCGATGCGCTGGCGGATCACGGGATCGTCCTTCAGCGGCTTGCCGTCGCGCTGCGTCTGCTGCACGTAATCACACAACAGTTCGGTGCGGCCACGGACCGGCGAGAAGGTGAACATGCCGAAGCGCTCGAGATCGAGCGCTTCGGCGATGTACTGGAAGCCCTTGTTCGGCTCGCCGATCCGGCAATCGTCGTGCACGAACACATCATCAAAAAAGACCGCGTTGGTGCGCTCGCCGCCGATCGTGTACATGGGCTGGAGGGTGAGACCGGGAGCATCCATGCGCAGCACGAAGAGCGAGATGCCGTGGTGCTTCGGCGCCTGCGGATCGGTACGCGCACCGACCCAATACCAGTCGGCGAAGTGCGCAGAAGTGGTGAACACCTTCTGGCCGTTCAGCACCCAGCCCTCGCCCCGGCGCTCGGCCTTGAGGCGCATCGCGGCCGCATCAGATCCGGCGCTGGGCTCGGAATAGCCAATCGCGAACTCGATCTCGGAGTTCAGGATCTTCGGCAGGAACTCCTGCTTCAGCTTCTCCGAGGCGACCTTGATCAGCGTTTTGCCGACCACCCCCGTGCCCTTGCCGAGCTGCGGCGCGCCCACGGAAGAAAGCTTTTCGTTCAGCAGATACTCGTAGAACCCGCGACCGCCCTGACCGCCGTATTCCTTCGGCCAGGTGATCCCGATCCAGCCGCGTTCGGTGAGCTTCTTCATGAAGGCCCGCCGCTCGGGCGTATCGACGAGCTGCGCCAGGTTCTCGCGGCTCGGGTCCATCACTCGCGGATCGTGGTTCGCCTCGAGAAAGGCGTCCACGTCGCGCAGGAATCGCTGTTCGTCTTGCGAGAACTCGAAGTCCATGGTGTGTATTGTAGACTATTCGCTGACCGTGGTCAATGAAACAGCCAGACCTCAAGCCAGCAGTGATTCCGCCAGCAGTTCGGTCAGTAGCGCCAGTTGCGGGCGGCTGGTCTCGAAGGAGGATTGCGGACTTGCCAGAAAGCCGAAGAAACTGAGCCGCAGGCAATCGGCGAGTCGGGCCGCATCCACCCCCTTGCGGATGATCCCGGCCTTCTGCAGATTGCGGATCTGCCGGGCAAGGCACACGCCGAAGGCGGTCTGGCGCACGCCCAGTTGCGGCACGCCGCTCTGGCGCACGATGGCGAGGTTGATCTGGCGCACAAGCTCCAGATCGCCGACCGCCTGGTGTTCCTCGAGGACGATCGCCGTCAGCCGTCGCAGGAAGGCACGGGCATCCGGGACATCGGCCAGCTCGGCTGTGATCCGGCGCGCCATGGCCTCCGAAATCTGTTGCTGGCGCGCGAGCAGCACATGGTCCTTCGTCGGGAAGTGAAAGAAGAACGTGCCCTTGGCGACACCAGCCCGCGCGCAGATGCCGCTCACGGTGGCCTTCTCGACGCCCACCCTGCGAAATTCGCTCAGCGCCGCCTCATACACCCGGTTGAACGTGTCCTCGCGCTGTTGATCCCGGCTGGTGGGCGGCTTCGGGCGGGGCACGCGTGACTCTCCTTGGGGCGATACCAGATCAGAGGGGTCGAATGTCAAGATGCGGCGCCACCTCGGTAAAGAACAACCGCAGTCCTTCCCAGCTGAGCTCCTTCTCGAGCCCCGAAATGAGCGGGTGCAGCACGAGGGCATCGTTCGGTGCGAAACCCGGCGCGCGTGCCAGCACCTCGGCCACGGTCACGGGTTGATAGATCTTCAGCGCACGCAGCGCGTCGGCATCCGTGGCCGGCTTGAACATGCCGCCTTGGCTCGCGCTCGCCTGCCAGCGCGCATACATGTTCGTTTCATACAGGCAGTAAGGCGCCAGACGCTCCCAGGTGCGATCGGGGTCTTTGCAGACGTAAGGATAGGAGAAAGGCATTGCGCCCTGATGGCGCGGGGTGCGACCGACGGCTGCGCACTCGGCGAGATAGTGCTCGTTGAGCGATGACACCGCGATGAAGCCATCGCCGATGCGCGCAGCACGGCGCGCCGCAGCCGGCGACGCGGCGCCCATGAAAAGCGGCGGATGAGGCTGCTGCACGGGACGCGGCAGTATCCGGCAGCGGCGGCCGCGGTACTCGAAGGGCTCGCCGCTCCACGCCTGGCGCAGCACCCGCACGCCCTCTTCCATGAGTTCGCCGCGTCGCTTCGGGTCGACACCGAAGGTCTCCATTTCGCTCGGCACGAACCCGCCCATGAGCAGCAGCTCGACGCGACCCCGACTGATGCGATCCAGCACCACCACTTCCTCGGCAAGTTGCAGCGGGTCGCGGTAGGGCAGCAGCACGTTCACCTGCAGCCGCACGTGGCGCGTGATGGCTGCCGCGGCGGCGGCCATTGTGATTGCGCTCGGCAGGTAACCGTCCTCGGAGCCATGGTGCTCGCTGAAATTCACCGTGACCGGAAAGCCCTGTGCATCGATCCACGCGATCTGCTCGAGCGTGGTCTCGTACACCTCGTCGAGGGTCATCGGCGAGACTTCCGCAGGTGCGCGGCATTCGTAGCGGATCTGTATGTAAGCCATGGGGTCTCGCAGCCGTCAGTTCGGGCCCCAGGGGGCCACCATGACCTTGCAGTCAGCACTGTGACCGCGAAGGCTCTCGAATTTCGCCGGCATCTCCTCCAGCGACACCGTATCGGTGATCATCGCGCGGGGCGTACGCTCACCGGCCGCCATGACTTCCGCCGTGTACTGGAAGTCGCGCTTCTCGTAGACGACCGAGAACAGGAGCCGCACTTCCTTCATGAGTGCAACGGCGCAGGAGTACGAGTCCGACCCGGTCGTGAAACCGAGGCCGATGATCGTGCCGCGCGGCGCCACATATTCCATCGCCTTGCCGATCGCTCCGGGAAGGCCCACGGCCTCAAAGACCACTTCGGGCGGCCCGCCGAGCGCATCGTTGATGGCAGCCGCGGGTTCAGCCACATCGCTCTGCGCAATGAAGTGCGTCGCGCCGAAGTCGCGAGCAAAGCGTTCACGACGCCTCGAGTGAGCCACCACCACGACTCGCGAGGCGCCGAGGCGGCGCGCCCAGAAGGCGCTCGCGAGCCCGATCGGTCCGGCCCCGAGCACAAGAGCGCGGCAGCCGATCCGCATCTGCGCCTTGCGCACGCCCTGCAGCCCGACCGCCAACGGCTCGATCAGCGCACCGTCCGCATCGGAAAGCTCCGGCGGCAGCACGACGCAATCGCCCACACCGACGCGGGAGAACTGGGCGAAGCCGGTCACCACATCGATGCGCGCCTGCGCGCAGTGATGCGGCCGGCCGTCGCTGCACGCCGCGCAGTGCCCGCAACCGACGAAGGGCAGAGGCGCCACCCGATCGCCGATGCGCAGGTTCGTGACGCCCTTGCCGAGCGCGACGACTTCGCCCGCAAGCTCATGGCCGATGATCGTGCCGGGCGCGATCGTCGTGCCGGGCTCCGACGTCATGTGCAGATCACTGCCGCAGATGCCGGCGCGTCCGACCTTGATGACCGCCTCGCCGGGACCGGGACTGGGATCGGGTCGCTCCTCGATGGCGAGCGGCTTGCCGACCCCCTGAAATACCGCTGCCTTCATGTCTGCCTCGCAAGAGAATGGCGCTCGATATACGCCGCAAAGTGCTGCCGGATCTCCGCGGCGGTGAGGCCGTACTGCTCGGGCGTGTACTCGTGCCTGCCGTGCTTGTGCTGGGGATTGGATGCGAGCCACGCGCGCATGGCGCGCTCGACCTCTGGCTCGAGCGTGAGGCCGAAGTGCGCGTAGATGCGCTGCACCTCATGCAGAGAATCGCGCTGGAACGCACGGAAATCGACATCGATGAAACGCCCGGGGTGACGCTGGCGCGTTTGCTCGCCACGTTCGACGGACCAGGCCCAGAGATCACGCTCGCGCGGTCCGAGGGTAGCCGGGTCGATCTCCCGTGCATGAAAGAAGCTGCGCGCCGGCCAGATCACGCCGCACACGGACGGGATGCATTGCACGGGATCGCGATGCGTCTGGATGATGCAGGCATCTGGAAACACCTCGAACAGCGCATCGAGATGAGCCACGCTGCCGGGGTTCTTCAGCAGCCAGCGCTGTCCGGGCGCGTCGGCGCCGATCAGGCGCAGATTCTCGGCATAGCGACGGTAGCTCGCGCGCTCATCCTGCTCGCGCACCCAGCGGTCGTAGTTCGGCAGCCCGAGACAGCTCGCGAAATAGTGGCTGACGAAGCTCTGCGCGAGCAGGTTCAGGCACTCGTCCACTTCATCGGCATTGACTTCGTGGGTCACACGCAGCGCCGGCACGGCTTCGAGGAAGGCGTTCTGCCTCTCGACGGCAGTGCGGAACTCCGGCACGTGTTCCCAGGACTCACGAGGCGGGCGCGGCATGGGCGTGTTGATCAGCCACTGCTCGAGCCCCTGGAAGCGCGGGTCCATCGACAGCAGCTTGTGCAGCGCCGTGGTGCCGCTTCGCGGAATGCCCACCACCACGAGAGGTGAGCGGATCGGCTGTGCGAGACACCCGGGCCGCTCCTTCCAGCCGCGCTGCGAGTACAGCCGGCTCACGAGGACGGCGACGAGAATGCCGGTGAGTTGCTGGATATTGTGTTCACTCACCTGCACGCGGCGACGTATCTCATCGACCAGCCGCGCGAGCCCCGGCTCGTGACCGGTGCCGAAGTCGGTGAGGCCGCCGCTCGCCCGCGAGGCCTGCCCGAGCAACTGATCGATGCCGGGGAACTCCATTACCAGCGCCTTCGCAGTTGTGCGCCGAGGCGCCGCGTGCGCAGTTGTGCCTCGCGTTCGGCCGCTGTGAGGATCGGCGTGTCCGCGGGCACATGGCGGCGCAGGTCGGCGAGTGGCACGCGCGTGAGCGTCGGGACCGGATTGGTGCTGCAGCCGTACCAGCGGCCGATCAGCATGCCCTGGCGGGAGCCGACCGGATCGAGCCAGTTGGCCACGCCCGGATCGACGTGTGCAATCACGGCGCGGAAGCGGCCGTCGCTGTCGACGCGCGCCTGGTGGCCGTTCAGGCTGCTCTGGCGATAGATGAACTCGATCGCGTTCCAGAGTTCGTCGTTCAACTGCACGTTCCAGTAAGGGCGCGTCTCCGGCAATTCGGTCTCGAGAATCAACGCCTCGTCCGGGGCCACGTCGAAGATTCCCTGCCAGTAGTACTGTCCGCCCACCGCGTTGCCCATGGTGGTGAACTCGAGCCGGTTCACGAGTCCACGGTCGCGCGCACTCTTCTGATAGGTGAGCCACTGTCGCGAGAGTTGCGCGGCGAAGCCGGCAAGCAGTGCGCGCAACTGGCGATCGATGGTTTCGATGCTCTGGCGGGGCTTGGGCGGCTGCGGGTCGAGCCGCTCGATGGCAAGGCGCGCGTCCTGCTCGCGGCCCCAATCGTAGGAGCGCTGGCGCACCAGGATGAATTCGGCTTCGCGATGCAGCGGCCACCAGTTGCCTTGGTGGCCAGCCGGGCGCTCGGCACTCAGGATCACTTCGAGCGTGCCGTCGGCACCCAGCGCGAGATCGTCAGCATCGAAGTAGTCGAAGTTGCGCCCCGGCTCGGCCGACATGCCCATCATGTTGCGGCCGGTGGAGAAAGTGAGCAGCTTCACCGTGCCGCGCGTGCCGCTGATGCGGTACACGCCATCGCCCCGCAGGGGCGCCAGCAGATAAGTGTCGTCGGGATTGGGCTGCAGCACGAACACCGAATTGAGAAACGGCGCCCAGTCCGGGTGCTCGGGGCTCGACTGGAAATAGAGGAAATAGCCCGAGGAAAGATTCATCAGCAGCTGACGGTAGAGCTCGGCGCACAGCTGCTCGCTTTCAGGATCAAGCAGCAGGCTGCGCAGCTCGCCGGCCGGCTTCAGCAGATCGACATATTCTGGCCAGGGAGCGAGTCGCTCGGACATGAATCAATCCCTCTCTGCGCGGGGTGCGCCAGCGCGCCACCGTAGCATCGCGTCAGGAGGACTGCTACCGCAACAGCGCCAGCCAGTCGCGCGTTCGATCGGCGTAGACAAGGAAGTGTGGATTGAGGATGTCGGCCTTGGCGTTGTAGGCAAGCGGCGCGCCCTCGAGCGTGACCACCGCGCCGCCTGCGCCGCACACCACGGCCTGCGCAGCGGCGGTATCCCACTCCGAAGTGAGCCCAAGGCGCGGGTACACGTCCGCGGCACCTTCCGCCACCATGCAGAATTTCAGCGAGCTGCCCACCGGCACAAGTTCGTGAGCTCCCACACGCGCGAGGAATGCATCGAGCGAATCCCCGCGGTGCGACTTGCTGCCGACCACCCGCAGCGGCGAGGCCGCGTGCGCCTGCACCCGGATCGGCTCGGCAGCGCCCTCGCCGCGCCGGCGCCAGGCGCCCGTGCCGGGCAAGCCCGAATAGGTCGTCGCACGCACCGGCACGTGCACGACACCGAGCACTGGCGTGTGTCCCTCGATGAGCGCGATGTTGACGGTGAACTCGCCGTTGCGGGAGAGAAACTCCTTGGTGCCATCGAGCGGATCGACGAGCCAGTAGCGCGACCAGCGCGAGCGCTCGGCCCAGGGCGTGTCCGCCGCTTCCTCGGAGTGCACCGGGATTTCCGGTGTGAGCGCGCGCAGCGAATCGACGATCACGCGGTGAGCGCGCAGGTCGGCAAGCGTCAGCGGCGAGTTGTCCGCCTTCGCCTGCGTGCCCGC
>Ga0073900_10001250_pt1 | contig 14449 bp, 9 predicted proteins | sample KloWWTmetKNB5Kit_FD_66666 | JGI IMG/M metagenome (GOLD analysis project Ga0073900, IMG submission 66666) | Active sludge microbial communities from Klosterneuburg, Austria, studying microevolution and ecology of nitrifiers - Klosterneuburg... | ecosystem: Engineered > WWTP > Aerobic digester >...
CATCAAATGTCCTATTTTCCAAACGTCCACCTTTGTGTTTAAAAATGCAGAAGAGGGAAAAGCTTTTTTTGAGATCGCGTATGGTATCCGTGAAAAAAGAGTGAATGAAGAGTTGGGACTAATATATTCGAGATTAAATAATCCCGATCTGGAAATACTTGAAAACAGGCTTTGTTTATGGGACAATGCAGAAGAATGTGCAGTTTTCGAAAGTGGAATGTCTGCCATTACTACAGTTTTGCTGGAATTTCTGAAGCCTGGAGATTTATTGCTTTATAGTATGCCGATCTATGGCGGAACGGATCATTTTATAAATACATTTTTACCCAAGATCGGCATTGACGTATTGGGTTTTTTGCCTGGATTGTCTGAAATGGAAATAAAAGAAATTCTATTGAAATCCGGAAAAGCTGACCAACTGGCTATGATATATATTGAAACACCTGCAAATCCAACCAACACTATCATTGACATTGCAGCTTGCGCCAATGTAGCAAAGCACTTTTCGACATCGGACAAACAAGTACTTACCGCAGTAGACAATACTTATATGGGTCCTTTGTGGCAACATCCTTTGAAGCATGGGGCGGATATAGTGATGTATTCTGCCACCAAATATATAGGCGGACATAGTGACGTCATTGCAGGTGCTGTGCTGGGTAACAGTACGCTGATGAAAAGGGTAAAAACCTTACGAACTTTTTTAGGCAACATGGCTAGTCCAAATACAGGTTGGTTATTGATGCGTAGCCTGGAGACTCTAAAAGTGCGTATGGATCAGCAAGCTTTAAATGCGCAGAAAGTAGCTGATTTTTTGATCAGCCACCCCAACGTGGCAAAAGTGTATTATTTGGGATGTATTCAAGAAGGTAGTCCGGCGTTTGAGATATATAAAAAGCAGTACACCTCATCCGGAGCCATGTTGTCATTTGATATCAAAGGAGGTGAAGAAGAAGCATTTTCATTTCTAAATAATCTGAACATGATACAACTGGCAGTGAGTTTGGGTAGTACAGAAAGTCTGGCAGAACACCCTGCATCTATGACCCATGCAGGTATCGAACCATCACACAGGATTGAAATGGGTATTACGGATAGTTTGGTCAGATTATCAATAGGAGTGGAAAATTACAATGACATCATTTGGGATATTGAACAGGCTTTAAATAAAATTGAACCTGTTATCACACATACTTTACCACAGTCAGAATATTTACTTCAAATGGAAAATGTATCCCAGGATATTTGATGTTTTGCTACTGATAAATTTAGTTTATTGAATATAATTTGGTTTATATTGTCTAAGATTTAAGCAGGGTTACTTTGCATTCAATGGCAGATCATAACAAATCATTTCCCGATCTATAGTGCCATCATTATGGAAATCCAAAAGAGCATAAGCCGGAGGGAAATCCTGAAATGATCCTTTCCACCACTTGCCACTGATTGCGCCGTTGCAGAGATATTTAATTCCAAGATAATTTACTTCATCCTGAAGGTGAATATGCCCGCTTAAACAAACTTTAATATTTGGATAGGCTTTAAAAAGATTTTTTATTCTTCTGGCATCGACATGCAAAAGCACTCTTGACAATTTCCAATCACCATTGGGCAACATATCATCAAAAAACATAGCAGAGCAAAATGATATGATAGGTATATGTGAGACAATACAAATAAATTTATCTTTGGGTGCTGAAGCAAGTTCTTTTTCCAACCAGGTAAATTGTTCTTCGTCAAATCTGGCGATATATCCCCCTTCATTTTCCTGAGTACTGTCCAAAACTATAAAAAGCCAATCATTTTTTTCAAAGCTATAATATCTGGCTGGCATTTTATGATTACTTATTACCCAATTTTTATCATAAAGTGGGTCACTTTTTATGGATTCGTCCTTTACCTGCCATCCCCAAACATCATGATTTCCTATACAATGGTACACTTGCAATTTGTTTTCTTCTTCCATTATTTTATTCCATACATCCCATTGGGATTGAGTTTCTGTTTTATTTGCAGCGAGAGCATCCATAATACTATCTCCTCCATTGATAATGAAAGACGGTTTATTGCGTAGACTATTGACATGTTTAAGTGCTTTACGCATCCCTGTTTGTGAAATTTCGTCGGTTTTGACATGTATGTCCGTAATAAATGCGACCTTAAATGATGTATCAGATTTTAATTTACTTTCTGACGATTGAAATATATTTGAAACACCGGCGGTCGCACCTGTCAGTAAAGTGCTGGTTCTGATAAAATTTCTTCTGTTCATTTGATCATCCGGTTTTGCTTTATTTCAAAATAATTATTCATTTTTATTATTTTAGTTTCTGTTAAAGAAATCAATATAAAAATCCACATTTTCTTTAAGAACAATATCTAAAGGAAGGTATTGGGTTTTACTGATCTCTTTTTTTAGGATAAAATGATTTACAAAATTCATAATACCCAAATACCCTTGTTGTATTGGATTTTGGTTGATGATGAAGTCTATTTTATCTTCTTTTAGAAGTTTAATGTTGGGCTCAATCATGTCAAAACCTACGATGTCCAATTTTTTAATGTCTTCCTCAGTAAATAGATTCACAATACGATAAGCCCTTGAATTAGTAAAAAACACACCTTTCATCCTTGGGTGCGCGGATTTAATACTCATCCAAAATTCCGTTAGTTTTTCAGTATCACTAAACTGGTCAAACTCATACCAAAATACAGGATTGTTATCCATTTGATGTTCATTAAAATATGCTTTTAGTCCACTTACTTTATCTGAATAGTGTTGAGCATTAGAAAGTTTGTGTCCCAGGTTTATTGCTATAATTTCATCCCCTGAATGAAGACGCAGATGAAATAACCGACCGGCAAGGTAACCACTATTATATGAATTTTGCCCCACATAACAGAGAATGCCCGGATGTCTGATTTCAGTATTAATAGTAATAAATGGTATACCAAGTTTTACAGCCTGTTCCAGATATTCTAGTGACTCTGCAGTGAAGGTGGGTGCGGTTAGTATTGCATCCGGCCTTGATGCAAATGCATTTTCCAGTTGCATACAAAACTCATCTTTTCTGGAAATATCAAAATTATAATATTCTGCAATAATACCATAGTGTTTGACCAGTTCAAGAGCATTTAAAATGCCTTCACTTGGTTGTGACCAAAAGACATCACTTTCAGGGTCAGGACTTACAATTGCTATTTTATAGGTTTTATTTGATGCTAATGTACTTGCTATTAAGTTTTTTTCAAAACCAAGTTCATTGGCTATTTTCAGTATTTTTTTTGCTACATCTTCAGATACATTGCCTCTACCGTTGATGACCCTGTCTACTGTTCCTCTTGAAACACCTGCTATGAGAGCAATATCTTTTATGGTTACTTTTTTCATTTTATACTCAAAATAAATTGGTATGAGGAAATTTCATTTTCCAATTTATTGATGATGGGTATAATGGCGAAAGAATTTTTTGAAAAATAAATTCTCGTCGGTATAACTTAATAAAAGCAGAACCAACCAATGGTGTATTGAAGTCTTTACTTTTGGCTATAATTCGTGAAAAAACACATTGACTCATTTAAAGAATTTTTAACAAAGATTGTAGCAATATAAATTTTACATGTATTGTGTCTTTAAATTAGAATTCATTGAGATGAAAGTTTCTTTTCAATATCTTCCAGACTCACGCCCTTGGTTTCCGGCATAACTTTCCATGTGAAAATCAATTGCCCTACCATCATTACAGCAAATACTGCAAAAACTGTTCCCGGACCAATAACTTTGAATAACCAGGGTACCATCGCCGGAATAATAGCTGCCAGGACCCAATGAATTGATGTACCAAAAGCAGTTCCCTGACCACGTAGATGGTTTGGAAATATTTCTGATATGAATACCCAGATAATAGTTCCCTGTCCTATGGCGTGCGAGGCAATAAAAATAAAATAAAATATAGGTACAGCCATCCCCTTCATATTCATGAAGAATGCCATAGAAATCAGTGATAACGAGACAATATATCCAATGGAACCCACATACATCAATTGTCTCCGACCTAATCTATCTATAAGCATCAATCCGATGTATGTAAATACTAAATTGGTAATGCCAATGCCAATGCTACTCAGAAGTGCTCCGCTTTTTTCCAGACCTGCTATTTCAAATATTCTTGGCGCATAATACAGGAAGGCATTTATGCCTGAAAACTGGTTAAAAAATGAAATCAAAAAAGCAAGTATGACCGGAAATCTATACTCAGGTTTCCAGATAGTGTCCGATGTAACAACATTCAGATGATCAGCTTTTATTTTTTGTATTTGGTCTTCAACAGGAATATCAGGCTCAATGATCTTGAGTGAGGGTATGGCTTTTTCAATATTGTCTTTGACCGTGATCAACCATCGTGGACTTTCCGGAATCAAAAACACTAAAATAAAATATATTAAGGCAGGAAGAGCCTCAATGCCCACCATCCACCTCCAGGGTTCTGTACCAAAGTCTTTGAGTAAAAAATTGGATATGAAGGCTATGAGAATGCCAAATACAATATTAAACTGATAAAGAGCTACAAGCTTGCCGCGGTCTTTTGCCGGGGCTATTTCTGATATAAAAATAGGTGCAGCTACAGTAGATGCTCCGACACCCAATCCCCCAATAAATCTAAAAATAGAAAACATCCATGGGTCGGTAGCTAATCCTGAGCCAATGGCAGAAATAAAATATAACAGACCGATAGCTATCAGAGTTGGTTTTCGTCCATACTTATCCGTAGGTATTCCGCCAAATATTGCCCCAATAACAGTTCCCCATAATGCAGATGACATAATAACCCATCCATGAAAAACCTCTCCTCTGGGCCATAATTCCTGCAGTGCTTTTTCAGCACCAGAAATGACGACTGTGTCAAAACCAAACAAAAAACCTGCCAGTGCGGCAATAATTGACCATAAAAACAAACTTTTATTCGTGGACATTTTTAATGATTATTCAGATTTATTACAAAGATATAAAATTAAAGATGTGAGAGAAATATTTTTTGATTCAACAAAAACATATTCATCTTAATTGCAAACGAAGAGCAACGAATTACGAATATGATTTTCAAAACTGTTCATTGCTAACTGTTATCTATCAAGCATTGTAAAAAATTTCAGCTTATTTATTCAACCTTTTTTTATGGACCTTATTTATCATTTCTTAAAATTTGGATAAGAAAATAACAAAGCAATCATCCAGTTTTGGGCAACAAATTTAACATCTAAAAAATAATTTAAGTAAAAAATTGTGTGCACGTGCACACAATTTTTTACTTTTGTGGAATAATCATCAAATTTTAATATGTCAACGTTATCTTCAAAGACACCAATAAACGTAGCGGGCTTAAAATACCAGTTAAAAACATTCGAAAAAATACAGATTAAACTTTGGGATAACCCGGATGATGGGGCATTACATCTTGCCAGATATATTGCACTTTGCATCAGACAAAAACAGCAGGAAAATGAACACATTGTGCTTGGATTGGCCACCGGTTCTTCGCCTATAAAGATTTATAATGAACTTGTCCGTATGCATAGAGAAGAAGGACTCTCTTTCAATAATGTCATCACATTCAATCTGGATGAATATTATCCCATGAAACCTGACGCCAACCAATCCTATGTAAAGTTTATGAATGAATTTTTATTCAATCATATAGACATCAACCCAGCCAATATACATATACCAAACGGAGATATACCCATCGAGTATGTCGAAAATTTTTGTCAGGAATATGAAAAGAAAATAGACTTACTTGGTGGCATTGATATACAGATATTAGGGATTGGCCGTACTGGCCATATCGGATTTAATGAGCCCGGTTCGTGGCTGTCATCCAAGACAAGGTTGGTTAAACTTGATCATCTCACCAGGGTAGATGCTGTAAAAGATTTTGGTAAAGAAGAAAATGTCCCATATCGTGCTATCACCATGGGTATCAATACCATACTCAAAGCCCGCCAGATTTTCATAATGGCATGGGGCTCACATAAAGCAGATATAGTAAAACAGACTATAGAAGGTGAAGTAACAGAAATGATACCGGCTACGTATCTGCAGGGACACCAAAATGTAAAGTTTTATCTTGATGCCGCAGCTTCTTCTGAACTCACAAAAGTAAAAACTCCGTGGTTGGCCGGGATATGTGTCTGGGATGACAAGCTGATTGCCAAAGCAGTGATATGGCTCTCTCTAAAACTAAAAAAACCATTACTAAAGCTTACGGATGAAGATTATATCAATAATGGTTTATCTGAGCTGATAGCCGAGTATAATTCTGCATACAGTCTCAATATCAGGATTTTTAACAAACTTCAGCATACGATCACAGGATGGCCCGGCGGTAAGCCTAATGCAGATGATTCGCATAGACCTGAAAGAGCAAATCCTGCAAAAAAGCGTATTATTATATTTAGCCCGCACCCTGACGATGATGTAATCTCAATGGGAGGTACTTTCCTGAGATTGGTGGAACAGGGGCATGAAGTACATGTGGCTTATCAGGTGTCCGGCAACATTGCAGTTCACGATATTGATGCCTGGAGATATGCAGAATTTATGGGTGATTTTGCAAAAGCCATCGGTATTGAACATCCTGAGTTGTATAAAATTGTCAACAAAATATCAAAATTTATTGATAAAAAGGACTCCAATGAGTCTGATATTAAAGAACTTAGATTGTTGAAAGGAATAATAAGGCGCGAGGAAGCACGCAGTGGCGCCATGTATTGTGGTCTTGGTGAAAAAAATATACATTTTCTCGATATGCCTTTTTATGAAACTGGGGGCGTAAGAAAAAACAAACTGACAGATGTAGATTATAAAATTTTGATAGACCTGCTTAATGATGTAAAACCGCATCAGGTGTATGCAGCAGGTGATCTGGCAGACCCTCATGGTACCCATAGAGTGTGCCTGGAAGCCATATTTGAAGCTTTTGAACGAACTAAAAACCAGAAATGGTGGAATGATTGTTACCTTTGGTTATACAGAGGTGCATGGCACGAGTGGCCGATAGATGAAATTGAAATGGCTGTACCTATCAGCCCTGATGAGCTTATGCGCAAACGAAAAGCTATATTTATGCACCAATCTCAGAAAGATCATCCGGTATTTCCGGGTGACGATTCCCGTGAATTCTGGCAAAGAGCAGAAGACAGGAATAAAGAGACTGCTCATCTATACAATGTACTGGGTTTGGCTGAATACGAAGCCATGGAAGCATTTGTACGGTGGAAATTTTAGTATAAACCATAATTGTTTTCATTTTACCGTCATGATTAACAAATTAACAGGGTTTCAATACCTATGATAGGATAGAGAGTAGCTTGATATTTTGCATTTATACCGACGAGAATTTATTTTGCAAAAAATTCTATCGGTATTATGCTCAAAATAAATGAATTAAATAAAGTGTTTTTCGCAAACCAATTTATTTTGAGTATAAGATATTATTTTTACTTTCCTTTTAATTAAAATCATTTTTTGTAAAACGTAATATATCATAATAAACTACTCTCTAAAATATAAAACAAGAATTGTTTTTTAACCTGTAGTTATATTGAAATGATAAATTATACTATCATAGCCAATAAATCTTCTATGGACTTTTACTACCTCCAAACAGAAAATAACCGTATCTTTGAGCCATTATTTTAGTCAATGGACCTCATTAAAGTAAAAGATATCTTCATTAAAGAATTGTCTATAGAATTCAGACAAAAGTTTGCTTTAGGAGGTGTATTTCTCTTTGCAGCTACAGTAGTTTTTTTAATTTTTAAGTCTTTTAACGAAATAAATCCGCGTGAATGGACTATTCTTATATGGATTATTTTGCTATTTGCAGGCCTAAATGCTGTAGTGAAGAGTTTTCTGCAGGAAAAAAAAGAAACATACCTTTATTATTATACTTTATTTAGTCCCATAGATCTTATTGTAGCTAAGCTGCTTTACAATTTTCTGTTTTTATGTGGTATTTTTCTCATAATAATATTATTTATGGGGTTATTCTCAAGCTTTCCGGTCAAGGATTTTGGATTGTTTGCCATAGGTGCAGCCTTGGGTATATTTGGTATTTCTGTTGTTTTTACCTTTGTTTCTGTCATTTCGGCCTCTGATAACAGTAATGCTACTTTAATGTCAATTCTTGCTTTGCCTTTGGTTTTACCTATCTTATTATTATTATTAAAAATATCTGCTGTGAGTGTGAGATTACTTACAGATACAGCCATTGCAGAAGATGTATGGTTATTGTTTGGTGTAGATAGTATTTTACTTGGTGCAATGTTGTTATTGTTTCCGGCGTTATGGAGATCATAAGTTATTTTAAAAAAGGAATAAATGATAGGAATGATATTTGGAAGGAATGATGAAACGCCATGACCGGTGACTGACACAAAAGAGAATGATTATTTGGCGTTCCATCTGACCGAAAAATCATCCCACCGGAGGTAGGTAAATTAAATTAAAACAGATGAAATAGTGAAATTATTCAAATATTAACTGAGATCTATGGTAGTGAAAGGTTGGTGGTGGAAATTTTCGGGAGTTATTATCTTCCTATATGTGATTATAGGTGGACTGACGATTCCGACCAGATCTGGAATTACAAAATCACAACCGGGTAGTGCCCAAAGTGGTGAATCTATCACCATGTCAGTGGAGGGATACAATACTCACTTTTTATCTGCCGGATTAAATCGCGCTTGGCTCAAACTTGATTCTTTGTATGCTATAAAGGCTAAAAATGTAAATGCAACAAGTGAAGTTGATATTTCCATCACATTTGATATCCCCAAAAATTTTCCAGCTACAGAAAATGTACAAGCACTTACGTTGATTATAGATAATGAGATAGATGGAGCATTTGTACAACCAAATTCTCTTTTTGTTACCCTCTCAGACTCATCATACTCCGATAAATCACTATGGATCAATGCCGAGATGAAAGCCTTTAATAAGGCAAAAGGGATAAAATTCCCTTATCGTAATATTCTTAACGAAACCATCAGAAATACATTTTTCCATGTAGCGTTATGGTTTGCCATGTTTATCCTGCTTATTATCGGATTGTATCATGCCATACAATATCTTCGCACAGGAAATTTTGATCACGATATTCAATCTTCTTCTTTCAACAGGATCGCCATAATGTATGGAATTTTCGGACTGATAACCGGATCCATTTGGGCTAAATTTACCTGGAATACATTCTGGACAACAGATGTAAAATTGAATATGACAGCTGTGGCCATGCTGATATATCTGGCTTATCTGGTTTTAAGAGGCTCATCATCTGACCATGACAAACGGGCAAAAGTATCTGCATCCTATAGTATTTTTGCATTTCTGGCATTAATACCACTGGTTTTTGTCATACCAAGACTTACTGATAGTCTACATCCCGGCAATGGTGGAAATCCGGCACTGGGAGGAGAGGATTTAGATAATACTTTACGGTTATTTTTTTATCCTTCTATTGTAGCATTAATTCTTTTAGGGAGCTGGATGGCTAATTTGTTAATTAGGTATGAAAGATTGAAAGAAAAAATATTTATGAAATAATAAAAAATAATTCTGTAAGCAGATTAAACTAGAATAAAATGAAGAAATTTGTACTTTTTATCGCCATCCAAATAATAGTGTTGCAAGGTATTGCAGCACAGAGTGGTGGAGGCGATTTTCTCAGGAGTATAGGTAAAATATACTCTGTTGTTGCTGTAATAGCAGTAATTTTTATCGGAATATTTATTTTTTTATTCCGCCTGGATCGTAAACTAACCAAATTAGAAAATCATATTAAAAATGAGTAAACAAGCAAAATTTTTCGAAAGTGTGCAGCTCAATTTTGACAGAGCAGCTGCCCATACCAGCATCCATCCTGGATTGCTTCAGCAGATCAAAGTATGTAATGCTATTTATCAGATGAATTTCCCTGTCAAAATCGGAGATTCCTATCAGGTTATTGAGGCTTACCGAGTACAACATTCACATCACAGATTACCAACAAAGGGTGGAATTCGTTTTAGTCATCTTGTTGATCAGGAAGAAGTCATGGCTTTAGCAGCACTTATGACTTATAAATGTGCCATAGTAGATGTCCCGTTTGGTGGAGCGAAGGGTGGAGTGAAAATCAGTCCCAGAGCTTATTCTGAAGAAGAACTCGAACGAATCACCAGAAGATATACAGTGGAGTTGATCCGCAAAAACTTTATAGGGCCAAGTGTGGATGTACCTGCACCGGATTATGGTACAGGAGAGAGAGAGATGGCTTGGATTCTGGACACATATCAGACTTTCAAGGGTGGCGAGATTGACGCAGCAGGTTGTGTGACAGGAAAACCTGTGAGACAAAACGGTATTAACGGAAGGACTGAAGCGACTGGAAGAGGTGTTTATTACGGATTGCGAGAAGTATTCAATGATGAAAAACTTATCAAAAGGATAAATACCACACAAGGAATGGCTGGCAAAACCATGGTGATTCAAGGTATGGGAAATGTGGGTTCTTACACTGGATTAATCTCTCAAAACGAAGGTGATGTAAGAATTATCGGACTATCTGAAATAGAAGGAACTATCTACAGCGAAAAGGGTATAGACATGCAAGCTGCCTTGGACTTCAGAAAGGAACACGGTACTATTGTAGGTATGCCCGGTACTGTAACATTGCCGAATCGTGGTGATTGGGTTGCTATAGATTGTGATATTTTGGTTCCTGCAGCATTGGAGTCAGTTCTTACAGAAGAAAATGCCCATTTGGTGAAAGCAAAAGTAATCGGAGAAGCAGCCAATGGTCCGATCACAGCTGGTGCAGCAGATATCATTATAAAAAATGGTGGCGTGATCGTACCGGATATGTATCTTAATGCCGGTGGTGTTACTGTTTCTTATTTTGAGTGGTTAAAAAATCTATCTCATATGCGATTTGGACGTATGGACAAAAGATTCAATCAGAATACATATGAAAATATAGTTTCTACTTTTGAAAATCTTACCGGAAAATCAATTTCAGAAAAAGAAAAAACTTTTATAACCAGAGGGGCAGAAGAAGTCGATTTGGTCCGCTCAGGGCTTGAAGAAACCATGATCAACTCATTTCATCAGATAATGGAAGTGTATCATGGGTACGAAAAAGTAAATAATCTGAGAGATGCTGCCTTCATTACTGCACTTAATAAAGTTGCCAACGATTATATGACATTGGGTGTATTTCCATAATAGACTGTCAAATTTATATAATAAAAAAAAGGGGCCACAAAATTGTGGCCCCTTTTTTTTATTATTTGATAGGTACAAAGTTAAAATTCATTACTTTTATACTTATATAGTGCTAAATCATTCCAATGTTGAGAGTAATTGGGTTTATTTATTTCTTTATCTTTATACATTTAAAGGTTTTCAGCCAGCCGCCTATATGCGGAAACACTCCGGCAATGAAGTCTTTTTGCAATGATGCCTGCATTATTTGTGATATAGATGGATTTACCGGAAGAAATAATAGCAATGTCACTGGTCAGGCACCACCAGGTTTTTGTACAAGCTTTGTTCATCATATGCAGTGGATAGGTTTTATTGCTGGCACGACAAACCTAACTCTGGAAGTAAAAGTGTCAAATTGCCAGCGGAATAATGGATTGGAGATAGGACTTTATGAAAGCCTCGATTGTAATGTATTCAGAAGAGTGAGTGAATGCGACACTGATGTTCAGGAAGGGGAAACCAGGGTGTTTAAAAATACCGTTCCCTTAGTCATAGGTCAATATTATTACTTTGTGATGGATGGAAGTGATAATGATATTTGTGACTGGACAATTAAAGTTACCAATGGTTCAACAAAAGTATTGCCTCTCGAAACACCGGCTATACTCAATATTCCTGACGTAGTCTGTCAAAATGAAGTGTTTGAAATGAAGACACCTGGGTTGATCGGTGCTACTTTTTATAATTGGGATATAGATGGCGCATATACCAAAACAGGTGTTTCTGTCAATCATACTTTGGAGAAAGTGGGTAAGTATGAAATATGTTTGACTGCGTCCAATGTCTGTGATATAGCCCCGAAATCATGTAAAATTATTGAAGTATTACCTACGCCTTTAGGCTCTGCTTCACAACAAATCTGTTTTGGTGAGTGTTTTTCTTTTTTGGGAAATACATATTGTGAATCAGGCGCTTACGAAATAAGAATTCCTTCATCAAATGGTTGCGACAGTATTATTACTTTAAATTTGGTGGTAGATGACCGAATCAATGCTACGGCTTCTGTAAATATATGTGAAGGAGATACCTTATTTTTGGGAAACGGAAAATTCTTTTCTGAAGGTGTACACCAAGCCGTAATACAAAATATGGAAGGGTGTAATATTTATATGGAGGTAACTATTCGTCTTATCATTTGCAATATTAAATCTAGCGCTCAGAGTATCCCCGTCAGGTGTAATGGTGAAAATACCGGAGAAATTATGTTTGAGATAGATGAAGGTACAGCGCCATTTACATATTCTGGATATAAACTTGAAAATTCATCAATATCTTTTTCAGGAAGCATCGACGCCCTTGATCGTTTGGTGTCCATCACTAATGTAGATGAAGGAAATTACTTTTTTACTATATGTGACAACTTTGGTAACACCAGAATATTCAGTATATTTGTTGCACAACCTTCCAAACTTAGTGCCACAAGCATTACATCTGATTACAATGGTTATCAGTTGTCTTGTTATGGGGACACCGATGGATATTTAAAGATTCTCGCAGAAGGTGGGTCGGGTCCTTACACTTACTTGCATACTGGTTTGTCTTCTATCAAGGATTCTGTGGCAAATCTGGCAGCCGGTACGTATACATCTTATATTAAAGACAAAAACGATTGTCAAAGTGACGTCTCAACTATCATTAATCAGCCTGATTCTTTGCAGATGTCTGTTGACTTTATTGACCCGGATTGTAGCGGCTTAAATTCCGGCAATATTATAGTTTCTGGATTATTGGGTGGTGTGCCTCCTTACAGGATCTCAATAAACGAAGGATCATTGCAGGAAAAATTCACTTTTAACAACCTTACAGAAGGGGAATACAGGGTTATTCTTCAGGACAAAAATGGTTGTTTAACCAAAAAGACAGACGTTCTGAGGGCTAAAGAAATACCGGAAATTATTGCTGAATCTGAAGAACTTATAGTTTCTTTAGGAGATAGTGTATTTTTAAATGTAATGACAAATCTATCTGATCAAACAGTCAAATGGACACCTGACCAGGAAATCGGTTGTAAAACTTGTCTGAAAACAAATGCATTGCCAATCAATGATACAAATTTTGAGATATCTGTAACGTCAAAGGATGGCTGCGAAAAAAAAGTGATGATCAGAGTTCTGGTTGATAAGAAAAGAAGTTTTACTATTTCAAATGTATTGTCTCCTGATAATAATGGCAGTAATGATCAGATTAGATATTTTGCAGGGAAGGATGTCTCGGAACTAAGAAACTTCAGAATTTACGACAGGTGGGGCAATCTGATTTATCAAAAAGACAACCAAATGCCTGGTTTGGAATACATGGATTGGGATGGAAATTTTAAAGGACAGCCTTTGCCTTCAGGGGTTTACACTTGGGTATGCGAAGTGGCGTATATCGATCAGGTAAATATTATTTATAAAGGGACAATGTCAATATTGAGATAGTGTATATACTTTAAAAATCTTCATCAAAATCAGAAGACTTTTTAATTTTACCTTCTTCATTATTTTCAATGGTGGTGGTCTCGTATTTACTGCAATCTATTTCAATCATTTCTTCTTCAGGTTTCATAAATACAGAATTTTTACCAAAGCCCAACAGATTATCAGATTCAATTTTTTGCAATAATTTTTCAAAAAAAGGTCTTGCCATTACAGCACCCTGACCATCCGGCAGAGTATTAAACCGAATAAATTCCTGATCACCTCCCACCCATGTGGATATGACAATCTCAGGAGTAAAACCTATAAACCACCCATCTTTATAGTCATTGGTAGTACCTGTTTTCCCGGCTATCTGACTTTTAAATTTACCTTGAATTACTTTTGCAACATATTTAAGCATATCTACGATGACATAATTATAAGCAGTATTGATGGCTTTTTTCTGTTCTGGTACAGCAGAATAAATTACTCTTCCGTTTTTATCTTCTATTCTGGTCACAAAAAAGGGTCTGGTTACGATGCCCTCATTGGCAAAAGCAGTATAAGCACAAGCCATATCCATAGCAGATAACTCCGGTGTACCCAGACATATTGAAGGGTAATCCGGGATTTTATTTTTATCTATACCTAAGTTGCCTACAAAATTTTTTACACTTTGGACATTTCCGATTTCTTTCATCAGGAAAACTGAAACCGAGTTTTTTGATTCTTTTAATGCTTGCCTTAA
>Ga0073900_10001252_pt1 | contig 14441 bp, 10 predicted proteins | sample KloWWTmetKNB5Kit_FD_66666 | JGI IMG/M metagenome (GOLD analysis project Ga0073900, IMG submission 66666) | Active sludge microbial communities from Klosterneuburg, Austria, studying microevolution and ecology of nitrifiers - Klosterneuburg... | ecosystem: Engineered > WWTP > Aerobic digester >...
CGTTGACGTCGCCGTTGGCGTCTCAGTCGGTGTGTTCGTCGGCGTTGACGTTGGCGTCTCAGTCGGCGTATTCGTCGGCGTTGACGTTGGCGTCTCAGTCTGCGTATTCGTCGGCGTTGACGTTGGCGTATTCGTCGGCGTGTTCGTCGGTGTTAACGTTGGCGTCTCAGTCGGTGTGTTCGTCGGCGTTGCCGTTGGCGTATTCGTCGGTGTGTTCGTTGGTGTCTCAGTCGGCGTGTTCGTCGGCGTTGCCGTCGGTGTGTTCGTCGGCGTGAACGTTGGTGTCTCAGTCGGCGTCTCAGTCGGCGTGTTCGTCGGTGTTAACGTTGGCGTCTCAGTCGGCGTAGGTGTTGGATCGAGAAAGGTAATTGGATGCGGGTCGCTATTGTTTAGCAAATTCGTGTCATTGGTAGCGGTGACAAATGCAGTGTTGGTGATTGTTGTCCCCGATGCGGCTGTGGCCGTAATCACCACATATTCAATCTGCCCGGGCGCCATCACCCCCAGCGAGCAGGTGATTGTGCCGCCCGCCAGCGAACACCCAGACCCGCTCACCGCGCTAAACGTGATGCCCGTTGGCTGCGTGTCGGTCATCACTACGTTCAACGCCTCAAATATGGCGGTGTTGCTTACCGAGACGGTGTAGCTGAATGGCACGCCCGCCACCGCGCTCACCGGGCCGGTCTTGTCAATCGTCACTTCGCTTTGCGCGTAAAAGCCAAAGTCATTCACAAGGCTGTTTTGCCCCTCGGCCAAATCCACCACGTACTGGCTTACGCTCGTCAACGCGTAGCCGGGCGCAGGGCCAACCGTCACGGTGTATGTGCCCGCAGGCAGATTGGGGAAGAGGTAGCTGCCTTCCACCGTCGTTTGCGTGATGACCGAGCCGTTGGGCAGCGTCAATGTAATCACAACTCCCGATATTCCAGTCGTATCAGTCGCATCTTGAACGCCGTTTTGGTTTGGGTCAAGAAAGACAAAATCGCCAATGCTGCCCACCTGCGCCAAACTGGTAAACGTGATTGGATGCGAGGCAATGTTATCGGTGGCGGTGAAATCGTAGGTGGATGAAATACGGGCGGTATTTGTAATGGTCGCGGGGGCGTTTGTCCCGTATGTCGCGTTTAACGTCAGCGTAACCTGCTGGCCGGGCACAAGCGAATTGACTGTGCAGGTATACGTGCTGCCCACCAAATCACACAAGGCAAGGCTGGCCGGGTTGGCCGAGATCGAGTTAAACGTCACCCCAACGGGTGAGGTATCCGTAAAGACAATGTTAGAGATGGTGAGTGGCCGCGTGTTGCTGATGGTGATGGTGTAATCAAACGGCACGTTATACACACCCGCAGTTGGGCCGGTCTTTGTCACCTTGGCATTACACACCGGCAACGCCATATTGGCCGCGCCGGGGGTGGATGGCCCCGTTGTTCCGCCGGCCCCCGACAAAGCCCAGTCTGCGCCTGTTGTTCCGTTTGTGGCATATTTAATTAACGATATGGATTGCCCAACGACTGCGCCGGACGATGCGGTTGGCGTTATCCAGCCCACACCTGGGCCATTAACTGGCGTTCCGCTTCCATAAGCCACATAATCCACCTGTGTTCCACCAATATAAAGAGACACATCATCCCCAGCATTATTAAGATACGAGGTGCTGGAAATGCCCATGTAATAGGTCATCGAAAGATCAGATGGATTTGTGTCATTGGTCCCGGTAATGGTGTGAAAAACGATGTATGTGCCCTGAGGGATACCGCCCGCCGGAACGGTGACCGTATAGATAAAGTTGTTTCCACCCGCTGCTTCATTGTCGGTAAATGAAAATACCGTTCCGGCTGCAATATTTGTGGTGGCAAACAATTCCACCCATTCATCATTATTAGCCGCTTGTCTGTACAACAACTCGTTAATAATCAGCGCGGGTTGGCCGGATGGAATGCTGGGTGCAGCGCACGGATCCTGGGGCGGGTAAAGCGTAACAGTTGCGGTTGCCACATTATTGGTGGTCAGCGTATCGTTGGTGGCGGTCACCACCGCTGTGTTTATGCGCGTGCCGCTGCTAATATTGGCCGTGGCGTTAATCACAATGCTGGTAGATTGCCCCGCGGCCAAATAGCCCATGTCGCAAGTTACCGTATTGCCAGTTAAAACGCACCCCGTGCCCGCCACAAGATTAAACGTGATGTCCGCCGGCGCGGTATCCGTCACCACCAACCCATTGGCTGTGGCGCTGCCAGTATTTGTGACCAAAATAGTGTAATTAAACGGCGCGCCCTGCGTCACGCTCACCGGCGCGGTTTTGCCAATCGTCACCTCGGTTGGTTCAAAAGATGGAACCCGCACCACCGAAGTGCCCATCGCGCTCAACTTTTCGGTAAGCCCGCGCCCACCGGATGCCAGCGTGTCGTTATCACCCACCACCAGCAACACCTGGCGCACCGGCGTTCCAGCATCAGTCACCACCCCAATCCAGCGCGTTGTGCCGTTGCCACAACCCGGATCAAGCCCCTGGCTGGTTGTATCTGGCCCGGGTGGCAAGGGGCACGTTGCATTCTCGCCCGCCACGCCGCCATTCAACCCAGCGGTAGAAGTAATTGGAATATCAGCAATTAAATTGCCGCTCGCATCCAGCAGCCGCATAAAGGCGGTTGTGCCGCGTAAGCTGGTTTCCAGGTCGCCCACAAACGCGCCAAAAGCCTGCACGTCTTCGCTAAACGTAAACAAAATTCCGTTCAAGCCGCCAAGATTGCTCAACTGGTTAAAGTAAAACTCGCCCGATGGGTCAGAAGGGCGCGGCGCGTTATCTTGCATGGTGCAATTGCTCACCCCGCCGTTTATTTGTGCCGATTGGTAATCTGGCGCGCCTGTGCTGCTGCTGCCGCTGTTTAACCCATTGGCCGGGTCAAGGTTGATGGGTGTCACGGAGATCGTGAACCCATCCGGCTGAGTGAGAACCAGCGGGGCGCCCACCGTTGTGCCGCTTGGCCCCGGCATCATAGAAGTGAACAACTCGCCCCCCGGAACAGCGGCCAGCGCATCGCCCAGCCACGCGTTTTTCTGGCTATCCAGCTCGGTGATGGCCGTTGTATATGGCGGCGCATTGCAGTTGATGGGAGCCGTGCCAGCCGAGCCGGGCGCTTCACTGCCAACATATCCGGTGCCGCTTGCATACGGCAAAATCTCGGTGGTGGCAGGCGCCAATGGCGCAAATGGCGCAAACGGCAATGAGGTTGCCTGAGTTCTGGTTTCATTATGAACAACAGAAGAAAATACCAGCGCGATGGAAATGGCGATGTGTGCAGCCGTCTTCATTGAAAACCTCTCTATTCCTTCCTGGCGTTTTTCCCAGGACTTCAGTGATTTAACCGTAAAGCGTGTGCCTTCCCACCACATTAAATCAGATTCCGCCTATTGTGAAAATCAGTCCAAAGTATAGGTATTGGACAAGACCTGTACAATTTCCGCAAATCTGGTTCGCTGTATCATGCGCGGGCAAAACACAAACATGTGCGGTGTAACGCCTAATTTTGGATTGACAAGTTACGTCTTGCAGGTTAAGAAGTTTTTATGAAAATCGTCAACATTTTTATTCTGGGCGCGGGTGGCGTGGGCCGATCACTCCTCACCCAAATTGCCCAAAGCCGCCAAACGCTGGCCAACCGCGCCAATGTGCGGCTAGAAGTGGCTGGTGTGGCAGATAGCGCCCATGCCTGGTTTAACCCCGGCGGGCTGGATGACGCCGCGCTGGTTGAACTTGCGCGCGGGAAAGAAAAAACCGGGCGGCTCGCGGCCCCATCCGCCCAACTGGTGGATATAAAACCCCTGCTGGCCGAGCCGGGCAAAATTTTGGCGCAAATGCCCAAACCCGCCATTGTTGTGGATACGACCGCCAGCGCGGCGGGTGTGCCGCTTTTGCTGGCCGCCAAACAAGCCGGTTGCGGCGTGGTTTTGGCCAACAAAATCCCGGTCGCCGGAGATTTGGCCTGGTGGGATGCGCTGGGCGGCGCAAGAGACATCACCCGCGTGAAATGGGAGACCACCTGCGGCTCGGCCCTGCCCGTTATCAGCACGCTGAACACCTTGTTGGACAGCGGCGATGAAGTCACCAAGATTGAAGGCTCGCTCAGCGGCACGCTGGGCTATTTGGCCTCGCAATTAGAGATGGGTGTGCCGTTTGGCACAGCCGTGCGCGAGGCCAAACGCCTGGGCTACACCGAGCCAGACCCGCGCCAGGATTTGGGCGGCAAAGATGTGGCTCGCAAGGCGCTGATTTTGGCCCGTATGCTGGGATATCGCCTCAGCATGGATCAACTGGAGATTGAATCGCTTTACCCTGCCAGCATGGATGGCCTGAGCGTGGATGAGTTTTTGCGCGAGGTGGACACGCTGAACGCGCCGATGGCCGAACGCGCGGGCGCGTTGCTGGCCGCAGGCAAAAAACTGCGCTATGCGGCGCTCATCCAAAACGGCATGGTGAAGGTGGGCATTGCCGGGTTTGACCCCGCCAGCAAACTGGGCAGCATAAAAGCCAGCGATTCCGTGGTGGTGTTCACCACAACATATTTCAGCGATAACCCCGTGACCGTGAGCGGGCGCGGCGCGGGCCAGGTTGTGACCGCCAGCGGCGTGCTGGGCGATTGCGTCTCCATCGCCAGAAGCATGTGATGCCATTTCCAAAAAATTCTGATTCACCCCCTGAAAAGCTGGGCAGAGAACAAATGAGATTGCCTCATGTTTTTTATTTTTTCACCGCAGAGGCGCAGAGGCGCGGAGAAAATAAAAGATTGTAGATAAGCCAAAAAAGACGGCGAACATGGAAAGCCATTTCTGCCCCGTTCCAAACGGCCAGTTGTATTACGAAACCGCCGGAGACGAATCGCGCCCGGCTGCGTTGTTTATTCACGGGTTTAGCTTGGACACGCGCTTATGGGATACGCAATGGCTGGTTTTTGCCCGCGAGTTCCGCGTTATTCGCTGCGATCTGCGCGGGTATGGGCGTTCGTCTTTGCCGGTGGATGGCTACTCGCCGGTTGAGGATGTGCGGGCAATACTTGAGCACGCCGGGGTTGGCCGCGCCGCGCTGGTGGGCTTGTCTCGCGGCGGCGGGCTGGCGGTTGATTTTTCCATCACCCACCCAAGCATGACGCGCGGCCTTGTGCTGGTGGATGCGGCCCTGGGCGGGTGGAGTTGGAGCGCCCGCCAAAAAGAATTGGACGAAGCGGTGTGGCAGATCGCCCGCGAACGCGGCCTTGACGCCGCAAAACAGGCATGGCTGATGCATCCGCTGTTTGCGCAGGCCATGCGCAACCCGCAGGTCGCCGCGCAGCTCACGCGCATGGTGCAGGGTTGGTCGGGCTGGCAATTTTTGCACCGCGATCCGGCCATCTACCCCAAGCCGCCCGCCGCCAAGCGGCTGGACGAGGTTAACGCGCCCGCGCTGGTGATTGCGGGCGAGCATGACCTTGACGACTTTTTGGGCATCGCGGCCTTTTTGGCCGATGGGATTCGCGGCGCGCAAAAGATTATTCTGCCCAACGCAGGTCACTTGCCGCCGCTGGAAACGCCAGACACGTTTTACGCGGCGGTGTTGGCGTTTTTGAAAGATAAGAGCCGCTCAGGGTGAATCGTGTTCGCGGATAAACCGCAAAATCTCGGCCACCAGCTCATCTTTGTCTGGCTCAAGCGGCAGAACGTGCCCGCTGTTTGGCAGCCACACCACGCGCTTGTCTGCGGATGACACCCGCCCGCACAACACATCCGCGCTTTCGGCTTTCACCGTGCGGTCGCGGCGGCCCTGCAAAAACAAGGCGGGCGCATGAACCAGCGGCAACTCGCTCACCACCCGCTGATTAAACCGAACCAACTCATCCACCGCGCCCAGCGGTATGCGCGCCTCGCGCTTCAAGCGGCTGATGGTGCGCGGGTCGTTAAAGTTCAACGGCTCGCCCGCATACTGCATTTGCAAACTCTGCCGCACCCGTTCCGAGGCAAAATCGGCGCGGGCCAGCGGGTTGTAAAACGGCACAACCCGCCGCGCAAAACGCACCAGCCGCACCGCCGGATGCGCAATGCCCGATGGGGCGGCCATCACCACGATGCCGCGCAGGTCTGGCTCGTGCGCGGCCAAATGCAGCGTAATCAGCCCGCCCAGCGAAAGCCCGGCGATAAACACCCGCGAGCAGGTCTGGCGCAATTTGTCCAGCCCATCGCGGGCGCTGCGCACCCAATCTGTCCACGAGCAATCTTGCAACGCCTGCGGCAACCCGCCGTGATGCGCCAGCAACACGCCGTGCGCGGTGTATCCGGCGGCGGCCAGCGGGAGCCCAATTGGGCGCATCTCCGCTGGCGACCCGGTAAAGCCATGCACAATCAGCACACCCGTCTCGCGGTGGGCGCTGCCTTCAAAAAAGAACGGTTGGGTGGCGCGTCTCATTTTTTGCAAAACCTGTGAGGTTTGCGAAACCTCACAGGTTTAATTATTTGATTGACGTCTGCGCCTGCACAACCTGAATCCACGTGACACCGGGTTTGAGCGGAAGTTTGTTGCCGCTGGCATCCAAAATATCAAGCTGGTTGTTCGGGTTATCGCGCACCCAGGTCGCATCGTATACCTGCCCATCGCGGTAAAGTTTGGCCGGGCCGCGCCCCCAAAGTTGTATCTGGATGGATTTTGAGCCGAGCGAATCCTCCACGATATCGGTGTTCACGTGATAAGCGGTGAGCACCAGCACGTTCGCGGCGCTCAGGCGTTTGCCGGTGGCGACATCTACTTGCGCCACGCCCGCCGTGCTGCGCAGCCACTGGCCGCTGGCAGGGTCATAGCTCCATCCCGCCGAACCACCCAAATAGCCAATGGTGACCGACTTGGCCGCGCGGCCGCCGCCCGGCGCGGCGCCATCAAACACAAAGCTATGAAAATTGCCCGGCTGGTTAAGGCCGCGTTTTGCCAGTTGCGCCCACGCCGCCGCCGTGTTGGCAAACAAATTGTGCGGCGCGGGTTTGCTCCCCCAGCGATACATCACGCACGTGGCGCACTCGTAGCGGCCCAAATCGTTGATGAGCGTCAAACTTTTTTGCCAGTTCGCGCCGCCATTGGGGAACAAATGCGCGTTGGCGGCCATCTTTCCGCGCACGCCAGCGCTGGTGCCAGAGCAAGATAGCGCTGCGTCAAAAATGGCGGGCAGTTCAATATCAATCAGGCGGCAACTGCGCGTGCTGCCCACACGGGCGGGCGTGTTGCTCAGGTAAAGCGCGTCAAAGCGCGTGCTGCCGCCCTCCATGATGTGCTCTACGACCAGATCGGCCTGCGAAAGGCCGCTTTGTGGGCGCACGGCGGCCTCGTTGTTCACCTTCACCAGCAGCGGTCTGCGGGCGAGGGCGCTTGCATCGGCGGGCAGCCCGGTAAATGGGTTGATGGCTGTGTCGGCGGGCGTGGCCGCGCGGGTGGGCGCGGCCGTGGCAAGCGCAAGCGCCATCAGCAAGAACAAAGTTTTGAATGTGTTTTTCATTTTTCCAATTTCCAAGGATTGATAACCTGAACGCCCGTGTCTCGAAAATCCGAGTCGTTGCGGGTGACAAGGCACAAATCATTTTCCAACGCGATGGCCGCAATCAGTGAATCCATGCCCGCAATGGACCGCCCAATGGCATCAAGCCGGCTGAGCAGTTCGCCCCAGACCAGCATGGTTTGGGTTGTAATGTTCATGACGCGGCCTTCAAACTGCGCAAGGATCTCATCTTCCAACCACCGAGCCAAAGCGCTGCGCCGTTTTGACGCGGGCAGTTTGCCAATGCCGCGCTTAATCTCGCCAATCGTGATCACGCTCAAATAAATTGAAGCGGGGTCAAGCTCGCCCAGCCAGCGCATGACCTTTGGGTCGGGACGGGTTGCTCTGTATTCCGAAATAACGTTCGTGTCCAGCAAATATTTTGGCATTTTTTCAGGGGCCTACAAATCAAGGCTGGGCCGAACCGGGCTGTCATCGCGCGACAAGTCAATATCCACGCCTTTTAGCGGCCCAAAAATCTCGGCCAGCGATTTTTTCTTGAGCGTGAGCTTTCGGTAACCCTGATACGACATCACCACCGCCGTCTCCACGCCGTGCCGGGTGATGATTTGCGGCCCGCGCGAGAGCGCATTGTCCACCACCTCGCTCAGTTTACTTTTTGCCTCTTGCAGTTGCCAAGTGTTCACCATTTTCACCTCCGACTAGTCTGACTAGAATTTTACACCGATATTCCTTGTGGATGGTTAAAGTTTTGCGCCTCATGAAAACCAGAAGTCGGCCTTCAGGGTTCTCAACTACAATCATTGCCCTGTGACCGAACCGAATTTTTACGTCCGAGACATCCCAGTGTATGGCGATTTGATTCTCTCGCCAATGGATGGCTATTCTGACCTGCCCCTGCGGGTGATTTGCCGCGAGCATGGCGGGGCGATGAGCTACACCGAGTTCGCCGCCTGCGAGGGCATTTTGCGCGGCGCAAAACCCGTCTTGCGCCTGCTGGATTTTGACCCGTCCGAGAAGCCGCAAATGTCCTTCCAAATTTTTGACGCGAGCGAGGACAACATCGTCAAAGCCGCGGAATACATTGAGCGGCTGCATCTGCGCGATGACCCGCGCGGCGGGATCATTGACCTGAACATGGGGTGCAGTGTGAGCGGCGTGAGCGGGCGCGGCGCGGGCGCGGGGCTGCTACGCGACCCGGCCAAAATTGGGCGCATCTTTAACCGCATGAGCAAGGCGGTAAAAGTTCCAGTCACCGGCAAAATACGGCTGGGATGGGATGCCACAACCCGCAATTACCGCGAGGTGGCAAAAGTTTTGGAAGACAACGGCGCAAGCCTGATAGCCGTACACGGGCGCACAAAAGAGCAGGCCTACCGGGGCGTGGCCGATTGGAGCGCCATCGCCGAGGTGAAGCAGACCGTGAAGATACCCGTGATTGGCAACGGCGATGTGAAATGCGTGGCCGATATTGACCGCATCAAACACGAGACCGGCTGCGATGGGGTGATGATTGGGCGGGCGGCCATTGGCAACCCGTGGATTTTTGAGCGCAAAGACCGCCATCAGGTCAGCCTGGCCGATGTGATCTCGCTTTTGCGGCGGCACTTGAGCGTGATGTTGGCCTATTACGGCCCGCGCGGGCTGATCTTGTTCCGCAAACACGCCGTGCGTTACATCACCGGCATACACGGCGCGGCCAGCCTGCGCCACGCCCTCGTCACCGCCGAAACCCCAGAGCATTTTCTGGAGTTGGTGGAACATGCAGAAAAGTCGCTAGTGACTAGCTAAAAGACGATGGACGATAGACCATAGACGATATCAATCGTCCATCGTCCATGGTCTATCGTCAGTTTCTAAATCATGTTGTTTTTAAAACTCGGCGGCTCGCTCATCACCGACAAAACCCAGGACAACACCACCCGCCCGGATGTGATCGCGCGGCTGGCAAAGGAAATTGCCGAATATGCCGCACAACCCAACGCCGAGCCGTTGGTGCTGGGGCATGGCAGCGGGTCGTTTGGGCACGCGGCAGGCAAAAAATATGGCACGCGCGGCGGCGTGCATACGCCAGACGAATGGCGCGGGTTCGCGCATGTCTCGGTGGCGGCCCAGCGCCTAAACCGCATTGTGGCCGACGCCCTGCACGAGGCGGGCGCGCCCGTGCTGAGCATTTGCCCCAGCGCCAGCGCCAAATGCGCAGATGGCAAAATCATCCACCTTGATCTGGCGCCCATTCGCCACGCGCTGGCGCACGGGTTGCTGCCGCTGGTGATGGGTGATGTGGCCTTTGACGAAACGCGCGGCGGCACAATTGTCTCGACCGAGGAAGTGTTCGCTTTTCTGGCCGAGCATTTGCCCGTGCGTCGCATTTTGCTGGCCGGTGAGACCGATGGCGTGTGGGACAGCGCGAAGAACATCGTGCCGCGCATTACGGCGCAAAACTGGCCCGCGCTCAGCGGGGCGGTGGGCGGCTCGCGCGGGGCCGATGTGACCGGCGGCATGGCGGCCAAGGTGCGAGACACCCTCTCGCTGGTCAGCAGCCATCCCGGGTTAACCGCCTGCATTTTTTCTGGTCTGGTTGATGGCAACGTGGCCGGCGCGTTGCGCGGCGAAAGTTTGGGAACGATGATTGAAAAAGACGATGGACGACAGACGATAGACGATGCGTGATTTTATCGTCCACCGTCCATCGTCCATCGTCAATTGGTCAAATTCATCCAACATGAAAATAAAACTCCTCAGCCTCCTCCTGCTCATCGGCCTGGCATTTGCGTCGCCAGCGGCGCAACCCACCAACCCCACCATTTACCGCGCCTATTTCACATCGGCAAAACAACTGGAGGCGCTGACCAGCCAGTATGACGTGCTGGAGGCGCGGGGCAAGGACGCGCGGGGCGAATACGTACTGGTGATGGGCGATGATGAGCTGGCCGCCAAACTAAACGCCGAAGGCTACGCGCTGGTCGCTCAGCAACACATCGGCATGGTGAACAGCCCGCTTTCGTTTTACGGCGGATATCACAGCATCACCGAGCATTACGCCCATATGGATTCAATCATTGCCGCGCGGCCAGACCTGGCGCAGGGTGTGGTGTATGGCCAAACATGGCGCAAAACGCAAGACCCAAACAGCGGCTACGACCTGAGAGCCATCTGCCTGACCAAGCAGCGCCCCGGTGATTGCGCCCTGAACCCCAACACCGACAAACCGCGCTTTTTTTTGATGGCCGCCATTCACGCCCGCGAACTCACCACCTCTGAGATGGTGTGGCGCTGGATGGATGACCTTGTGGCGAAATACAACGTTGACCCGGACGTGACCGCGCTGCTGGATTACAACGAAATTTGGATGATCCCGCTCACCAACCCGGATGGCCGCCAAATGGTGGAACAGGGCAATGCCGATGCGGGTTTTCCCTGGTATCAGCGCAAAAACGAGCACGCCCAAATCCCATCCACCTGCTCTAACCCGCCCACCTCCTGGAACCAGGATGGCATTGACCTGAACCGCAACGCCAGCTTTAGATGGGGCGGCGTGGGCACCAGCACAAACCCGTGCGACCTGGTGTATCGCGGCGCGTCCGCTGGCTCCGAGCCGGAAGAAGTTGCGCTGGAAAATCTGGTCAGCCAGTTGTTCCGCGACCAGCGCGGGCCGTTGGATACCGATGCGGCTCCCATCACAACCACCGGGTCATTTCTCACCCTGCACAGCTACTCTAATCTTGTGCTTTTGCCCTGGGGCGATAACACGCCCAACACGCCAAACGACGCGGCTTTGCGCTCGTTCGCATTCCGCATGAGTTCCTTCAACGGCTATGTGACCGGCCGCCCGGCGGAGGTTTTGTATGGCGTGAGCGGCTCCAGCGATGACTGGGCGTACGGCACGCTCGGCATCCCGGCCTTCACATTTGAGATTGGCCCCGGAGGCGGAAGCTGCACCGATTTCTTCCCGCCGTATTCATGCCAGGATAGTTTGTTTTGGCCGCTAAACCGCAACGCCTTTTATTTTGCGGCCAAAAACGCCCGCCAACCCTACGAAAGCGCGCTCGGCCCGGTCACGCTCACGCCCACGCTCTCGTCTGGGCGGGTGGGCGCGGGCACATCGGTCACACTGACCGCGATTGTGGACGATGGCTTGTATGGCAACGCAGCGGGCAGCGTGGGCCAGCCCGCCTCACAGGTCATCAGCGCGGCGCAGGTTTTTGTGGATGTGCCCCCGTGGGCGGGCGGCGTCCCCATCCCCATGACGGCGCAGGACGGCGCGTTTAACGCCGCGCAAGAGACAGCGCTGGCCGCGCTAAACACCAGCGGCCTCGCCACCGGGCGGCACGCACTGTTTGTTCGCGCTCAAGATGCAAATGGCAACTGGGGCGCCATCACCGCCCAGTGGCTCTCGGTGAACTGGCAGGTGTTTTTGCCCGCGACCCTGCGCGAAAGCGCCGCGGCCTGGTGAGTTAGATTCGCGCTCAGGATTGGCTTTGCGCGTTCTGAATTTGGTCAAGCTCGGCTTTCCACACGGCGGAGCTGGCATCGGCGGGCATGCGCCAATCGCCGCGCGGCGAGAGGGCCACGCTGCCGACCTTGGGGCCATCTGGCATGGCGTTGCGCTTGAATTGCTGCGAGAAAAACCGCGCGTAAAACACGTTTAGCCATTTCAGAATTTCATCGGCAGAAAACGTTTGCCCACCCCCGGCCCCTCCCGGCGAGAGGGGTGAAAACGCTTCTCGCGCCAAATAAAACACCTTGCGCGGGGGAAATCCGTAACGAACGGCGTAATACAAAAAGAAATCGTGCAAGATGTATGGCCCAACCGTGTCCTCGGTTTTTTGCTGCAATTCGCCATCTTTTAGCGGCAACAACTCCGGGGTGATGGGTGTCGCGGCGATATCGCGCAAAACATCGCTCACCTCGCCGTTAAATTCCTCGTCGGCGCACCACTCCACCATGTACCGCACCAGCGTTTTTGGCACGCCCGCGTTCACGTGATACATGCTCATGTGGTCGCCGTTAAAAGTCAGCCAGCCCAGCGCCAGCTCGCTCAAGTCGCCGGTGCCCACCACAAACCCGCCGCTCTTGTTTGCCACGTCCATCAAAATTTGCGTTCGCTCGCGGGCCTGCGCATTTTCGTAGGTCACATCGTGCGTTGCAGGGTCGTGCCCAATATCGGCAAAATGCCCCAAAACGGCATTGCGGATGGGAATCTCGCGGGCGGTCACGCCCAGCGCTTTCATCATCGCCAGCGCGTTGCCATATGTGCGGTCGGTGGTGCCAAACCCCGGCATGGTGATTGCCAAAATGCCCGCGCGGGGCAGGCCCAATTTGTCAAACGCGCGGATGGCGACCAGCAGCGCCAAAGTTGAATCCAGCCCGCCGCTGATGCCGATGGTGACGGTCTTCACCCCGGTGTGGCGCAATCGTTTGGCCAGCCCGGTGGATTGAATGCTAAAAATCTCGCGGCAGTTTTTGGCGCGTTGGGTTTTATCTTGCGGCACAAACGGGTTTTGCGCCAGCGGGCGGGCGAGAGGAACGGGTTGGTCTTCTTCTGCGCTGGGCAGCACAAACTTGGGGGCTGGGTCAATCCCCAATCCCCAACCCGCAGCCCCCCTAAACGAGCTGTTATTCATTCGCTCGTGCGCCAGCCTGCCCAAATCCACATCGGCCAAAATTATTTGTGCGCCAAACTCAAACCGGGCGCTCTCGGCCAGCATCGTTCCATTCTCGCAAATGAGCGAATGCCCGCTGAACACGAGGTCGCTGCTGCTCTCGCCGGGGCCGCTGCCCGCGTAAACGTAGGCCGCCAAACAGCGCGCGCTTTGCTGCTTCACCAGCTCGCGGCGGTATTCCATTTTGCCCAGCGTTTCTGGGCTGGCCGATGGGTTCACGATCAGCGTGGCCCCAGCCAGCGCCAACTCTCCGCTGGGCGGGTTGACCGCCCACACGTCCTCGCAAATTTCAATGCCCACCGCGCAGCCGGGCATGTTGGCGGCCTCAAAAATTTGGCGCGGGCCGATGGGAACCGCCCCGCCCGCAAGCTCCATCTGCCCAATTGCCATGCCGCTGGCCGAGGTGAACCAGCGCCCCTCGTAAAACTCGTTGTAAGTTGGCAAATAGGTTTTGGGCACAAGACCCATCACCCGCCCGGCGCGCACAAACGCCGCGCAGTTGTATAGCCGCCCGCTCTGCAAAATGGGCAACCCCACCACGCAGGCCGCGTTTAGCTTGCGCGTTTCTTCCGCGATGCGCTCCAGTCCGGCGCGGGCGCCATCCAGAAGCGTGGTTTGAAAAAACAAATCGCCGCAGGTGTAGCCGGTGATGCACAACTCTGGGAAGGCGACCAGTTGCGCCCCGCGCTCTTTTGCCTGGCGCAGCGCGGCGATGATGGCCTGCGTGTTAAACGCGCAGTCGGCCACGCGCATCTCTGGCGAGACCGCCGCCACGCGCGCAAAACCCAGCGAGGAACGGGTGAAAAGCGAGTGTGTCACAAGAGGCAAGGGTACACCAGAAATTAGAAATTAAAAAGGCGGTTTTGATAACAAGATGACGCGCCCGCCTTGCCAGATTTTCACCCGTTCACTTTCTTTCCGCCATCATCTCTCGCGCCACGCGGCGGCCAATTTCCACCGCAAAATTTGTCCCGCGATCCCACGGGTAGACCTGGCTCATGCTGGCGAAATACAACCCAGGCAGCGGCGTTTTTGTGGGCGGCACATTGCGCGAGTGGTTGACCAGCGGCACAGGCTGGGCGTAGGCCTCTTTAAACACCCATGTCTTTTTAATCCATGATGGATCAAACTTTTCGTTAAACCGCTTGAGCGAGGGCGCGTATTCCGCGGCGATCTCGTCGGCGCTCATCGAAAAATAGCGGTGGTCGGCGGGCAAATAATCGCCGCAATACACAATGCGGTCGCCGCCAAAATTCTCTGGCGAGAC
>Ga0073900_10001254_pt1 | contig 14394 bp, 8 predicted proteins | sample KloWWTmetKNB5Kit_FD_66666 | JGI IMG/M metagenome (GOLD analysis project Ga0073900, IMG submission 66666) | Active sludge microbial communities from Klosterneuburg, Austria, studying microevolution and ecology of nitrifiers - Klosterneuburg... | ecosystem: Engineered > WWTP > Aerobic digester >...
GGAGATGCCGGCGCCCTCGGTGCCCGGATGCATGCATATCGGCAGATGGTGCTCCGTCGCGGCCTGGTAGATGGGATCGTAGTAGCGGTCGCCATAGGCCATCCGCGCGCCGCTTGGCAGCATCACCGCAGCCACCCCGGGCGTGTCGCCGACCCGGTGGATTTCGCGGGCAGCCAGGGCCGGATCGACCGGCGAGACGTGCATGGCGATCCGGAAGCGCGCATCGACCGGCAGCCAGCGCTGGATCATGACGTCGTTAATGGCGCTGGCGACCGCGGCCGCGAAATCGGGCTCGGGGGTGAGCAGCACCTGATGCGGCTCGGTCAGGAAGATGCCGTATTCGATCCCATACGGGTCGAAGAAAAGCTTGGACAGGTGGACCGGGTCGCTGGCGATCGGCGCGCCATCGGGGCCGATCGCGTCGACCCGCCGCACCCCGTTTGGATTCCAATAGCCGAGCGGGGGCGAGCCCATGTTGCCCATCTCCCAGCGCGCTCGCCAGGGCTGAGGCAGAAACTCCGCGATGTGTTTGGGGTTCGCCGCGGGGTGGATATCGGTGTCGATGATGCTCTCGCGCATGGCTCGGGAACTCTACGCGGCGATGCGGGATGTGTCAATGGTTCAACCGGGAGGGCCCTGAGCCTGTCGAATGGCCCTTCGCCCGCGGTCCAAACCAGGGTACGCCGGACCCTTCCGGGCCCTTCGACAGGCTCAGGGCCCTGGCAGATTCCATGCCATACTCGCGACGTGAATTGACCTTAAACACAACACCCGTCATCCCGGCGCATGCCGGGACCCATATCCATGCTGGAACGAAACCAGCGTTACGCCTCGATACTGCACGGCCGCGGTATGGATCCCGGCTTGCGCCGGGATGACGGGGGGGCGGGGCGACTGCGGGTCGCCCCGGCCGCCAGACGTGGACCATCGGCGCGTATGACGCCTTTCCCCCCGAATCACGCCATAATCGACCGACCACTCACCCTTGGAGGAGCGCAACCCATGCCCGACAAAATCGTCCTCGTCACCGACACCACCTGGCCCTCCACCGCGCCCGAGGCGAAGGTGCTGGCGAAGGTCGGCGCGACGCTGCTGCTCGCTCAAACCGGCAGCGAGGAAGAGCTGCTCGCCCTCGTCCCCCAGGCCGATGCCATCCTCACCTGCTTCAAGAAGGTCTCCGCCGCGGTGATCGCTGCCGGCCCAAAGCTGCAGGTCGTCGGCCGCTACGGGATCGGGGTGGACAACATCGCCGTCGACGAAGCGACCCGCCTGGGCATCCCGGTGACAAACGTGCCCGCCTATTGCCTCGACGAGGTGGCCGAGCACGTCATGGCCCTGATCCTGGCCTGCGCCCGGCAGGTCGTCCGCTACAACGCCGCCGTGCACGCCGGCACCTGGTCGCTCAGGACCGGCATGCCGCTATTCCGGGTGCGCGGGCAGGCCCTGGGCATCATCGGGTTTGGCAAGATCGGCCGGACCCTCGCCGCCAAAGCGCGCGCGTTTGGGATGCGGGTGTTGGTGTATGACCCGCGGGCCAAACCCGAGGCGCTGCGCGACCAGGGGGCCCAGCCCGTCAGCCTGGAGGCGCTGCTCGCGCAGGCGGATTTCGTCAGCATTCATACCCCGCTCACGCCGGCCACCCGCGGCCTCATCAACGCCGAGCGCCTGCGCAGCATGAAGCCGACGGCGTATCTGATCAACACCGCCCGCGGCGCGATCATCGATCCGATGGCCCTGCTCCGGGCCCTGCGCGAGGGCTGGATCGCCGGAGCGGCGGCGGATGTCTTCGACCCGGAGCCCATCCCGGGCGACCATCCGCTGCTGCAACTGCCCAACTTCATCGTCACCCCGCATGTGGCCTTCTATTCCGAGCAGTCAATCGTCGATCTTGAGACCCTGGCGGCCGAGAATGTGGCGGCCATTCTGGCCGGGCGTCGGCCGGCCGCGGTCGTCAATCCGGAGGTGCTGGCATTGCCCCGTTGGGCGCACTTGAAATGAGTGGCGCCCGCGCACGCACGATTGTCATCCTGAGTTCCGGACCGCCGTCGGGGGAAAGCGCGGCCAGAAGCGGCGTGTGCGCGGTAGCGCACACAAAAAGCGCAGGCATCCTTCGGCTTCGCTCAGGAGGACTCCTGAGCGGAGCGCATCGGCGCGCAAGCGTCGAGGCGCGTAGTCGAAGGACGCCTGCGCTCGACCTGCCAGCGGAAGCGCCCTTCGACTGCGCGCGGCTGGCACGGCCGATGGAAGCTCATGTGGGCCGCCGCGCTCCGCTCAGGATGCTTCCGCAAACAATGGTGGGCCTGGTTTCTGAGCAGCAGCCCCGCCGAGCGTCGGCAGGCAAGAGCGTAACGGGGCGAGCGAAGGACCCCTGTGATATCACCCCGGGCATGGGTAAATCGGCATATGCGTGTTGTCACCGATTTCCTATGCTTCCGCGCAGCGTCACAGGGGTCCTTCGCGCGGCCTATACGTCCAGGAATGCCCAGACTCAGAGGGCCGCGCTGCTCAGAAACCAGGCTCTTCATCCTCCTGCGGAAGCATCCTGAGCGGAGCGCGGCGGCCGTGATGAACTTGGCCCGGCCATACCAGCCGCGCGCAGTCGAAGGAGGCCTCCCGAGCGAAGCCGAAGGACGCTTCCGCTTTCGGAGGAGCGCAGGCGCCCTACGACTACGCGCATCGACGCTTGCGCGCCAATGCGCTCCGCTCAGGATGCCTGCGCTTTTTGTACGCGCTATCGAGCGCCGCCATTTCTGGCCGCCCTTTCCGCCAAAGGCAGTCCGGAACTCAGGATGACAACGGTGGGAGGGAGGCCGGCCCCCAGTCTCACATGCGCTTGCCCGGCGTCCCGACCCGCCACCCCGTCTCCTCCTCGATCACCAGCAGGCGGTTGTATTTGGCCAGCCGCTCGGATTGAGTGATCGAGCCGATCTTGATGTAGTCGCCGGCCCAGCCAACCGCCAGGTCGGCCAGCCAGTTATCCTCGGTCTCCCCGCTGCGCGCGCTCACGACCACCTGCCAGCCCGCGGCGCGGGCCAGCGCAGACGCCTCGAGCGCCTCGGTCAGGGTCCCGATCTGATTCACCTTGAGCAGCAGCGCGTCGGCCGCCCCGGACGCGATCGCCGCCCGGATCCGCCCGGGATTGGTGCACAGCAGATCGTCGCCTAACGTGAGCGCCCGGCCGGCGAGTTTCTGGCGCAGCCGCGCCCAGTGCGGCCAGTCCTCCTCGGCCAGCCCGTCCTCGATGCTGAGCAGCGGATAGGCCTCCGTCCAACGGATCAGCTTTTCAACCATCCCCTCGCCTGAAAGCCGCTCGCGGCCCATGCCATACACGCCCTTCTCGAAGAAGTGGCTGGAGGCCACATCGACGGCCAGGGCGATGTCGCGCCCGGGTTCAAGCCCCGCCAGACGGATCGCCTCGAGCGCGTCCTGCAGCATGGCCTCTTCGTCCACAAAGGGCGGAGCCAGGCCGCCCTCATCGGCCTTGAGCGGACGGGCGTTGTACTTGCGCTGGGTGAGCTCGGCCGCGGCCTGATACACCGCATAGGCATCCGCCAGGACCTGGCCCATCGTCGTCGCGGTCGGAATGATGAGGACGTCTTGAATCGCCGTCTGCCCCCCGGCGTGTTTGCCGCCGCTGAACAAGTTGATCATCGGCCGGGGCAGGCGGGAGGCCGGCGCGCCGGCCATCTCGCCGAAGTGGCGGTACAGCGGGACGCCCCGCTCGGCCGCGTGGGCGCGAGCAAAGGCCAGCGACACGGCCAGGATCGCGTTGGCCCCCAGCCGCGATTTGTTGGGCGTGCCGTCCAACGCAATCAGCGCCTCGTCCAGCGCCGCCTGCGACGCGAACGATTTCCCCCGCAACGCGCGCTGGATGTCTTCCGAAACATGCCGGGCGGCAGTCAAACAGCCCAGGCCGCGGTAGCGTCTGGGATCGCGGTCGCGCAGCTCGAGCGCCTCGGCCGTGCCGGTCGAGGCGCCGGATGGAACCGACGCCGTGGCAGTGACCCCGCTGGCCAGCGCGCAGGTGGCCAGCAGGGTGGGCCGGCCACGGCTGTCCAGGATTTCAAGCGCGCGCAGTTCTGAGATCGTCGGCATCGGTCACATCCTTTCCAGAAAGAGGTCAATGAGTTCGAATACGCTGGCAGGCGGCGCGGCCATCAGGCCCAGGACGGCGACGCGTTGCGCCTCGCGCTGCTCGGGCGTCAGATACTCGAGCGGCGAGCGCCCGCACACCCGGGCCAGCAGGCAGCCAAGCGTGTGCCGCACCGCGCGCGCCTCCAGGCCGGCCCGCCAGGGCAGCTCGCCGAGGGCGTCGAGATAGGCCGTCCAATACGCCCTCGCCGCGGCCCGAAAAGCGGGCCGGAGCGGGGCCAGATGGTGCCCCTTGCTCAGCAGATGGGTCAGCGAAAACCCGAGGTCAAAGGCCGGGTCGCCAAAGTGAATGACCTCGTGATCGAGCAGGACCAGCCGGCCGTTATGGACCAGGATATTCTTCGGGCTGTAATCGCCGTGCACGAGGGTATGAACGTTGGCGCCCGTTTCGTGGACGAGGCCCAACAGATATTCCCGGGCCGCGGGTTGCTGTTCGGCGGTATACAGATAGTACGGCTCCAGCCGGAGCGAGGCAAAGAAGGTTTGATCGGCGAAGATGGGCTGGACGTTGTCGCGCTGCAGCGTCGCGCCGCGATGAATCCCGCCCAGGATGCGCCCGAACTGGTCGACGAGATCGAGCGAGACCGCCCCGCCGAGAAGCTGCTCCTTCCAATTCTCAATCGGCGGCGGCACTGCCCCCATCGCGACGATGTGGTTGGTTTCATCCTCAAAGACAAAGGGCGGGATCGTTCCTTCGGGCAAAAAGCGCGGCAGCCAGGACAGGCCAAGCGCCTCGCGGTGAATCCGGCTGGGATCACTGAACCAATCGACCTTGACCCGCAGTTTGGCCAGGGCCTGTTTGATCACCCAGGCCTCTCCGGTCTGACGCTTGACCAGCACGGTCCGGTTCGACACGCCCCCGGGCAGATTCTGGATCAAAGGGTCCTCGCCGGCGCGCAGATAGGCCTTGTCGATCAGGTAGGCGCGCAGACGCGAGTGATTCTCGATGTCAAAGTCTTGCATCAAACCTTCCTGCGGTGGTCAAGCGCGAATTCGTTCAGGATTGTATCCAGCTTCCGGAAAATGGGCTTCTCGTCCGGAAGCGTTATGATCCTCACCTCAATGCCGCTTCAACCTCGTCGCAGCGCCTATCGGCCGCTGGCTATTTCGGTATTTCTGGCCGCGCAACTTCTGGCAGTCTCCGGCTCCCCACCCCGCGCGCAGGCCGGCCCGGCCGGCCCGCCCTCGCGGACGGCCACCCAGCGCTACCTCTACTTGCCGACCCTGTGGCGCGATCCCTCAATCCCTGAGGCATGCAACGCAAGCTCGCCCTGGTGGAAGGGCACGCCTGGTAACCCGGCGAACTACATCTTCTGCTCGAAGCAGGATCTGGAATACGTGGCCGGTTGGGATTCGATCCTGCACTTCAATCGAGGCGACACCCGGGACCTCTCGCTGAAGTGGAACATCTTCGGAATCAACGGCATACAACTGAGGATCGACCCATCGACGTACTGCTCGGGCAAGGCGGGTTACACCGGCACCCGCAACGTGGCCGTGAGCGGATCGGATGGCCCCAACAACTTCATCTACGCGATGAACGCCAGTGAGTTCGGCTACGATGGGTTCAAGATCGAGCTGTATATCCTCAACACCCAGGGCGAGACGGTTGGCTACAACGAGAAATACTTCTGCGTGCATTGAGCGGGCCCGGAATTATTGTCCGCGACCCTCGTCAGGGCAATTGGTGCTACCCTCAATACGAGCAGAACAAACGACATCGGACCGAGGCAGCCAACCTGCCGCGATCCCCTGCCCAACCTCCGACCCAGGAGAGGACCGATGAGCAATGATCACACTCCCGCCTCCGGCGCGCCGCGTGTGCCGTTGGGCGGCGACTACTGGAAAGGCGAGCCGGGCCCGGGTCTGTGGGGCTTCGCCGATCTGCATGCCCACCTCATGGCCCACCTGGCTTTTGGCGGGAATGCCTTCTGGGGCCTGCCCTATGACCCGGAACACACCGGCGACGCCGGGCTGCAGGCCGCCCTGCCCTCCTGCGAACCGATCCATGGCGGGCTGCTCAACGCCAACCCCGAGTTCGGCCATCCGGCCGGCGGCGGCTGGCCCGACTTCGTCATCTGGCCGCGCTTCACCACCCTCGTCCACCAGCAAACCTATGTTGACTGGCTGTATCGGGCCTACCAGGGCGGTTTGCGCCTGATCTCATGCCTGGCCGTCAACAACGAGTTGCTGGGCACCCGAACCAACCCGCGCCTGCCCACCGACGACCGGAATGCCATCGTCCGCCAGATCAGCGGGATGAAGGAGATGGTCGCCCACCTCGACCGGCAGGCTGGCGGTCCGGGCCGGGGCTGGATGCAGATCGCCACCACGCCGGCCGAGGCGCGCGCCATCATCCAGGCCAACAAGCTCGCGGTCGTGCTTGGGGTCGAAGTTGACTCGCTGGGCAATTGGCGCCGGATGGAGGATTTGCGGGAGCTCAGCGGCGACGATTTGGGCCGCGCCCGGGCGCTGATCGCGGCCGAGCTCGACTGGCTGGCCAGCCTGGGCGTGCGCCAGATCACGCCGATTCACCTCACCGACAACGCCTTTGGCGGGACGGCCATCTACATGCGCCTGCTCGATCTGCTCAACGTGTTTGTGACCGGCCGTCACTATGACGTGGTCGACGGCTGGAACAGCGGGGTCCGCTATCGCCTGGACTTTGACGGCGATGATGTCGTCGACAGCGCGGAGCGGGCCGTCGTCGCCCAGGGCGACTCACTCACGCCCGCCCGGCGCGCGGCAAACCGCCAGACCTTGTTGCACCAGATCCCGGTCTTCCGCGATTTGGCCGAAGCGCTGGCCCACCCTGACGTGCGGGGCGGGCACGCAAACGCGCGCGGCCTGAGCGAGTACGGCCTGATCATTCTGGAGGAGATGATGCGCCGAGGCATGCTGATCGACATCGATCACATGTCGCAGAAGGGGACCGACACCGCGCTCGACCTGGCCGAGCGGCATGCCTATCCAGTCCTGTCAACCCACGCCTGGTATCGCGATCTGGCCTTCAGCGCCGGAGTCGAATTCGACCGGCAGGATCCCGGGCAGTACCCCACCGACGATGTCCACAAGGTTGCCCACGAGGCGGCGAAGCGGGCCGACCAGATCGAGCGCATTGGACGCCTGGGCGGGATGTGCGCACCGCTCCTGACCCAGGGCGATGTGAGCGATCCGGGCGCGCTGCTCCCCGACCTGGCGGGCAAGATCCCGCGCCCGTGCGCGGGCAGCAGCACTTCCTGGGCGGCGGCCTATTTGTATGCGCTCGACAAGATGGGCGGGCGCGGGGTGGCCCTGGGCAGCGACGTCAACGGCGCGGCGGGATTGCCCGGCCCGCGCTTCGGGACATTCGCCGCCCACGACCTGCGCGACGACCGGCGCCGCCTGCCGCTGCGGCGCGAGCAGATCGACGCGCAGGTCAACGGGGTCCGCTATGCGACGCCGATCAGCGACTATCGCTGGCATCGCTTCGATGAGAGCGGCCCGCGGGCCTATGACCGCGAAGAGCGCGAGGCCTGGCAGGCGATTGCCCAATATGCGGCCGGCTTCCGTCCCGATCGCGATCCGCATCCCGAAAGCGACACGCCGCCCGTCGCCGCGGCCACGGTCGACAACGCGCTGCACATGCTCTTCAGACAGGACAACGTCGACAACATCACCCGCGGTTTCTGGCTGGCCGATGACGCGCGCGCGGCCGGGGCCGAACCGGCGCTGCGGCGGGTGGATCTGCCGGCGCGCTGGAGCGATGAACAGTGGGCGGCCTATCAGGTGAAGGCCGGCCTCGACCTGCCCGCGGGCGAGCGCGACGACGATGTCATCCGCTGGCACGCCAAGATCAGCGTCGTGTGGCGAAAGTGGCAGGCGATGGCCGGCGACAATCCGCCCCTGACGCGCTGCGTGGCCGGGCCCCGGCGCGACTTCGATATCAACCTGGACGGGATGGCCCACTACGGCCTGCTGCCCGATTTCCTGCAGGACCTGCGCAACCAGGGCCTTTCGATCGAGGACTTCGCCCCGCTCTTCCGCTCGGCCAACGACTATGTCGAAGTGTGGGAGCGCTGCGAAGCGCGGGCCGCGGCGTTGCGCGAGCAGACGGCTGTCTGAGGTCAATCACAACACGACTCGCCCACCCGGCAGAAGCATGAGGCGTTGATCCCGGCATCGGCCCGGGCCAGGGCGAGATCGAGGCGAGGCTGCATGACGGCCGCCTCGGCGTGCTTGCCCAACGTATGCAGGCACTCCACATACCCGTGCAGGCTCCAAACATTCTCGGGGTGCTGTGACGGGCGGGACAGCGCGCCATCCAGGCCCAGGTCGGCCCGATACACCTGCTCGGCCTCCGCGGCCCGGCCCTGCTCGAGCAGCAACGCGCCCAGGGCATGCCGGGCCGGCTGCATCCACCCCCATGGCTCGTCATACGGCAGGGCATCGTCCAGCGCCACCGACTGGCGCAGATGGCGGAACGCCAGGTCGTGATTGCCCTTGCGATACTCGACTTCGCCATTCAACATCTCGGCCGCGATCGCAAGCACGTCGATGCAGCGATTGTTGAAGACGTAGCGCGTCTCGGGCACCCGGGCCCAGGCGGCGGCAAACAGCGCCCGCTCGGCCTCGGCCGCGGGGACCCGCCCGCTGGCCGCATAGGCGACCCCTTTTGCGTAATGCAGCATCGCGGTCGTCACGCAATACAGCTCGGGGTCAGCCGGCAGCGGCGCGTCGAGGATCTCCTGCCATTTGCCAAAACGCACCAGGGCGTGCAGGCGCATGGGCGCAAAGCCCTCGGCCCAATCGGCCATCGGCGGCGAGGCCACCCGCAGCAGCGCCTCGGGCAGCGCAGCCACGAGCGCATCAGCGGCCTCGATCGCTGGCCGGTATTGGCCGAGAAACATCGCGCAATACAGCTTGAAGTGCAGGTCATGGCAGCGATACAGGGTGTAAAAGTTCAACCCGCCCTCGACCGCCGCATATTTCTGGTCGGCGACGATGGCGTGGCTGTTGGCGACCATCCCAGCGTAGTAGTGCCCGCACAGCACATCGATGTGCGAGGGCATGTGGCAAAGATGGCCGGCATCCGGGCACAGGTCGCGCAGGGCGTCACTGGCCCGCAGGGCCTTCTCCGGATGGGGCGACATCTCCATCGTATGAATGTAGAGATGCAGCACGCCCGGATTGGGCAACGCGCTGGACGCGTCCATCTGGCCCAGCCCGCGCTCCAACACCTCGACCGCCTCGAGGGTGCTGGCGCCTTCGGCCGGCTGGCCCGTCTTGAGGTCCCACAACTGCCAGGGCGTGCGGTTGATCAGGGCTTCGGCGAACAGCGTGCACACATCCAGGTCATCCGGGAAGGCCCGGTACACCTCGCGCATGGCGGCGGCATAGGCGTCGTTCCAGGCGATGAACTCGGGCGGGCTGACCGGGGTGGCCGACTGATAGCGCTTGTCGAGAGCACGGATGAGGGCCTGCTCGGCCGGCGTCGCGCCGGCCAGGTGGGCGAGCGCCTCATCGGTGGCGCGCCGCGAAGTGATCACCGCCTCGATCAGCTCGTCGGGGGCAAATGCTTCCCACTTCTTGTTGTAGTTGCAGCCCGAGGCATAGGCGATGCCCCAGTAGGCCATCGCGCAGGCCGGGTCGTGGTCGAGCGCGCGGCGGAAGCAGCGCACCGACTCCTCGTGGTTGTAGGCGTAGCACCACATCAGCCCACGGTCAAACCACACCTGCGCCATGGGCGAGGCCGTACTCACCGGGCGGGTATGCCGGCCGAGGTCAAAGTAGTCGCCCATCCCGCCCGTCTAACCGCCAAACCTGGTCAGCATGGCGTCCATCGCCTGCTCGAGGGTCTGGCCGTGGTAAATCTTTGTTCCGTTGTGCGTCACGTGCCCGGTGTCAAACTCATATTCATAGAACGGGATGACCCCCGAGTCAAGATCGCGCTTGGTCATGGCCCGCTCCGGGCCCGGCCCGTAGAACGGGTCGGCGGCATTGGCGCCTACGACACCAAACAAGCCCGGGCCAATATCCCGGTCAAAACCGGTGCCGTCGACGGCGGATTGCCGGACGAGAAACTGCCGGGTTGCCATTTCGTCGAGAAACGCGGCCTGATTGGCGTGGGTCGGGTAGGACCTCAGTTTTGCGCCCCACTGGTTTGTGCGGATGGGAACGACGCGGCCGCGGTGCCCCTGGATCGCGGCCTTGATCACATTGATGATCTGGCGCCGTTTCCTGGGGTTGTGAAGCATGACGTCGAGGATCTTGCTGTTGATCTGTGAGTTGTCCTGGGTGCTGATGGCGGTCTTGTTCTTCTGGGCCTCGACCCGGTTGTAGCTGCTGCTGAACCCGCTCTGGGGTATGGCGCCATTGTCAACGCCTTCCATTTGATTGCGACTGAGCACGTTGTCCGCATCAATGAGCGTTGGCGCGCCACCTTGCCAATACACGTTCTTGTAATGCAGATCATCAATGCCGGCAAGATAGGCGAACACAAGCGTCTCATGGAAAGATTGCCCGAATGCCTGGTCATTCGGGTCGAGCTTGCGGATGGCTTCGGCGCTTGCGCCCTCGGCCGCTTCGACCAGAGTCCCATGATCATCGGTCGATTCCATCTTGATCGACTTCAGCTTCTCGGTCGGCCCTCTCAGGTTGGCGATCCGATTGATCCGGTTGACGGCGCTGTTGGGGTTGTCGCCCAGCAGATTCTGTTCGAGGCTCTTGTCTTCCGGTTTGATGAAAGCGGTAACGTCGGTCTTCGCGCCAAATTGCGCGTTCAAGGCGCCCACAGGTTTGGTGAATCTCGCCTTTACGACGCCCAGGCCGCGCTCATGCAGATCGCTCTTGACCAGACTGACGTCGTTGAGGACAACCAGGTCTGGATTCTCCGGATGCAGCCAGCCCCGCCAGTGTTCGACGACATCAGCAACGTAGTCGGCCCCGGCCTGGATCCGGGCAAACTTCGCCTCCTTCGCGCCGAAGGCTGAAACGAACGGTTCGAGCGCGGCGCCACTCCACACGTCGAAACGAATGGCCTTCTCCATCAGGAACTGGATGTGTTCCGCCTTATCCAACTGGCCGACCAGACTGGGATGACGGGTCTCGGCCGTCTGCAGGTATCCCTGAATCCTGCTGCGCATCATCGCCTCAAGCGTTTCGCCCGCAACTTGCGATTTGGAGGACCGGATGTAACCCTTGTGATCATCGGGCACGGCCCCCACATGGTCGGGCGGGACATTCACGGCGGGGCGCCAGGTGGTGTTCCACCCGAACTTGCGCACCTGCTGCTTGGCGTTTGCGTTGTCGGTATCGACAAGTAGTCGCGTGCCCCGGGGGATCGCCGGACCCTTGTGCGTGTCCCAGGCATTCTCGTCCCGCAGATGGGCTTTGCCCTTGGCGCGGGCCGGCGCAAACCGGCGCTGGAGGGTCTCATCCGCATTCGGTTTGACCTGATTCGGCGTTCTCTTGACGCCTACGGCGCCCTGCTGAAGGGTGTGGGTCAACTCGTGAGCGATGAGCTCTTTTCCCGCCCCGCTGGCCGGATTGTATTGGCCGCCGCCAAAAAAGATGTCGCTGCCGGTCGTGAACGCGCGCGCGTTGAGGGATTGGTTGAGGGCATCGGACTGGCTGTCCGAGTGCACCCGGACCGCGCCAAAATCGGCGCTGAATGCGCTGTCCATCGATGCGCGCACAGTATCGGGGAGCGGCTGGCCGCCGCCCTTGGCGCTTTCGATAGCCCTGGAAACGCCCGGATCTACATCGCCGCCTTCCCGGCCGTGGCCGGACCGAGGCTTGGTCTGCAGCATTTCCTCCTCACCCTCGATCTCATCTTCTTCATCACGTTCCGACGCCGCTTCTTGTTGTGGCGCCGCCGGTGCAACGCCTGAGCGCGTGACCTGGCTCGCCATCTGATCCGCCTCGCGCTCATAGGGATCATCGACCGCGCCGACCGTGAGCTTTGCCTGCAATAGCGGGGCGGTCGGACCCGATTCGGAACGCTCAAAGAGCCGGGACACGGCCCGGTTGCCGATCGTCTGTTGCAGCGACAGTACGTCCGTGGGCGTCAACTGGCCAGGGCCGCGTAGGGCGCGCTGAATCGTTGCGGGTGTGAGGGCGGCTTCGGCGCGCGCGCGCGACGCCGCTGCGCCGGGCGCTGAAGTCCGATTGAGTTTGTCCTGTGCGGAAGCGCGTTTGGTCATATCTCTCCACCGGTTTTCGACTCGCGGCGCGAACCGTATCGCAGCCGACGGTCCGCAAATCAGTTCCTGAGTGTATGCCATTGGTCGACCCTGTCAACCGGCTCATCTGGCGGCTGCGTCCTGGATCCGCCGGCGAATGCGCCGATTGGCGTTTCAGGCCATAATCGCCCATTCGTTCTCGCGCGACAGCGCGAGTTTGAGGGATGGCCGTTCGCGCGCGTGTGATCGGCAGGAGATCATGGATGTCACACCGTCAAGTTGTCCGGATTGTCATCGCGCTCGCACTGGCGTGGGGGGCCGCGCCGGGCGGCGCGGGTACGCCGCGAGGCGCGACCGCCCACACCAGTCCGCCAGCCCCCGCCGGGCTCTGCGCCACGGCCGACATCCGCGCGCCCCAGCGCCCCAGCGCCACGATCTGGATCGTCCAGAACAACGCCGATAGCGGGACGGGTTCGCTGCGCCAGGCCGTGCTGAGCGCGGTCACCGGCGACACGATCGTCTTCTCCTCCTCGCTCACCGGCCAGGTCATCACCCTTGTATGCGGCGAGATCGCCGTCAACGCCAGCATCGCCATCAACGGGAGCGGCGCGCCCGGCGTCGCCGTCGATGGCGCAAGCGCCAACCGCATCTTCAACATCGGCCCCAACGCGCCGGTGACCCTGACCGCGCTTACGCTCCAGCGCGGGTTTTCCAGCGGCAACGGCGGAGCGGTCACGGCCGGGGCCGGCAGTCCACTGGCCCTGACCCATGTGAGCGTGATCTCCAGCACGGCCGCTGGGGCGGGCGGGGGCGGTGGGCTCTACGCCACGGCCGCCGTCAGGGCCACCGGCGGGCGCTTTCAGAACAATGCGTGCACGAATGCGAACTGCTTCGGTGGCGGCCTGTCCGCGTCGACCCTCGTCATCAGCGGGACGCGTTTCATCACCAACACAGGCGGGTTCGGCGGAGGCGGCGCCAACGGGAGCGTGTCGGCGGCAATCGAAAATGGCCATTTCTCAGGCAACACCTGCGTCGTTGCCGGCTGCAATGGCGGCGGATTGCGCACGGTCACCCTGAACATGACCCGGACGACCTTTACCGACAACGCGGCCCTGCAAACTGGTGGCGGGGCCTACCTGGAAAGCATTTCGACGATTTCGGGCGGATCATTTCAGCGCAACCAGAGCGGGCTGCGCGGAGGCGGCGTAATGGCTGTCGCTTCGTTGACCGTAGCGGGCACGGAATTCATCGCCAACAGGTCCAACTCGGATGGGGGCGGCATCTATCTCTCGGCCGGCGCGTTGTCGGTCACCAATGCCCTGTTCGCCCGGAACTACTCGGGGTCGGGCCGGGGCGCGGCCATGGTCTTCGGCGCATCCGGGGGTGGAACGCTCCGGCACTCGACCATCGCCAGCCCCACCCTCGCCAGCGGCTCAGCCGTCATCGCGCTGGTGGGCACGCTCAACATCACCAACACGATCATCGCCAGCCACAGCATCGGGATCAGCCGGACCAGTGGCATCGTCAACGAGAACTTCAACCTGTTCTTCGCCAATACCACCGATCGCGTGGCGGGCATCAGCGCGGGCGCGAACACGATCTACGCCAATCCGGCCTTTGCCCAGCCTGCCGCCGACAACTATCACCTCACTGCCGCCAGCGCCGCCCGCGACACCGGGATTAACATCGGGATAGGAGTTGATTTCGATGGTGATGCGCGCCCCATCGGCCCGGGGTTCGATATCGGCTTCGACGAGACGCCCTGGCGGCCGGCCTTCATCCCCCTGGTTCTGCGGTAGTCATGATTGGCCCAGAGCGCGGGCGCGCGCCGCGCAGATACAAGGCCCGTCATCCCCGCGCGCTCGCCCTGAGCCTGTCGAAGGGTTCGCGCGGGATGACGGGCCAAATGGGTAGGGACGACCGCAGGGCGCCCCTACCCTGGGTTCGTTGTGCGCGCCTGTCGCCGCATGAGCGGTTCTCCATTCTTGTCATCCTGAGTTACGGACCGCTGTCGGGGAAATGGCTGTCAGAAACGGCGGCGGCGCGACGTCGTGGCGCGATGGGAAGTGCGCTCCGGGCG
>Ga0073900_10001261_pt1 | contig 14326 bp, 15 predicted proteins | sample KloWWTmetKNB5Kit_FD_66666 | JGI IMG/M metagenome (GOLD analysis project Ga0073900, IMG submission 66666) | Active sludge microbial communities from Klosterneuburg, Austria, studying microevolution and ecology of nitrifiers - Klosterneuburg... | ecosystem: Engineered > WWTP > Aerobic digester >...
TCGACAACGCTGGTGCGGATCGTCACGACGCGCGCCTGCGCATGACGCGCCACGTTCTGCAGCAGCTGCCGCGCCGCCTGATACACGAGCACGGTGGTCGGCTCATTCAGGGGCTTCGGTTGCTGGTCGTCCTCGAAATGGACTTCCGCGCGCTGACGCTTGCCGAAATCGTCTGCGAGCCAGGACAGCCCCGCCACGATCCCGTGGTCGTAAAGGCCCGGTGGCATGAGGCTCGTCATCAGCGAGCGCACCTGCGCGGTCGATTCCGCGATCGTCAGTTCGAGGGCCGAAAGGTCGGGCAGCGGACGGCCCTGAACGACTGCCGAACGGATGGCCGCGATGTGCATCTTGAGCCCGACCAGGCTTTGCGCGAGCCCGTCGTGCAGATCGGCCGCGATCCGGCGCCGGGCGCGCTCCTCGGTGAGCGTGAGCTCGGCGGCGAGCGCGCGCAGTTCGCGCTGCTGCAGCTCGAGCTGCTGCTGAACGGCCCGCAGCTGCGTGATGTCGCGCGCGACCCCCCAGACCCGCTGCAAGGCGCCGGCTTCAACCTCGGTCGACAGGGAAACGAGCAGTGTGCGATCGAGGCCGTAGGGGCCCGGCAGGACGCATTCGACATTCTGCGCCTGTCCGCCGGAGGTGATCGCGTCCGGAACGGTGGCGAGGCAGCGCTCGAGCCAGGCCGGATGACGCGTGAGCAACTCTCCCTGCGTGCCGTTGCCGGTGGCCGCGCGGAATGCCTGGTTCGATTCAGCGATGTACGCATGGCGGTCGAGCCAGCGGCGCTGCTCGATCGCCGCGAGCAAAAGCGGCATCGGCTGCGACAGCTCGAAGCGGAAAATCGCCTCCGAGCTGTGACTGACGAACGCGCGGTAGCGTTCATCGCTCGCGCTGACGCGCGCGAGCGCAAGACGCTTCTCCGCGATCGAAGCCTGCACGACCAGCAGGGGCACCACGACCAGCACGAGAAAGGCCTGCAGGTTGAGGATTGGGCCGAAAGGTGCGCTGCTCGCGCCGCTGAACGGCCCGCTGCCCGTGAGGGTGTAGTCGAGCGATATCGCGGCCACGAGCAGCAGCGCAAACGTGCTGCGCCGCGTGCCACCCGTCGACACGATCCACAGCAGCACCGCATAGATCAGGAACGGCGAGTCGAGTGCGACCAGCTCGAAGTGGAACTGACCGGAGAACACGTGCCAGACGACGACAATGAGGATCGCGAGCTGCAGGAGGGCGAGCCCTGCGGCCCGGCGGCGCTGGCCGGTTGCAAAGCGCAAACCCCGTTCGGCCCACGAGAGGATCAGCGGCACGACGATCGCGGCGCCGAGGAAACCGCTCAGCCACCAGGCCTGCTGGTTGTTCCAGAAATCCGGCGCCGTGCCCGACCAGACGAGCACGGCAGCACCGCCGAATCCGCCGAAGAATGTCGCGATGAGCAGCAGCAGCACGAGGCGCGCAGTCGGCACCACGGCTGCGAAGTCGATGCGCGGCCCGATCCAGCGCCCGACCAGTTCGGCCGCGAGCAGGTTCTGCCCGATGTTCACGAGGCCGATGAGGGCGGCGGTGCGGGCGGGATAGACGTGCTGTAATCCCGTATAGGCGCTGTACTCTGCGAGGAAGCCGCTTGCGAACAGCCAAGGCCACGCGCGTCGCGGGAAGAGCAGCAGCGCGGCGATCAGCGTGCCGCTCGCCGGCCAGAACGCGGCGGCGCTCGGAGTCGCCACGAGCAGCTCGTTGCCGATCGCTGTCGCTGCGAAGTGCACTGGAAAGAAGGCTGCGGCTGCAGCTGCCGGATGCCAGCGCGCTGCGCGCGCCGCCCATCCTGTCTCGGGCGTCACCTGCATCTGGTCCCCCCGTCGGCCACATTGCGACGAAGGCAGCAGTTCGTCAACTGGCCGCGGCGAACACCTGCGTCGTGGGAATGTAGTGATCCACCAGCAGCGCGGCGAAGATCCACAGCAGCCAGGTCACCGAGAACTTGAACACCCGCATCGGCAATTCCTGGCGGTCGGTGAACTTCATTGCAAGGGCGTAGTAGAGGAAAATGCCGTTCAGCACGAGCGTAGCCGCAAGATAGATGAGCCCGCTCATGCCCGTGACGAACGGCATCAGTGTCACGAGCACGAGCAGCACCGTGTAGATCAGTACCTGCAGGCGGGTGTAGGCGACTCCGTGCGTGACGGGCAGCATCGGGATGCCCGCGCGCGCGTAATCGTCCTTGCGCGCGATCGCGAGCGCCCAGAAATGGGGTGGCGTCCAGACGAAGATGATCAGGAACAGCAGCAACGCATTCGGGTCGATCGAGTTGGTGACTGCCGCCCAGCCAAGCACCGGGGGCGCTGCACCGGCCGCGCCGCCTATGACGATGTTCTGCGAAGTGGCGCGCTTGAGCCACGCGGTGTAGATCACCGCGTAGCCAATGAGGGAGAAGAAGGTGAGCACCGCGGTCAGCGGGTTCACGAGCAACCAGAGGATCAGCATGGAGGCGACGCCGAGCACACCCGCGAAGGTGAGCGCGCGAGCCGTGGTGATGCGCCCTTTCGGCAGCGGACGGTTGCGTGTGCGCGCCATCTTTTCGTCGATGCTCTGGTCGAGCACATGATTCACGGCCGCCGCACACGCTGCCGCAAGCGCAATGCCGAGGTTGCCCCAGACGAGCGGCCCGAGGGGCGGCCAGCCGGGGCTGGCGAGCAGTGTGCCGACGATCGCCGTGAAGACGATCAGGTAGACGACATTCGGCTTCGTGATCTCGAAATAATCGCGCCAGTTCATGCACGCACCCGGCGGTAGAGAAGCACCGCGGCAAGCAGCAACAGTGCGGCGCCCGCGTTGTGGGCGGTGGCAAGCGGCAGCGGGAAGGCGCGCAACACCATGAAAATGCCGATCGCGAGCTGCAGCGCGAGTGCGGTGACGACAAACACCGCCGCACGCACGGCGCCAGGCGTGCGCACGCGCCAGAGTGCGGTGCCGGCAGCGATCACGAGCGCCACTGTCGCAACCAAGGCACCAAGGCGGTGCACGAAGTGAATCGCGACACGTGCCGGATGGTCGAGTACGCCGCCCTCATAGTTGATGCCGAGCCCGTGCCACAGCACGAATGCATCGCGAAAGTCCATCGGCGGCCACCAGGCGCCCTGGCAGCGGGGGAAATCGGGGCAGGCCATGGCCGCGTAGTTGCTGCTGGTCCAGCCGCCCAGCACGATCTGCACTGCGAGCGCGATGATGCCGATGAGGACCCAGCGGCGCACGAGCCGGGGTGCGTCGGCCATGCTGCTCCGTGGTCGCAGCGTGAGCCACAGCCACGAGAGCATCCCGAGCGTCGTGAGTCCGAACACGAGATGCGCGGTCACGATCAGGGGCTTCAGCAGCCAGGTGACCGTGAGCATGCCGAGGATGCCCTGGAAGATGATGACCGCCACGAGTGCGAGCGCCAGACGCAGCGGCACGAGACGCTGCGCGCGCGTCGCGACCGCGATGGCGGCGATCATGACGACCAGCAGCCCGAGCGTACTCGCCGCATAGCGATGGATCATCTCGCGCCACGCCTTGCCGGCGTCGAGCTCGACGCCCTTCGCAAGCGCCCCGGTCGGCGTTACATGGCCGTAGCAGCCGGGCCAGTCGGGGCAACCGAGACCTGCATCGGACAGGCGTACATAGGCGCCGAGCACCACGACACCGAAACACAGGCAGAGCGCGAGGAGGGCGAGACGGCGGGCAAGGGCAGCGGTCGTGGTAATACGCATGGTGAGATCAGCCAATGTGCGAGAGGTTGAGCAGCTTCTTGAGATCCGCGAGCAGGCCCTTTGGATTGTCGCGGGAATCGAAAGTCATGATCACATTGCCGAGAGGGTCGACGAGCCAGATCGTCTGGTCGGGCGTGCCCGCAGGCAGCGCGCCAAGCAGCGCGCGGCCCGCGCTACTCGTCGAATCGATCCGGAGGAGGCTGGGGTGTTCCTGCGCGAGGAACGCGGCTTCGCAGCAATCGCCTGGCGCGATCAGGACGCGCTGCACGCGGTCGAGTTCCTTCGCGAGCGAAAGCCAGGTCTGGCGCGTGACGTAAAGTGTCTTGCGGCAGGCATCGGCGCAGTGCGCCGTGCTGACCTGCACGAGAGTCCACCTGGCTGGCGGCCACGGCGCCGTGATCTTCACAGGGTGCGCGAGCAGTACACCGTGATTGGTGCTTTGCGCGGGCCGCCAGCCGCCGCCGTAGTAGAGTGCGAAGGCCAGAAAGAGCGGCACGAAGAACAGCGCCGCGAGGCCGAGCAGAGTGCGCATGCCTCGCGCGTTGGCAGTCGTCATCGATTCACCTTGTGCAGGTTGAGCAGTCCATACAGTACCCCGACCGTGGCAGCGAAAAGCCACCACTGGGCTGCGTACGAATAGTGTCGTTCGGGTGGCACGCCGGGCGGCAGCCAGCTTCGCACATATCCATCCGGCATTGATGGGTCGAGCAGGACCTGCCGCTCTTCGACCGGGTGACCGAGCGCTGCGCCGATCTCGCCGGTGTGTGGAAAGCTGGTGACCTTCGGCCATGCAGCACCGGCTGGCGGCGCCGAGTGGCCCGATGCCATGCCCTCGACGGGCAGCGTATCAACGCGACCTGTCACCGTCACGGGCTGGTCTGTGTCCGTCAGTGAGACATCCGGCAAGCGGTCGCGATAGCCAGAGAAAGGCACCCAGCCACGATTGACGAGCACCCAGCGACCGCCAGTGAGTTGCAGGGGCGTCAGCACTTCATAACCCGCAGCGCCGTCCAGGGTGCGGTTGTCGAGGAGGAACTGTCGCCCGCCGTCATAGCGGCCTTCGAGCTGCACGCGTGCGAATCGCGGCAAAGTCCCGAGCGCACGGGTTCCGAGTGGCACAGCGTGACCTTGCGCGGCCGAAAACTCCTTCCAGATGACTTCCTTTGCAACGCCGCGATGCCATTGCCAGCGCCCGAACCCGATGAACGCGACGATCGCGAGCGCGCTGAGCGCCGTCATCCAGATCGAGGGTGTGAACACCCGTCGGGAACCGATGGGGATCGAAAGCGGCAAATTCGCGGACCGGGGAACAGGGGTCGGGCATTTTGCTGGCTTGCCGCCGCGAAGTACAGGGAGCATCGGGAGCGGCGCGTGCCTATAATTCACCTCGCGTGGAACTCATCCGGATTTTCGTTTTCATCGCGCTGATCGGCATCGTCGTGAGCCTCGGCAGCGCGCTTTTTCACCTTTCGGCGCCGGGGCGTGACCCGAAGAAGATGGTACGCGCACTCACCTGGCGCATCTCGCTGTCAGTTGCGCTCTTCGTGTTGCTGATGCTCGCCTGGTACTTCGGGCTGATCTCCCCGCACGGCTTGTAAGCCGCTTTCATTCGGGGAACGTTTCGTGAGCGGGGATATCCTCGAGCGCCTTGTCCCACGATGCCCTGCTTGTCACGAAGATGTGAGCGTCGAGCCTCCTGCGCAGATCCGTATCGAGGCTTCCGGCAGGAACCGCCAGGAATTCGCCCGCCGCATGCGGCAGCGCTGATCCGCAGATCGGGCAGAAGCACCGGGTGTGTCTCGTCGCTGGAAGAGCGTAGGTGGTGACCTTGTCGCCTCCGGAGAGCCATTGCAGGCGGGCCGTGGCCGAAAACAGGTTGGCCGCATGAGCCGAACCGGTGTCCTTGCGACAGTGGCTGCAATGACACAGGTAGAAGCGTTCGAATTCGCCTTCGATGCTGAAGCGGACTGCGCCGCAGAGGCACGAGCCGGCATGGCGACTGGTCATCAAGCTCTCCGATCGGTTGCGGCGACTGGAACCGCCTGCGTGTCACCGCGGCTCTTCTGGCCTTGATTCGCACGCCTTCAGGTACGAGCGCCCCGCCATGCGTTGCTGCCTGGTACCCGAGCACCAATAACCGAATAACCGAAAACCCGGCACCAGCGCTCCAATGGCGGGGGGTTCAGATCCAGTAGACGAAGATGAAGAGGCCAAGCCAGACGACGTCGACGAAGTGCCAATACCACGCGACGCCTTCGAAGGCGAAATGGCTCTTCGGCGTGAAGTGCCCCTTCATGACCCGCAGCCAGATGATCACGAGCATGATCGCGCCGATCGTGACGTGCAGGCCGTGAAAGCCGGTGAGCATGAAGAACGTTGAGCCGTAGATGCCGGTCGAGAGCCTGAGGCCGAGCTCCTTGTAGGCGTGCATGTATTCCTCGGCCTGCAGGCCGACGAAGAGGAATCCGAGCACGAAGGTGGCGGCGAGAAAGATCTTGAGCTGCGTGCGCTTGCCCGCCTGCAGCGCGTGGTGCGCGATCGTGATCGTGATGCCCGAGGTGAGCAGGATCGCGGTGTTGAGCGCCGGCAGGCCGAACGCGGGGATGATCTGGAAAGAGCCATCCTCGTGACCGCCGATGCGCGCGGGGCCGTTGGTCGGCCACGACGGATCGTAGTTCGGCCACAGCAGCAGCTTGTTGAATACCTTCACGCCCTCGCCGCCGATCCACGGCACCGCGAGCGAGCGGGCGTAGAAGAGCGCACCGAAGAACGCCGCGAAGAACATCACTTCGGAGAAGATGAACCACATCATTCCCATGCGGAACGAGCGATCGACCTGGTGGTTGTACACGCCGCTGCGGCTCTCGCCGATCACGTCGTGAAACCAGCCGAAGAACATGCAGGCGAGCAGCAGCGCGCCCGGCAGGAAGACCCAGCCCGCAAACCAGTCGTTCAGATACGCAATCGCCCCGGCCATGATGAGGAACAGCGATACCGAGCCGACGATCGGCCAGTGGCTGCCGTGCGGAACGTAGTATTTGTCGGCGGCGGGAGCGTGTGCGGTTGCCATGTTATTTCTGTCCTGCGCGGATCGATTGATCGTAGAACGTGTACGCCAGGGTGATGCGATCGAGGTGCTGCGGCAGTGCCCGGTCGACGATGAAGCGCACGGGCAGCACTCGCTCTTCGTCCTTCGAGAACTTCTGCGGCGTGAAGCAGAAGCATTCGGTCTTGTGGAAATAGCCGGCGACGCTGCCGGGCGCGATGCTCGGCACCGCTTGCGCCACGGTATCCTGGCCGGTCAGGTTCTTCGCGACAAACTCGGTTTCATAGAGCTTCCCCGGATGCACCTGCATCGAGGTGTGCATCGGGCGGAACTCCCAGCTGCCGACATTCGGCAGGTCCGCCACGAACTCGACCGTCACAGTGCGATTCACGTCCGTTGCCTGCGGCGCGACCTCCGAAGCCCGCGCCAGCGATTTCTGGTCGCCGAAGCCGGTGACGGCACACAGCACGTCGTACAGCGGCACGAGCGCAAAGCCGAATGCGAAGCTGCCGAGCGCCATCAGCGCGAGCCTTGCGGTCAGGCGCGCGTTGTCGCGCTGCAGCTGCTCGCGTGGCTGCATCACGCCGCGCCCCGGGCCACCGACATTACGATGAAGCCGACATAGAGCGCGAACGCCAGCAGGCCGAGCGCAATCGCCCCGCGCTTGACCCGCCGTCGCATCTCATCGCCGGTGCGGTCGCTCAATGTTCCGCTCCGCGCGCGATGATGGCGGCGGACGGCGGCGACTCCCAGCTGTGGAAGGGCGCCGGCGAGGGCAGCTCCCACTCGAGGCCATGCGCACCGTCCCACGGGCGGTCAGCCGCCTTGCTGCCGGCCTTCACGCATTTGATGACGATGTACGGCAGCAGCAGCTGCGAGAAGCCGAAGCCGAACGCGCCGATCGAGGACACCATGTTCCAGTCGGCGAACTGCGTTGCGTAGTCGGGAATACGGCGCGGCATGCCGGCGAGCCCGAGGAAATGCTGCGGGAAGAACAGCACATTCACGAAAATTGCCGACAGCCAGAAGTGCCACGTGGCGAGCTTCTGGTCGTACATCCTGCCGACCCATTTCGGCAGCCAGTAGTAGACCGCGCCGACGATCGCGAACAGCGAGCCGGGCACCAGCACGTAGTGGAAGTGCGCGACCACGAAATAGCTGTCCTGGTACTGGAAGTCGGCCGGCACGATCGCGAGCATCAGCCCCGAGAAGCCGCCGATCGTAAAGAGGAACAGGAACGCAAGCGCGAACAGCATCGGCGGCTCGAAGCTGAGCGAGCCGCGCGTCATCGTCGCGCACCAGTTGAAGATCTTCACGCCGGTCGGCACCGAGATCAGCATGGTCGCGAGCATGAAGAACAGCTGCCCGGCGAGCGGCATGCCCACCGTGAACATGTGGTGCGCCCAGACGATGAACGACAGGAAGCCGATCGCCGCGGTTGCGTACACCATCGATTCGTAGCCGAAGAGCGGCTTTCTCGAGAAAGTCGGGATGATCTCCGACACGACGCCGAACGCCGGCAGGATCATGATGTAGACCTCGGGGTGCCCGAAGAACCAGAAGATGTGCTGGAACATCACCGGGTCGCCGCCGCCCGAGGCTGCGAAGAAGCTCGTGCCGAAAAAGTGGTCGGTCAGCAGCATCGTGACCGCGCCGGCGAGCACCGGCATCACCGCGACGAGGAGATAGGCGGTGATCAGCCACGTCCACACGAAGAGCGGCATTTTCAGGAGATTCATGCCCGGTGCGCGCATGTTCATGATCGTGACGACCACGTTGATCGCGCCGAGGATCGACGAGGCACCCATCAGGTGAATCGCGAAGATCAGCATCGGGAAGCTGTCGCCGCCCTGCAGCGCGAGCGGCGGGTACATCGTCCAGCCGCCGGCTGGCGCGCCGCCCGGCACGAACAGCGTGCCGAGGAGCAGCGTGAACGCGAACGGCAGGATCCAGAACGAGAGGTTGTTGAGACGCGGCAGCGCCATGTCGGGCGCGCCGATCTGCATCGGGATCATCCAGTTCGCGAGCCCCACCCAGGCGGGCATGATCGCGCCGAAGATCATCACGAGCGCGTGCATCGCAGTCATCGAGTTGAAGAACTGCGGATCGACGAACTGCAGGCCCGGCTGGAACAGCTCGGCGCGGATCACGAGGGCCATGGTGCCGCCGACGAAGAACATCGTGCAGGCGAACACGAGGTACATCGTCCCGATGTCCTTGTGGTTCGTGGAGAACACCCACCGGCGCCATCCCTGCGGCTTGTGGTCGTGATCGTCGTGAGCGGCGGCCTGTGCGTGTGTTGCCATGTGCGGTTCTCTAGGAAATGGAAGGGGCAGCGGTCTTCGGCGCCGCAGCCTGCTTGACGGCAGCCTGCTGCGCGGCAAGCCATGCCTCGAAATCACCTTTGCTCAGCACGTCGACGACGATCGGCATGAAGCCGTGGTCGCGGCCGCAGAGCTCGGCGCACTGGCCGCGGTAGCGGCCGGTCTTGTCGGTGTCGACCTTGATCCACATCTCGTTGATGAGGCCCGGGATCGCGTCCTTCTTCATGCCGAAATCCGGTACCCACCAGGCGTGGATCACGTCCTGCGCGGTGATCAGGAGGCGCACCTTGGTGCCTGCCGGCACGACGAGCGGGTGATCGACGTCGAGCAGATAGTTCGGCACGGTCTCGGGGTCGATGCCGGACTGCAGCTGACGCGCAGTGTTGCTCTCGTGCGCCAGCGTCGAGTAAAGGCTGACATCCGTGCCGAGATACTGGTACTGCCACTTCCACTGATAGGCGGTAACCCTGACGGTGAGCTCGGTATTGCGCGCATCCTCGATGTCGATCAGCACCCGCGCGGACGGCACCGACATCGCGACGAGAATGACGACCGGGATCAGCGTCCAGACGATTTCGGCCTTCGTGCTGTGGACCATGGCCGTGTTTGCGACCGCGCCCTTCGACTTGCGGAAGGCCACGATCGCCCAGATCATCCAGCCGAACACGAAGATGCCGATGGCGACGCACCACCAGAAAATCATCATGTGCAGGTCGTAGATCTTCCTCGATAGCTCGGTGACACCTTCCGGCATGTTGAGGAGACCCCAGCCGGAGGCCGCGTGAGCGGGCATCGCGAGCAGTGCGAAGGCACAGCCAAGGAGAGCCGCGCCGGATTTCTGCATGGTTCTGGTCATTATTGTCATCAGCCTCGAGGTTTGCCGGACGGGAGCGGCGGCGACTCGGCCAATCTGCCGATGAGCGGCGCAAGACGCGTCGCAAGCTGCTGTCGTTCCTGTTCGGTCAGAAAACTGCCTATCTCGCGCCGCTTGCCCGCTGCCTCGATCACGAGTTGCGTGGGCGCAAGCGACGCGACATGGTCGCGCAGTCTAACGCGTGCCCAGTGGCGCGGGAACACGGTGTGCTTCACGGCGCCTCGCTCGTGCGTCTCGATTTCCACGGAATCCTCGGTGACGACGATCATCTCGATGCGATGGCGGCGCTGCAGGCTCGCGTGGAGTGCCCAGCCGAGCAGCAGCATTTCGAGCCCCGCATACGCGAGCACCGGCCAATAGCCGCGCAGCGTCAGGAGTCCCGCGATGCCGAAGGATACGCCGCAAGTGCCGAGGAAGAATGACCACGCACCGGACGGCGAGAGCGAACAATGTGGTGCGAGGGCGATCCTGACGGCGTGGGCGGGCATTGCGGCGCTCGGCCTGACTGGCGACGTGGCAGTGTAGCTTCGGACGTTTTATGAGACAAGTCAACGAGTTAGAGGCGGTTCGCGCGCTCCCCGCGTGGTTCGCACGCGAACGCCGCACCGTACACCACTTCAAAGGTCGCGGGCAGCAAGCCCTCGAGGCGCTGCCGTTCATAGGCTTCCTGCGCGACAGCGAAGCGCCCGCGTCCCGTCAGTCCGCGCGCGCGCGCCGCGTGTGCGTTCTGCGTGCCGGTCGCGCGCAGTGCGGTCGCGATTTCGTGCAGCGTGTGAAAGCGGCGCGTGAATTGCTCGACATCGAGCACGGGCTCGATGAAGCCGGCGCGCGCGAGCGCGCTGCCAAGATCATGCATGTCCGCGAAGTCGTGCACGTGCGGCGCGCGATCCGCGGCTGCCCAGCTTTCGCGCAGCTCGCGCAGCGTGGCCGGGCCCAGTGTGCTGAAAAGGAAGAGCCCGCGCGGCGCGAGCACGCGTCGCACTTCGGTGAGCGCGAGATCGAGAATCACGAACCAGGGCAGGGAAAGGTTTGCGATCACGAGATCGCAGCTGCCATCGCGCAGCGGCAGGGCGCAGGCATCGCCCGCGATGCGCTCGAAGCGTCGTGGCCAGCGTGCACGGCGTGCGGCGACCGAGAGCATCGCCGGTGAGGCGTCGAGCGCGATGACGAACGCGCGCCGAAAACGCCGCCGCAGCGCGCGGGCCGCCTGTCCGGTTCCAGCTCCCAGGTCGAGGACCACTCCTGGCGTGATGCCGAAGAATCCGATGCGCGACAGAAGCTCCTCGCGCACCTCGCCCAGGGGCGCCGCGGCGATGTCAAAGCCCGCAGCCGCGCGCGCGAAATTTCGGGCGACGGCGGCGCGGTCGAGCGCAGGGTACGGCAGTCCGTGTGAGGGGGATTCGGGCGGCGACATCGGGCGGCAGTGTACCCGCGCCTGGCGCGGCGACGCCCGAACCCCGACAAAGAGGGCCGATTTGCGCGGTGACGCGGCCGGCACGGACGGCGAGACTCGGTGCATGTCCAAAGTACGCTGGCTGCGTGCGGCAGAGAGATGGTGCCTGCCTCCTGCGTGTCTTCTCTGCGGAGCACGGGGCCAGAGCGACGCCACTGGCAACGCGCTCGATCTCTGCGCCGGCTGTGAGGCCGTGCTGCCCGCCTTCCAGCCGATCGGGGAGGCCGGCGCCGGGCGCTTCACGCCGGGGGCAGCGCCATGGGAACTGCTCGTGGTCCCGCATCGCTACGCCTGGCCGATCGACCACTGCGTGCGTGCCCTCAAATTCGAAGGGGACACGGCGTGCGGGCGCCTGCTGGGGCTCCTGCTCGCGCAACACCGGCGTGACCGCGCGCAGCCCTTGCCGGATCTCGTGGTGCCAGTACCGCTGCACCGCGGGCGCTATCTCGAGCGCGGCTTCAATCAGGCCGCCGTCATCGGCCAGTACGCGGCCCGGTCGCTCGGCGTGCCTTTCAATGCGCGGGTGCTCGAGCGCTGCCGCGCGACCGCTGAGCAGAGTCATCTGCGGGGCGCGGCGCGCGCAGGCAACGTGGTCGGCGCTTTTCGGGTGCGGCCTGGCACGACCCTCGACGGCGTGCGCGTCGCCCTCGTCGACGATGTGCTCACGACCGGCAGCACCGCGCGCGAGGCGTCACGGGTACTGCGGGCGGCACAGGCCGCGAGCGTCGAGCTGTGGGTCGCGGCGGGCGCCGAGCCGCCTCAGACCCGGTAAACGTGATCGAGCAGGATGCCGATGAAAATAACCATGCCGACATGGTTGTTGTTCAGGAACGCGTGCAAGCACGCGGTCGGCTCGCGCTTGCGGATGATCCACTGCTGCCACAGGAAGAAAATCGCGGCCGCCGCGAGGCCCGCCCGATACCACGGACCGAACTCCATGCTGCGACCCGCGAGATACAGCGCAAACAGCATCATCGCCTGCATCGCGCCGACAATCAGCCGGTCCATGTCGGCAAAGAGCAGCGCGCTCGATCGCACGCCAAGCTTGCGGTCGTCCTCACGGTCGACCATCGCGTAGAGCGTGTCGAACACCATGGCCCAGAGCACAGCCGCGAGGAACAGCACCCACCCGACCCGCGGGATCGCGCCGAGCGTGGCGGCAAACGCCATCGGGATGCCCCAGCCGCCGAACGACAGGCCGAGGTAGAACTGCGGCAGCGGAAACCAGCGCTTCATCAGCGGGTAGCTCACGGTGAGCAGCGCGCCGACCACCGACAGCTTGATCGTGAGCGGATCGAGCCTCGTGACCAGCCAGAGTGCGATCGCGATCAGCACACCGAACAGCACCAGGGCTTCGTACGGGGACAGGCGGCGCGCCGCGAGCGGGCGGTCGCGCGTGCGTTTGACCTGCGGGTCGATGTTGCGGTCGGCGAAATCGTTGATGACGCAGCCCGCCGCGCGCATCACGAAGACACCCAGCACGAAGATGATCAGTACCCGCTCCGGAGGGCGTCCTGCGCCTGCGATCCAGAGGGCCCACAGTACCGGCCAGAGGAGCAGCCAGGTGCCGATCGGGCGGTCGAGGCGCATCAGTTGCGCATAAGCCTCGAGCCGGCGTGCGACGCTTCTTGCGGTCACGTCGGCGGCGCCGCGTGGCCGATGTCCGGGAGGAACACTTCCTGCACGGTGAGTGGCGCGTCCTGTACGGCGAAGTCCGAGCGCCGCACCCAGAGCGGCTGCGGCACGTGCGCCGTGTGCGCGAGTGCGCGCGCAACGAGCGGCGTGTCGGGCATCAACCGCGCGTAGGCGAAATCGGAACGCGTCGCGCCGTGCGCCGCGAGCGTCTCGCCGAGCGACACCTCGCCCATGCGCGCAAGCCACGGATGCCGCACGAGCGTCGTGTCGGCGATGGACGTCTCCGCATAGATCCATGGCTGCGTGCGCGTACCAAGCAGGATCACGCGCCGGTGCTCGCCGTCATGCACTTGTTCCGCGAGCACCTGCAGGCTGAACGCCGCACCGCTCGCCGCACGCACGCGCTCTGTCAGCAGCCCGGTGGTGGTGAGCCATGAGCGCAGACGCGCATCGCCCTCGTAGCAGTTGAGCGCGTCTGTGGGCAGCCAGAGTTCGACTGCGGGGCTTGCTGTTGCGGTCGTCACGGGTCCTCGCGGGTCATCCGACCCGGCCAAAGCGCTCACCTTCGCCGATCCAGCGCGCGGTGAGCGGTGCAATGATATCGGGGTGATCGGCCAGGATCACTTCGGCCGCACGCTGCACGCGCGGCAGCAGATCCGAGTCGCGCGACAGATCGGCGACGCGCAGCTGCGCGAGCCCGGTCTGGCGCGTGCCGAGCAACTCGCCCGGGCCGCGCAGCTCGAGGTCGCGCTGTGCGATCCCGAAGCCGTCGTTCGAGGCGCGGATCGCGCGCAACCGCTCGCGCGCAACTGCAGACAGCGGCTGGCGATAGAGCAGCACGCAGGAACTTTCCTGCACGCCCCGGCCGACCCGGCCGCGCAGCTGGTGCAGCTGCGCGAGCCCCATGCGCTCGGCATTTTCGATCACCATCAGCGAGGCATTCGGCACATCGACACCGACCTCGATGACGGTGGTCGCGACCAGGAGCTGGATGCGGCCCGCCTTGAAGGCGGCCATCGCCTGCTCCTTCTTCGCCGGGGGCATGCGCCCGTGTACGAGGCCGATGCGCACGGCGGGCAGCGCCTCGGCGAGCTGTGCGGCGGTGTCCTCGGCTGCCTGCCAGCGCAACTCGTCCGATTCCTCGATCAGCGGGCAGACCCAGTACACCTGGCGTCCTGCGCGGCAGGCCGCCTCGATGCGCGCGACCACGGCAGCGCGCCGCTCCTCGGGGACCGTCACGGTCTTCACGGGGGTGCG
>Ga0073900_10001262_pt1 | contig 14319 bp, 28 predicted proteins | sample KloWWTmetKNB5Kit_FD_66666 | JGI IMG/M metagenome (GOLD analysis project Ga0073900, IMG submission 66666) | Active sludge microbial communities from Klosterneuburg, Austria, studying microevolution and ecology of nitrifiers - Klosterneuburg... | ecosystem: Engineered > WWTP > Aerobic digester >...
TTAGCGCCGAAAGAGTAAAAAAGTTAGAAAAAGTTTTGGGTATAAACATTGAAGAGTTAATACAACTTATAAAATGATTCCAACACTAACATTTACAATACTATCAGCACTATATGACAACGGAAAACGTTTCGTAGATCATACACTAAGGTTTATATTTAGAGCAATTATAGTAGGTTTAATAAGTTATTTTAGCGAAGGGAACTTTCTAATAAATTTCGCACAAAATACAGCTATATTTTACTTACTCTTTGATTATGCTTTAAATATATTTGAAGGTAGGGCGTGGAACTATCTCGGAAACACAGCGTTATGGGATATACAAAGACGGGAGATAGAAAAAACAATTCCTTACTTCGATCTTACATCAAAAGTAGTTTTATTAATAACAATAATTTATATCAAATGTCAATACAATTTATAAAACAATTATTCGCACTTTTCTTACTTACACTTACTATACTTTTTACAGTAGTAGCAATCAATGAAGGAGAGAAGTTGTACTTGATAGGTACAATAATTGCAGCAATAGTTTCATATTTATTAATCAAAAAGAAAATTTAAAACAATGTTAAACATATTTAAACAAAAAGAATTCTGGATAATGGTAGCTCTATTTGTAGCTACACTGTTTGTGATGTTACAAGATCCACTAAACCTAAATCCTGATGGATTAGAAGGTACAAGTGCTTGGGGAGCATTATACTTCATCCCGACAATCATAGCATGGTATTTTTTATTTGTAAAGCCTACTATAAATAGATAAGCTGAAAGAAAAATTTAATCTGATTACAACAATAAAACAACTGAAGGAAAATCCTATTACACCTAAAAGCCATAAATTTGCAGCATGTGTTTAGATAATTACATAGGAATCCGTGGCGAATGCCAAACAGCGACCATCTATATTGATGATTTGCCGGGCATCAATATCGTAAATGCTGCTTCTATTGTCGATCCTACCATACCAAGACCCATTGATTTAGTCAATAAGGCTTTTAGACTGGCACAGCAAGAAGTATTGTCTGATATGTTTGCATTACTGAACCTGAACTACAATGCAATACTTGACGATCATTCTTACAGTACCGCTGGAGCTTATCGGTTTATTGGTGAAGATACCGTGCCGGGTTATATTCATATATTCCAAAATCAGAATGACAAATTTGTAAACCTTCATGTTTTTGGATTTGAAATCATTTCAGACCGTGCGATCACTAAAGACTTTGTTATCACTGATGGATACGGAAACGTCTCAATACTTACAGCTGATTTACAAATAGGTCTCAATGAAATCATGATTGATAAGACTACAGAATCGGAGTTTATCAAAATAACATTCGATCTGATGGACTTTAAGGTAGGTATTCAGGAGCGATATTGTATTGACGACAACTACAATCATCATTGTACACCGTGCCACAGGTCACATTGTGGATGTGATTGTGCTTATGTGGTCACGTCACACTCCAACCTTGGTTTTAACCTTTGCGTCCGTTGTGAATCGAATGAGTGCAAATTAATCAAATATTTGGCAAAGGAGATTGAATTACCTTTGCTGTACAGAACGGGTATCAATTATTTTTTGGAAGCAAAAATGTCAGGCAGGATCAACGCCTATACTCGGAATAAAAAAGAAGACATTGAAGAAATGCTGACATATTGGATGGGTGGATTTAATAATGAAACCCAAACAGGCGTTTCTTCGATCTATAAGCAGCATTTAAAAAACAGTGTGGACAAAGTGTCTATGCTTTTAAAAAATCTGAATAGTAAGATTTTTACTCATTCAGGTTCTTTTGTTTGTAATACTTTACCATAGCAGGCGGCAGGTCGGTATCTAGATGGTCTCATAAGCCATTCGAATCAAGTTCAACTCTTGAGCGTTGCTACTACTAATTATTAACTTAAAAATATATCATCATGGCATGTCCAGGCAATCCAAATTGTGGCAAATCAACCAAAACATTGGCACTTCCAAAGGATACTACCCCAAAGCAGACTACTAATAAGGAAATAATACTCAACGGCAAAATATATGTCCCGAAGCGTTAATGATCTCAACAAGTCATTACAGCTTGTTGCTGACAATATAGAATCCGTTGCACTTCCATATCTCAAAGAACTTGAAGGCAGCACCAAACAGCGTGTCCATAACAAAGGTCAAGATAGCGACGGTGATACCATAGGAAGCAAGGGGAAACGTGGCGGTAAGTATTCACCTGGTTATGAAAAGAAAAAAGACAAAAAGGTAGGGAGCGGTAATCTTTACCCTATCAATTTGCAATACTCTGGTGACCTACTAAGAGAATTTACCGTGGGGCTTTCAGGGGGGAAGTATGTTTTGAAATTTCAAACAGAACTTGCAGCTATCAAAGTGGCTGCTGCTGAAAAGAACTACAAGACGGATATTTATAAACCTTCTGAAGATCAATTGGACGATGCGAAGGAAGTTTTGGTTGATTCTATGAAGGATTTTTTGAAGGGGTTGTTTTAGTTATTTTTCACCATTTTTCTTCTGCATCAAAAAATACAACATTGACCCTTCCTCGATATCATGTTTATGATTACCTATCCATAATTGCAAATTTAAAACCTGCTGGTATAGCTCACCTTCCAATATTTCTTCCCAGTCATCATCTTCTGTAATCTCGTTAATTAGTGGCCACCATTGGTTGGATTTTATACCGAACGAATTAATGAGAATTTCAAAACTATCAACATCCATAACTTTGCAAAGCTGAATAACACCAAGCAGGATAATCAATTCTCTTGTGTATTCAGGATGATTTTGTAAAATATTAGTTGCTTGATGTTTGATAATGATATCCATACTTTAAAAGATAATTTGCTCAAAAATAATCCAATTTTTGGAAGCAACGGCTTTTATTATAAAAATTCTTTGGAATTGGCCCAGAATGGAGTATCTGACCATTTTGTAAATATGTTCTATATCAGACCTTTAAATACTAAAGAGAGAAAATATCCAGTAAAAACTGATATAGGCATGAAAACTATAACAGGTACTTTTAGAATTGTATTACAGCTTTCTCAAAAAATAGAACAACCAATATTGGCTATTTTAAGCCAATTAGATTATAAAGTTATTGGATGTAATGATGATAGCAATGAAGTATATAATTCTGAATATAAGAAGGAAAAGACAATAGATATGTTCAATCTTTACCTTATTGATTTTGAGATAATGCATGAAACATTTTACGATTGTAACACCCAAAAATACCTAACTACATGCTGATATTAGAACATCTTGACATATTATTGATATCCATCGTCATAGGATTTACAGGATCTCGAATTGCGGTCATGCTTTTTGACTTCATGTGTTATGGTGGTATATTATGGAAGGTAAAGTACATGATAGCGTACAAGTTGGGGTTCAATATGCCAGATGTGAGTGACTATGGTATTTCAGAAGGTCATCAAAAGTTGCAAGAACACTATGATTTTATTTCTACCAAATCTTTTATCATTGGTCTCTTAGATTGTAAATATTGTATGACTGTATGGACTTGTGCAATTATTGCACTTATTGGAATATTGGGGTATGGTGTCTCTTGGTTGGTTCTATTGTATGGGATTATTTTTGGGTATCTTATAACTGAAAAGATATAATTTATGAGTTGCTGCAAACCATCAAAAATATATGATCTTGGTTTATTCGATATTTGCGGATTCCAAACATTACCCATTGAACTTCCTTTAGCAGGTCAGTATATCATTACACTTACTAATGGCTTATTCCATTTTGAAAAGACTTATGTCACTGATTTTGATGGTGAAAAACCAATTTTGGACTTTTCAAAGTTGCCAGTAAATATGGAATTCAATCTTTACATAAATAATGTAAGTGGTGAACTGCTATCTTTTGACATGGATATTCAGCCAGACCCATGCACCACAGACCCGATAACGACAGAATGTTTTTCTTCTTTTATACTCAAAACTTTTTTCACTCATAATTTATAAACATGAATAATTTATTTTCAAACAATTGGTTTACCGTTCTACTTGCTTTCTTAGTGAGTTTCATTCTCATTAAAGTAGGGGTTCCTGCTTGGCTCGTTTCGGTCCTATTTGTAGTATTTGCGTACTTTCTGTTTTCGTCTCCAATATTTGCTTCAAAGAGCGTTTCTAGTGCTGACAAAAGAACGATTCTGTACGAACAGATACTTTCGGTACTTAGAAAGGTGCTTGCAATATTAGCTTCGCTTTTAGCACTTGGTGTTTTTGACAAAGTTCCGATACTTGGAAACATCCAAAATGTATTGGTTTACCTTGCTGAAAATTGGGCTATGACCACAGGTTCTTTGGAAGTGCTAATAGGTACGGTTTTATTTATCATAAGCCAGTTTAGCTCTAATCAAAGATTTGAGATCAGAGCAGGTAAAAGAATCAGATAAGTTGCCATGAGGGTTTTGCGTTCCATACTTTCTTTTTTCTCTCATGATGGGTACAGTGTAAAATCTATACCCATTGATTTAGCTCGTGTTTATAGGCTAGAAAGCAGTTATAAAACGATACTAGAAAAGAATGGAATAAATACTCATTTGCGTAGGTGCCACTTTTGGGCGCAAATGATCCACGAATCTAATCTGATGCCTATCGAAGAAAATATGAACTACTCAGCGGCAAGGCTATTGGTTGTATTTCCGAAACACTTTAATATGATTACAGCAGTCCAGTACGCAAGGCAGCCTGAAAGAATAGCTAATAAAGTATATGGTGGAAAATTTGGAAATGATACCAAAAACGATGGATGGAATTACAGGGGTAGGGGGTTCATCCAAACTACATTTAAGGATAATTACAAGGCTCTTTCAGTTGCCACAGGGGTTGATTATGTGGCGTTTCCAGAGAAGTTGCTGAATGTCCCTGACGCAATGATGGCAGCCTTATATTTTTGGCGTTCCCGAAAGCTAAATGATCTTGCAGACATGGACGATTGTAGAGCGATAACCCGAAGAATTAACGGTGGTCTGAATGGTTATGACCATAGGCTCCAAATTTTGAATTATTTAAAAGTAAGTTTACAATAATATGGATAGTATATTCACACATCCACCTTTTGCAATAGGTGCCAGAAATGTTACGCTCCATGAAAAACAATGGTACCATAATCATCTGAACTTTGAAGATGTCAGAGTAAAGGTAAAACACATAAAAGGCAAAGTGTGGGTTATTGACGATACTGCCAAAGTAACCAATGATACCCTAGATCCTGCCATTAAAGAAATATGGGAATTTACAGACGAAGATGGTCAAAGTGGTATGCATGGGCACCATGTAGGCGGTATAATTGCATGTGCAATATACGGTTTGTTTCCATCATGCCAGCTTGCAATGGCCAAGGTTTTATCTAGTGCCACAGGCACAGGAAAAGGTACATGGATAGCAAATGCCATAGATCAGGCTTCAAAGTCAAAATATAGGGTAATAAATGCTTCGATAGGCTCTGACACATCTGATAGCAGGATATTGAAAGCTATCAAGTCTTTTTGTGCTTCAGGAGGTTACTTTGTGGCTGCCAGCGGTAACGATGGAAGGGAAACAGATTATCCAGCAGCATACTCTAAAGATATCGAAGGTGTTATTTCTGTCGGTGCATTGGAGTTGAAAAACGGCAAACTTACAGTGGCCACTTATAGCAGTGCAGGTGAAGTAACTTTTGTTTTCCCTGGTACTTTTATTACATCGAGCTTTCCGCATAATGAGTACGGAGAATTATCCGGTACTTCCATGGCAACACCATTTGTTTCTGGTCTAATCGCTACGATCTTGGAAATAAAGCCTGACTTGGGTTTTGCCCAATTTATGGAAATAGCAAAACAATATACCATCGACATTGAGAAAGGGCCACATAAGGATGGACACGGTTTTATTGATGTACTGGGTATTGTTTCCCATTTCTTAGAAAAAGACGTTGTGGTGCAAGATGTGGAAGTTAAGAGTAAAAGTTTTTGTAGTAAATTAAAAAATTGGTTCAGATGATTGATCTAACAACATTATTATTAGGAATAGCAGGATTCTTTGGAATGACCATAGCTTCCAAGCTCATTGAAGGATATTTTACAAAGAAAAGTAAGGCAGAAGATCAGATTGATATCAAGATTGAAAATGATATCATGCAGGTGCTGGACCAACTTAAAGGTATAAATACCAATATTACGGAATTGACTACAAAGTTAAGTGTGAGTAATGAACGGGTGGATATGCTTTTTAAGATGTCAAATGATAACTCTGGAAGGATCAGCAAGCTTACTGATGATTTCAATATAAGGATGAATAAGCTTACTGATGATCTATTGTTATTGTACAGGGATAAGAATGTTTCATAGAATAATATTTGAAAGCAAGAATCGTTTAAAAAAAATAGTTAATATGACAACATCACAGTTAGAATTAAGAAAAAAAGCGTTGAAATTGGCTGTAGAAGCTAATAAAACCAACCTTTCATTGAGTGGCCTTTGACCTGGACTGCCCCATCGGCAGACATGAACATTGGTATTTTTTTAATTGCGTATGGTTGCATAGTAATATAGTCATCGAGTACAGGAGATATTGTTCCGTACACTTCTTGATTAAAAAATGGTATTTCTTTGCCGTTAGGGTCTTCTGGTATTGTTTTTAATGGTTGATCTGGTATATTATAATTTAAAAAATATTCAGGTGAAACACCTAAAGCAACTACAATCTTATCAAAAACATCAACCTGAAATGTTTCAGTGTTACTATAATTATTAATAGCGGCCCTACTCAAGTTCAATCTTCTTGATAATTCAGAGACAGAAATATTTTTTTCTGACATTATCGACCTTAATATATCACCTTGTTTTATAGACATTTATATATTATTGAATAAAAAATGTAAAATTATTTTTAATTATTTCATTAAAATAGTTGCTTGATTTACGAAAAGAGTTTACCTTTGCATCACCAACAACAACAATAATAACAATAACAACAAAAGTACACATCATGAGTAACACAAACAAATTTCACGCCAAAGTTTTTAAAGCGGCTTGGCAGATTCTTAAAGGTGGCTTCGCTACCAACTTCGCACAGGCTCTTAAAAAAGCATGGCTAATTATAAAAATCAGTGCTGGTAAAGCAACAACGATTGTATTCGCTAAAGAGACTGGTGAGTACCGTGAAGCGGTTGCAGTTCTTACAGGTGGTCTTGATACCATTGCAAGCGGTTTCGTTCGCTTCGTCGAAATGGTCGAAGGTAAAGCGCAGTGGCGTTCATTCAGAATTTCTAACCTTATAACTCAATAATCATGACATCACAATTATTCAAAAAAGTAATTGACATTCTTAACCTTTGGGTAATAGAAGAAAGCATTGATCAAGATCAATGTACTAATAGAATTGTCGAACTAGGTTTCGATATGGATACAGCAGACCTACTAATGGACATTGTAAACTGTAAGTCAGTAGTTAAGGCAGGTGTTAAAAATATGATCGTAGAGTATTTAGATCAGTCATTTGTCTTAGACGACGATTTGGACGATTACAGGCTCGAAATAGCTGAAAAACTGGGTGTCTCTTACGATAGAGAAAAAGCTGAAAAAAGCCCTTATGAGCAATATTTGAGAACTGAATCAGGCGTAAACGCCTGATTCTTAAAAACCATAGTACAATGACAGAATTAATAAGTATCAAAGAGTACAAAGGCCAAAAGGTGGTCAATGCTAGAGAGTTACATTACTTCTTAGAAAGTAAAAGACAGTTCGCAAATTGGATTACAGAGCGTATTGAAAAGTATGGTTTCATTGAAAACCAAGATTATAGCTCGTTTAACAAAATTGTTAAGCGAGAAAACGGGGGAGGTACTACTCAAAAAGAATACGCCCTAACCATAGACACAGCAAAAGAGATTGCAATGGTCGAAGGTAATGACAAAGGCAAACAGGCACGCCAATACTTCATCGAGTGCGAAAAGAAACTTCAAAACAAAAGTATTGACTTTTCAGACCCTGCCAATGTCCTAATGCTTGCTGAAAATTGGGTAAAAGAACACAATCTAAGATTAGCAGCCGAAAAGACCATAAAAGTATTGCAGCCAAAAGCTGATCTCATGGATAAGGTCATGGACACTGATGACAAAATTGATATCGGTCAAGCTGCCAAAATATTAAAATTGCCATTCGGTAGAAATATCATGTTCAGTAAATTACGTAAAAACGGCATCTTCTTTAAAAATAAGAATGAACCGAAACAAGAATACATAGCACGTGAATATTTTGAACTCAAAGAAAAGTTCATTGAGCGTAATGATCACCCGGGCTTCGTAGTGATCAAAGTATTAGTAACCCAAAAGGGCCTTGATTTTTTAAGCAAATCATTTGGAGTAGTATCCAGTCACACAAAACAAGTCACTATATCATGATTTATATACCATCAATAAACGTCGAAACCCTAAATGATAATGCGATTATCAGAATAAGAAAAGCCAAATCAAAAGGCAAAATGCTAATGGTGCACCTGCTAAAAAGCGGCAAACTGATCATAAGCTGGAAGTTCATAAGACCAACCCAAAACAGTGATATAGTAGCTGTTTCTGATATAAGATTCATCAAAATATAACATAACCAATTCTCATAGATGGGCCGCAAACCTGAGACGAACCTATATAAGCGGCCCATCTTTTAAAACATCAAAATAATGAAAACAAAAGTAACATCAATTTTTAAAATAAGGCAGGCAGCCGAAAATCTTTCTGTTGCTAAAAAAAGATTTGATCATTTAAAAGTAATTTCAGAGAATCCTGGAATTAACATTGGTCAAATAATGATAGCTTTAAAGATAAGCGATCACTCAGCTGCATCACAGCACGTGTCAGAACTTGAAAGCATAGGTTGGATAAAAAAGGTAAAGGAAGGTAGTCGCGAAACCTGCTATATCACAGATAAGGCAATAAAGGATTGTAAATCAATAAATAAATTTATAAATGTCAAAGATAAAAGAAGCTTTCGGTAATGACGATCTAATTTGGGCTATTCTAACAATAGTCATATTACTAAATATTCTAAACAATATAATTTTCTAATGATGTTCGATATCATAAAATCACTCTCAAAACAACAACAGTTTGAATTTTTTCAAGCTATTAGGGGCAAAATTGCTTTGTCTCAATCTGAAATTGCAAGGGCTGCCAATGTGTCACATGGTTTAGTTTCAGCGGTTTTCAACGGCATAAACCAAAACCAAAAAGTCATTGAGATCATCGAGTTGAATATCGAAGATGGATGGGAAACCTTAATTCCTGAACATTTAAAATCACTTGCATCATGAATGTTGATTTCGCAAAAATGCAGTCTGATATCGAAAGTCAGACAAAGACAATTAAGCAGCTTACCGAAAGTCTTAAAATGTTGCTTGGGTCTGATGGTTATATGTCTTTAGTGAAAGCAGCTGAATATTTGGACTTATCACAAAGCACCCTTAGAAGGTACTGTAATGAAATACCACATTTTCAGCGTGACAGGTTGATATTATTCAAGAAAAGTGATTTGGATGCTTGGATAGCCAGATATAAGAAGTAATAAAGATGGTAGTGTGGCGAAATGGTAAAACGCAGCTAGAAACCGAAGCTAAAGCAGAAATGTGAATAACGTCTAGTGTAATGAAGGTTCGAGTCCTTCCACTTCCGCTAAGTAAAGGTGAGTTCAATAAACGCCCATCTAGATCAATCCGAAGGAGAACTAATTAGGACTAGATGACAGGCTGGAAAGACAGCCACTTTAATACGGTTAATTTATATCATTTAGATAGAGCCAGTAAAGTCTTAGGTTTTTATCCTGAGCCGTGAAGTCGGCAGCTGGTTCACCTTTTTTTCATAACAACAAATATTTTTTATCATGAGTAATTTTTTAGAAAAAGCAGGCATTAGAGATAGATTCTCTATCATTTATCAAGCAACTCACAAAATCAAAAATGAAGAATTAGCAAATTCTTTATTCGAGCTTGAAAAGTTCAACTTCATGAAGCTATTAGAAGAAAATCCAAGTCTAAACAAAGCCAATGAAGTAAATAAGTATGCTACTTTTATTGATGTTGTCAAAGATGGATTATCCTTCGATAAAACGCAAAAGCATGTTTATGTGATGGTTAGAAATGTGAAAACCAATCAAAAAGATGAGAAAGGTAAAGACATTTATTCACCTAGAATGTCTTATGAAATTGCTAAAAATGGTGTGATGTTTCTGGTCAAAAAAGCTGGTAGCGTTAAAGACATTTCAGAGCCAGTGATTGTTTACGAAGGTGACGATATTGATGTAAAAACCATTAACGGTGACTTACAAATCATTCATTCACCTGCCATACCTAGAAAGTCTAAAAAGATACTAGGTTGCTACTTTTTTGTAATTACCAATGACAACAGGAAAGATCCTGTTTGGTATCCTATCGGTAAAATAGAAAGGCTAAAAAAGTTTTCAGAAAAACAGAACAAAGGAGAGTCTAATGCTTTGTACACATCAGGTTATGAAGGTCAAATTGATGAAGGATTCTTTGTAACCAAAGCAGTAAAAGCAGGTTTAGCAAAATATTCAACAAAGCCAACAGGATTAAACCATGTCGAAGATGGTGTCTATGTAGATGAAAACACCAATGTGCTTTCAGATGCAGAATTGGCAGACAAATACATGAACGACATACCAAATGATGATGTCGAAAGTACTAATGATTTCACTGATTTTGACGAGATACCATCAGAAGCATTTTAATTAACCCTTAAAGCAACGACAATGTCCACAACAACACAAGTTTCAATTATTAACCAAAACGCAATAAGCGCAACCCTTTCAAATCGAAAAGAAAGGGTTGCCAAAGCGGTAAAATACGTTGATAGTATTCCTGCTATCATTACAGATGATGCAAGCGATGACAAAGCCAAAATGCTCATAGGAAAATATAAAGAATTGGCTAAAAACCTGAACGACGAGCGAACACCGATTACAAAAATATTTGACGAGATAAGATCAAAGTTCACCGATGACGAAAAGGCCGTTGCGGCTGCCATAGATGCACTTTCAAAAAGACGTGACAAGTTTGTAGCTGACAAAGCAGCTGCTATAAAAAAAGCAGCATTGGAAGCGCAAAACGCCAGGTTTAAGAATGAAGAGTTTATTGACCTGAAAGCACAAATTGACCTAGAATTAGTCAGGTGGGTAAATGGCTTCATAGAAGCTAAAAAACATGCTGTTTTGAAAGCAATCGAGACTGTTACAGCAGAAAATAAAGATGCCAAAATACAGGGCCTTACCAATATGTCATGTGAATTTGACCCATTAAAATATGGCATGTTTGAATCAAAAGCAGTTTCAAAATATGATAATAATGTTTCCGAAATATCAAAAAACATTGTCCTAGACAAAGAAGCTGAATTGTTACAACATTACAAAAAAGAGATTGAGACATTCAAGCATGAATGTTTGATGCAGATCAATTCTTTAGTGATGATGGATCTAGAACAAAAGAAAGCAGCCATTGAAGAAAAGGTAGTTGAAATTAAGGTCGAAACGTCAACGGCAAATGAAGTGGCACAGGTTGAAATTTCCCATCAAGCTGACACCGAAAAGGCTGAAAGTGCTTTTACAAGCCTTGCAGCTGGTATTGATACTTCTTTACCTACCAACAGGCAAAGTGTTCAAATCGAAGTCCTTAACAATGCTGGTTGGATTGCGATTAACCAATTTTGGTTGGTAACATTAGCCCCGAACTTTGAAGGTAATTTTGAGACAAAAACGCTAAAGTCTATGAAACTTGATGTTGAAAAGTATGCCAAAGACAAAGGTGTTAAAATCGAAAGCCCAAATTTGGTTTATTCTGAAAAAATTAAAGCGGTAAATTAATGTCACCAAACCACATTGACCCATACTTTTTAAGACCCGAAGTTTCTAACTCTGACCTAACAGCCCTAAAATATGAAATGTCAGGTTATGAATTGCCAGATATGACAGATGTTTTTGCTTTTGGTAACTTGGTAGACGCAATGATCACAGAACCCCACCGTATTGACTGGTGGGGTAAAAAAATAGATAATTTACCTGCAAAAGACTTTGACCGTGCTAGAAAAATGTATGAAGCTGTTATGTCTGATAGTCGAATTGTAAGCATCCTGAAAAATAGCAAGATGCAACATGTTTCAGTCGGACGTAGAAAGTTCACTCACATGGGTATTGACTTTGAGCTTGATTGTAGGTGTAAATGGGATTTCTTTGGACACATATCTGGAGACATTAAAACAACCGCTGCCACTACTCAAAAGCAGTTTGAAGCAGCTTGTTTGCACTTTGATTACCCTAGATCAAGGGCCTGGTATATGGATTTAGAGAAAACAGGACGTGACATCATCATAGGTGTGTCGAAGGTTAATTTTAAAGTATTTGTATTGCCTATTGAGCGAAACGATAGATTTTACAATATTGGCAAGGAACAATATACGGAGTTGGCTTTTCGGTATTGGGCTATTAATGGTGGCCCCACATAAACGGTTGTTTTTTATTGTTGTTATAGGGCCGTCTGCTCATGGGCGGCCCACTTTTAAAGATAGAGAAATAACGTTTCGCAGATAAGCGAAGGCAAAGATTTAAAAACGAAAATTTTAACTTAAAAACAGAATATAATATGAAAACGAGAACATCAATTTACCACCGCACCTTTGCTTTTGCTTATGTGCTGTTAGTAGCTGTTATTTTTTGCGGTTGCGGAGAACAAACCCATAAAGAGAAAGAAGTAGAAATCAACACTAAGGCATCTTGGGGAATAGATGTATATGTTAGATTGATTGAGGTAGATAGTTGCGAATACATAGTATCAACAAGAGATGATGCCATAAGCACTATCCACAAGCAGAACTGTAAATTTTGTGCAGAACGTAGCAAAAAATAATTGCTACTAACTATTATATGTATTCGCCATTTACAACTAATTGATAATTAAATATTTATACTATGGATTACACAAAGTGGTACAATAAATATTGTGTAGACTTCGGCGGCAAGATTTATTTGAGATAAAAATAGGGATTTACGTTGAGTACTTTCTCTATACCCTACATAGTACGTTTAGATATAGAACCGTGAAGCTGTCCTTATCCTTGTATATGGGTTGTAAGACTTCATGTGTTCTTTCTTTTATTTTCTTTAGCTTTTTAGGTGATGATGCGCCGCCAATTTATTAAATAACAAATAAAAATAAAAGAATATGAAACAAATAGTAATTTTCTTGTTAGGCTGCTGTATAGGTGCGGCGCTATCATATCAGTATGGGAAAACTGATACGACAAGTGTAAAGCCATTTATTGACCTCCCCGAAGAAATACTCGAAGCAGAGGTAGGTGTACCGCTATTCGTGTCCAACAGGACATATGACACACTCACAATATCCTTCGATCCTATGAAGGATAGATTATTCCATGTAAACAATCCTGGATGTGGTCAATACGACTGCAAGTCTAACCTTATTTGGGTTGACCTTGAAGCAAGGGTCATATACATCGAAGATACACAAACAGAACTTGTAGAATTTGAGTCTGAACAAGACCTTCTAAGACATTTAGCATCTATTATGGGTGACTTGGGCCGCGGATTTAGATACGGAAAGTACTAAAGATAAAGAAAAAATGACACTACAAGAAATAAAAGAAGCAGTTAATGCAGGTAAGACAGTACTATGGCATAACACAGGATATAAAGTAAAGAAAAACATTAGTTTTAACGGCGAAGAATCTTGGATAATTAGTATAGAGAACGGACATGCTATAGGTCTAACATGGACAGACGGTACAACAATGAACGGTAAAGAAGAAGACTTTTATATAGAGTCTACAACGCACGATAATATACTGAGTAGTGGTGTAGTCCACTCGGGTGGAGATCGTCGATTGTAGAGTATATGTACTAAGCTAAAAACGAATATTAATAATAATTTTTAACAAACAAACAAACATATTATGAACAATCAAATTAAATCAGTAGTATTCCTACTTATCTTTATCTTCTTAGTTTTGTTTTTGACCTTTGAAATCGCGGCGCAACCAAGTTCAGGGTCATTAGGAAAAATACCAACACAATCTACCTGTAACTGTGTTGTGTACAAGGGGTTTAAACAAACTACATCTGCTAAGGGTGAGTTAACAATTAAGGGAGGAACTGCCACAGTATATACAGATGCAGTGGTGTTCACAACAGGAAGTAAGTCGATTACCCTTATTCAAATGAGACCTGACATCTACATAGACTCAGATAAAAATGATATGTGGTTAGCAAGGACTGACTCGGAAGGTGATAT
>Ga0073900_10001265_pt1 | contig 14298 bp, 13 predicted proteins | sample KloWWTmetKNB5Kit_FD_66666 | JGI IMG/M metagenome (GOLD analysis project Ga0073900, IMG submission 66666) | Active sludge microbial communities from Klosterneuburg, Austria, studying microevolution and ecology of nitrifiers - Klosterneuburg... | ecosystem: Engineered > WWTP > Aerobic digester >...
AGGTGTTAATGAAAAATAATTATTCAAGCGTAGAAAAGTCCTAATATGAATATAGAATACCTTCGGACTTTATTCCCGGTCACAAAAGATGCCATTTACTTAAATAGCGCCTCACAATCGCCACTGAGTGTATTGGTACACGAGAGGCTTGAGAATCACTTGAAGACGGAATTAAATCCTGTGGGCAAGAATGGATTTAATCGCAATGTGATCCGAGACTTACTCTCCAGACTACTGGGAGGATCACCTGAAGAATATGCATTAGTGACCAGTACAGGCGCAGGAATGGGTCTGGTGGCGCAAGGCTTAAATCTAAAAAAGGGTGATAATGTGGTAATTCCCGAGCGTGAACATTGGAATAATTCTTTTCCCTGGGTACAACTTGAAGAGAAAGGTGTGCAGATCAGATTTGCAAAGCTCAGTGCCAACAACCGTATTGATCCGGAAGCAATAGAAGGACTTATAGATCAAAATACGCGAGTGGTTGCAATCGCTGCAGTAAGATTCAACAGTGGATTTAGGCCGAATCTTGCTGCCATTGGAAAAATGGCTCATGAGAAAGGCGCTTTATTTGTAGTGGATGCAGCACAGGCAGCAGGCATGATTCCGATAGAGGTAGAAAAGGAACAAATAGATGTCATGGCTGGATGTGGATTCAAATGGCTACTGGGCATGCACGGCACAGGATTTCTTTATGTAAGTAAGCGAGTAGCGCACCTGATTCATCCCGTCTTACCCGGCATGTTTGCCGCCGAACATCATTATGATAAACTATCATTCCATACTGACTCAAGAAAATTTGAGACGGGCACGATTGCCTACCCCCTCTTCGATGCCTGGTCTGCGGGACTCGAGCTCCTCCTTGAGCTCGGCGTTGGAAATATCTATGAGCGGGCTCTTGAGAATACAGACCTCTTGATCGAAGGGCTTCATAAAAAGAGATATCAAATAGTATCTCCTACTGTAAATAGAGCGGACAGAACAGCTATCGTTCATTTTAATACTGGTTCAACTGACACAACCAAAAAACTATACCAATCTCTGATTGATAAAAAGATCCTCGTAACTTTACAATCTGAGAATATCAGAGTTAGTCCGAATTTTTTCAATACTCTCGAAGACTTAAGTATATTTCTCAATTCTATTTAGCTTCCAGTATAAAAATAAAGAAATACTTGTCTTTCATGCATAGAAATGATAATTTGCAATTAACTTCAAACCTCCAATCTGACTTATAATAAATCAACATGTCTCATGTCCATAGATAAAAACAACCGTACAAAAGAAAAGCTGCACAAAAGAAATAGAAATCGGGAGCGGTATGATTTAAATGCACTCATGATTGCTACGCCTGAATTAAAGCAATATGTAAAGCCAAATGAATACGGCGACGATTCAATTAATTTTTCAAATTCCAGTGCGGTAAGAATACTCAACAAAGCACTTTTATCCCACTATTATGGTATAAAATCCTGGGAATTTCCGGCAGATAATCTATGCCCCCCTATCCCAGGTAGGGCAGACTATATTCATTATGTGGCGGATTTATTATCAGAGCATAATAGCAAAATTCCCAAAGGTGATAAAATCACTTGTCTTGATATAGGCGTAGGAGCTGCCTGCATATATCCTATCCTTGGAGTCACAGAATATGGTTGGAAGTTTATAGCAACTGATATTGATCCTAAAACAATTGATTCAGCACGAAATATAGTAAATTCGAATCCTACGCTTAGAAACAAGATTGAATTTAGACTACAGAAGAACAACAAGAACATCTTTTACGGCATAATTGCTGAAGGTGAGAAAATAGATCTAACTATATGTAATCCTCCCTTCCATTCTTCCTCAGAAGAAGCCGAAAAAGGAGCTCGTAGAAAAGCTAAAAATTTGTCCGGTGGCAAAATAAAAAACCCTACACTCAACTTCTCCGGAACCAATAGTGAGCTCGTATATGAGGGCGGTGAAATTAAGTTTATTGAGCTCATGATCAAAGAGAGCAGAGCTTTCTCCAAAGATTGCTACTGGTTTTCCACCTTACTATCCAAAGAATCCAATCTCAACAAAATCGAGAAGTTGCTTGAAAATGCCAAAGTCAATAGATCTAAAATGATCCCAATAGCAACCGGCAACAAATCCAGTCGGATCATAGCCTGGACCTATCTTTCTAAAGCAGAGCAAAAAGACTGGCGTGAAGCCAGATGGAACACAAAGCAGTAAGCTGGTGACTAATGTCAAAAAAAACTTCAACCGTATTTGTACGATTTTCTTACATTTTTACAACTACCAATAGTTGTTGTTTACCTGGTATGTGAATGGAATTTAGCAGACGGCAAAAGACTCAACCTATCAATATGAAAAGCAGGCAGTATGGGTTCATAAATATACAGTAATGTCCAATCGATTCGGTAACCTCTCAAAATTATTAATAGACAGAATTTATGAAAAGTAAAACACTTGTAATAATTAGTTTAATATTCGCATTGACTTTTCAGTCATGTGAAAAAAGTGATGACTTAGGTTTCAATCAGAACTTATTAAAATACAAAGAATGGAATGCAGAAAAATTTATAGTCAATGACAAAAATACTATGCCACCTGATAATTCGGATATTCTAGATGCTCCGGTATCATACGTTAAAGTAAAATTTATTGATGAAAGCAATATGAAATTAGAAATTGAATTAGTGTACTCGGACGGAAGTAAAGATAATAGTGGAGAGTTACCAATGGAATATTCTATTAATATTAAGGATACGACAATTATCATTACTGACAATAATGAGTGGACGAGAAACTTATCATTCTCTGGTGTACATAAAGCGCTATTATCTAACGACAATTTAACTCTAAGTGGAAAACTAGGAAATAAATATAATTATAGTATGATATTGAGAGGAAACTAAACTTAAACAATGAAAATAATACTAATTCTAATTGGAATAGTCATAATAATCTACATTATAATTCAACTATATACTATGAGTGCAAAGAGAAATATAGAAACCTACCCTTATGTAGTCAACAAGAAGTACGCTGATTTCGAAATACGCAGCTACGAAGCTACTTTGTTTACTTCTGTTCAGCTATCAGAAAATAAGTACAAAGACGCTTCGAATAAGGGGTTCTCCATATTGGCAGGTTACATCTTTGGTGGAAATAAAAAGAAAGAAAAAATCGCGATGACTTCGCCTGTATCTATGTCTCTGGGAGACTCAATGACTATGATGTTTATGGTGCCAAAGAAATTTACCAAAACAACACTTCCTGAGCCCAATCAGGGCCAAATAAAGTTTAAGGAAGAACCTGCTAAAACAGTTGCAGCCATCACCTTTGGCGGTTGGGCAAACGATGAGAAAATCGAAGAGTATAAACAGAAATTAAAATCTGCATTAGATGCAGAGGGTATTTCCTATACAAATAGATTTTACTTTCTGGGCTATAACCCTCCTTTTGAAATTTTTAATCGTAAAAATGAAGTTATTGTGGAGTTGGAAAGAGGAGCTATTGATGTCATAAAATAATTATGAAAAATTCTATTCAGTCACGTAAAATTAAATTTTGACCCTCCATTATGAGTACAAAGCCTAAGTCAATCTGGTGGAATACAATAAGGTCAAGCAATAAAAATTAGTATTTCTTAAAAATTAAAATACATTTCACTATGAGAAAAGACTTCATATTCCTCCTGTTACTTCTACCTTCTTTCGGGTTATTCTCGCAAGGCACACGACTGTTGCGACAACCTGCCCTTGGTGCCACACAGATTACATTCGCTTATGGCGGTGATATATGGACGGTACAAAAGAGTGGCGGAGCAGCGCTACGAATTACCAGCACCGCCGCAGTAGAATCAAATCCGCATTTTTCTCCGGATGGAAAATGGATTGCCTTCAGTTCAAACCGAAGCGGCATCGCTCAGGTGTATATTGTACCGGCAGTAGGTGGCGCTCCTACCCAACTCACTTGGTATCCTGCCGCTTCATCCGCCCGGGGCTTTACACCTGATGGCAAGGAAGTTCTATTTTCTTCAGGCAGAGAGAGTGCTCCCACAGGATATGGTAGACTATGGAAAGTTTCGATAAAAGGTGGCCCTTCAGTGATGCTCCCGGCACCATGGGGCTTTGATGGAAAATATTCTCCCGACGGAAATAAATTAATTATCGATAGAGTAAGCAGATGGGATTCTGAATGGAGGCACTACAGAGGCGGACAAAATACGCCACTTCAGATATTGGACCTTAAAACTTTAACGGAGCAAGATATTCCTACAGAGGGCAGTGAAGATATCCATCCGATATGGATGAATAATGAAATCTTCTTTTTATCTGACCGTGAATTTATTATGAATGTGTGGGCATATAATATTTCTACAAAAGCAATCAGACAGGTTACTAAATTTACAAAGGGTGATGTAAAATGGCTTGATGGAAATGAAAACGAGTTGGTGATCGAACAAGACGGTTATCTACATTTAGTAGATCCTGCCTCCGGTAAAACAACTCAATTAAATATAACTATAACCAGTGATTTTCCCTGGGCAGAAACTCGCTTAGAAAATGTTACAGAAGATGTATCCAGTGCCTCATTATCGCCCACAGGCAAACGTATTTTAGTAGAAGCCAGAGGTGAGATTTTTACAGTGCCGGTGGAAAATGGAGATGCCAGAAACTTGACTCAGAGCTCGGGTGCAGCAGACCGCAGGCCCATATGGTCGCCGGATGGAAAGCAGATTGCCTGGTTTTCTGATCAAGATGGTAAGGACTATGCACTGTATATTACTGATCAGGAAAGAACGAAGGAGCCCCGCAAGATTTCTATTGGGGAAAGCAAACTAGCGTGGGAACCTGTTTGGTCACCTGATGGAAAATTTATTGCTTATGCGGATAATGCAGTACGAATCAAAGTACTCGAAATAACAACCGGCAAAATTACAAATGTAGATGTCGGCGGCACAAACCTGGATAGAGGCAATATGGGTTTTACCTGGTCACCGGACAGTAAGTGGCTTGCCTATTCCAAGACTGAAGACAATAATTTCAGAAGCATTGTGGTGTGGAATGCAGATAATAAAAAAGTTTCACCGATCAGTAGTCCCATGGCTGATGCTATATCTCCGGTTTGGGATTTGAATGGAAGATATTTGTATTTTCTGGCAAGTACAGATGTGGCACTAGGTTCGGGGTGGGCCAATACCAGCTCAATGCAGGCAAAGCCAACATTTGGCGCCTATATTACTCTATTAAGGAATGATGAACCAAACCCCTTCCCCCTTAAAACAGATGAAGAACCTGATAGCACCAGCACTCCCAAATCTAAGGATACTACCAGCACCTCTAAAAATGTACGTATTGACTGGAATCAATTAGATAAACGCATTATTGCCATGCCTATTCCTACGGGAAATTACGATGGATTGCTCGCAGGACCGAAAGGAACAGTGCTGATCATTTCAGGATCGACATTGAGTAAATATAATATTGCAGATAAGAAAATGGAGGAACTGGTAAAGGGTGGTTCACAGTTTGCCATTTCAGCCAATGTAGAAAAACTATTATTTAAATCAGGTGCCGGTTGGCGGGTTGTCTCAACAGCAAAGCCTGCAGGGCCGACTGATGGTGCTGTCTCAATGACCCTGCGAATGGAATTGACCAGAATTGAAGAATGGAAGCAGATATTCAGCGAAGCCTGGAGGTACCAACGTGATTATTTCTATGACAGAAATATGCATGGAAGAGACTGGCAGGAAGTATGGGATCAATATGCACCTCTGATGCCCTATATCAGACACCGAACCGACCTCACTTATCTGCTAGATCAGTTGGGGGGAGAAGTTTCTGTAGGACATAGTTTTGTGTTTGGCGGCGATTTTCCTGCGCTGGATACATCACGCGTAGGTGTACTTGGCGCCGACCTCGTTGCCACTGAGGGTAGGTGGAAAATCAATAGAATTTATACCGCTGAAAGTTGGAACCCGGATTTGACAGCACCCTTATCACAACCAAACCTTAAGATAGAACAAGGCAATTATATACTTGCTATAAATGGTAATTCATTAAAATCTTCTGATGATCCATATCAATTTCTAAATGGAACCGCAGATATGCAAACAGTTTTGCTGGTAAATAAAAAACCTTCCATCGAAGGTGCTTGGAACGTTATTGTAAAACCAATTAAAAATGAAGGAACCTTACGCCAACGTGCCTGGATAGAAGACAACCGCAGAAAAGTAGATGAATTATCAAAAGGCAAATTAGCGTATGTGTGGATACCAAACACAGGAGGTCCCGGCTTTAGCAGTTTTAACCGATACTACTTTTCGCAGCAGGATAAGCAAGGCGCTGTAATAGATGAGCGATTTAATGGTGGTGGCTTACTGGATGATTATATGGTGGATCTGATGGTTCGCCGTTTGCGTGCAGCACTTACCAATGAGGTGCCGGATGGGAAACCATTCCGTTTACCCGCAGGCATCTTAGGCCCTAAAGTATTATTGATAAATGAAATGGCCGGTTCAGGTGGAGATTTCTTTCCGTGGATATTCCGTCAGCAAAAAGTCGGACCATTGATCGGCACTCGCACCTGGGGAGGTCTGGTAAAATCATCAACACATTATTCATTTGTAGATGGCGGTGCTATGACAGCACCTGATAATGCTGTTTTTGATCCGATAAACAATAAATGGGTAGCAGAAAACACGGGTGTTGCGCCGGACATAGAGCAAAAAATCTCAGCCATTGCAGTTTCCAAAGGCGTCGACTTGCAACTTGAAAAAGCAGTAGATGAAACGTTGAAGCTTTTGGAAAAGGAACCATTCCCTTCAGTTAAAAAGCCTGCTTACTCTACTCCAGCTAAGAAATAAAGTAAACTAACTAAACCAAATAATAATGAGTCGATTTCCATACTTTAAAACCACTTTTTTGCCAATATTTGCAGGACTTTTTGTAGGAATCTTAATTTATGGATTGTTTGACATTGACTTTTCAAATAAGGAGGCATTAGTAAAATTACTATTAAAATCTTTCGTAACTGCTCTCACAACCGGACTAATATTGGTGATTTTAAATGTGTTTTTCAAAATAGAGATTTCACAAAAGAAGAAGCAGTAACTATTCCTTAACAAAGCTGAGAATAATAGGAATCATATCTTGGCTAAAAGTTTAAGGATAGAGAATGAACCACTTCTTGGCGTACCTGCGATTTGAGTCAAATTCTAATCATTTTCAAAGTAAATTAAACCACTCATGGCATACATTAATACAGGAATCAATCAACCGGGAATTGTAGAGCTTCTATTTTACAAAAATAGTACCGGAAATGCTTTATCAAACTTAGCCAATGCGCTTTTGTTAGAAAAATCACCTCTTAGTTCAGGAGAAAGAGAATTAATAGCGTCCTATGTTTCTTATTTAAATGAATGCGAATTTTGTCATTTGTCACATTCTGCTGCAGCAAATGAACACTTAGGGGACAATGGGAAAACTGTTAGTTGCGTAATAGAGAACATTGACACCAGTAATATTTCGGTTAAAATGAAGCAGCTTTTGAAAATTGCTGCTAAAGTTCAAAAAAGTGGGAAGCTTGTAACTAAAGAAGACATTGAAGCAGCAAAATCAAGTGGTGCGATAGATGAAGAAATCCACGACACTGTATTGATAGCGGCTGCCTTTTGCATGTTCAATAGATATGTGGACGGTATGGGAACTTCTCCCGCCAAAAAAGAGGATTATGCTGAAATGGGCCGAAGAATGGCAAAAGGCTATAAAATGCCACCTAACTTTTTAAAGTAATTTATACTGAGGTTGTGCAGTGTATAATGACAGCATACAATTTTACAATTCATAAATAGATCATAAGTGTGGAATCTAGAAAAAAAATTATACTCAATATATTAGAAAGTGCAATCCGCATTTGGACTGCCTTTTTTATTCTTGCATATGGAATTGGGAAGATTCTGCAATTTGAAGGCTCAAGACTACTTGACGTGTCAATTAAAGAGGCCACTAAGTTTGAAATCATGTGGGCTTTTTTCGGCACAACAAGAGAATATCCGATCCTAATTGGCAGCTTACAAATAATTGGCGCAATATTACTTGTGTTTCGGAAGACAAAATTATTTGGAGCACTTCTACTTACACCTATCTTTCTAAATATCATTTTGCTCGATGTACTATACGAGATTCCCTTAGGTGCACTAATTAATGCTGTGATCTACCAATGTGTATTTTTCTTCATAATCATTCAACAAAGAGATAGAATAGCCAAAGCATTTAGAGTATTGAACCTGGATAGTGAGAAAACAGTATCAATGCGAGTCTCAGCAGTGAGGTTTATATTGGCTACGATGCTGGCAATTATATTATTTTTTTTATTTCAAATGGTGATAAAATTATTATAAAATGTTAGTTGAATTTTCAAAATATATAATACTTATTTTCGGCTGTTTCATAATTTTCATAGGCTTTGTGATGCTTTTCCATCCTACTAAAGCAAGGACTACATTAAGAAAGGCCGGTAGTACACCATTCATAAATTATGCAGAAATAACACTTAGATTGATTCCGGCCATTGCATTGATACTTTACTCGGATTATTCCAAGTTTCCGGGAGCGTTTAAAATATTCGGCTGGATTATGTTCATAACTTCTCTGGTCCTTTATCTTGTACCGAGTAGGATACATCATAAATTTTCAATGAAAAGCGCGGATATTCTTAAACCAGTCTATTTCCAACTTATTTCGCCCTTTGCGTTTATATTTGGTGGTTTGATAATTTATAATTTGAGTTGGATGTAAAAAGGAAAAAGATCAGAGTTGCGATAAAATGTTGCAGCACAGCCGTACAAAAATAATAATGTAACGTATTTTCTAAGTCACCGGTTTAGAACTTTCCCGCTAGTCACCATCCAATTCTTAAGTAAAACCCTTCTCCGATCCACAACCTATCTCAAACCTATTCCTCAACATACACTTTTGTATCTTCACAAAAATATCAATAGAGTGGCTACCTTCAATGTTAAATTTTTAACCCTACTTATCAGTTCATTACTTAGTATAGCGAGCATCACACTATGCGGACAACCGATCAACCTGAAGGTAGTGGGAGATGCGGAAAAAGGATATAGTGTCGATATTTATAGTGGTGCCGAGGTAGTGGTTCATAATACCGAAGAGTTCTCGCTCATGATGTCCAACCTTGACTTAAGTGAGACTACTGAAATCACTGCCTGGAAGGGAACAAAATGGACCGGTGATGCGGGAAAAATAATCCTGACCGGAGACACATATCTATCGGATTTTGACTTAAACCTATCTGTAAGTGTCACCTATGAGGTCATAAATCAAAACGTGATAAAGAAGCGTATTGAATTATTTCAATCCGGCATGCCTACCTTATTCTATACGCTGGAGGAGTCTTATAAGCCGGCGCAAGTACCTTTGAAATATGTCACCTTCGAGCAGGATGATTTCCCGGGCGGGCTTGCACATGAGATGTTCCCCTCTGCGGGGTTTGTGACGCCGAATAATCAACTGGTGGGTGTTCTGATGAATGCAGGATATAAAAATCAGTACACGCGTACTACACGCAGACGATTTAATGGGCATGGCGGTGGCTTTGTAGGTATGAGAAAATTGCCGGATCCAGCCTTGGTCTCGATAGCGTCAATAAAAGAAAGAGTACAAAATCAACACTATATTAAGCAGACATTTGGCGAAGTGTACAATCTGGATGCGGGAAGTGAAACAGAGTTAAAAATTACTAAGCAGCTTCAAAACGTCGGCCATATCGATATTGAGCAGAAGCCGGGGTTGATCTCGCTCAACTATAAGACTCCCGGAAAGTCGGGCATTGAATTCATTGTACCGCTGAAAGATCAAAAGGTATATACCATTTCTTTCCTGTCCAAAGGAAGTACACCGGTTGCACTCAAACTGCTTAGAATTAGAAATGGAAAGAAAACAATAGAGCTGGAACATGGAATTAAATACATCGATAATTTCCCAATAAACGAAAATGAATGGACGCTTTTTAAGGGCAGTATTTTGGTGCCATATATTGAAAATGACTCTGTTTCAATGTTTATTGGCTCTCTATCCGGCAATAAGAATTGGCTTCAAATCAAAGACCTAAAAATAGTAGAACACGAACCTCAGAGAGAACCGTATAATAAGATGAATATGGGAGAAAAGGCCACAAAGACGACCTACGTTTTTGTCGAGCCCTGGACAAACCATCGTGATTTTGTTATCTCTTCACAGTCCAGATTAGCTGAAGGAAAAGGATTCAAAGGTTCATTGATTGAGAAACTACTGTACGCCAATTTTAATATGCTGACCTGGATTACTTCGATTGATGATGTCACTCCCTTTGTAGTTCCAAATATGAACTACGCACCTGATATGTATAATCGGGATGCCTTCTTCTCTATAACTTCAAGCTATAATAAAGCCTTAAATCTACAGATCTGGGAACAATGGGGTAAGACACAAACTGCTAAAGGTGGCATTGCAACCATCATAACTCCCTATATGGGCACCATAGAAGCCAAAGATAATGAGGCAACTATTCAATGGCTGGTGTGGGCTATGCTGAACAAAAAGCGATTCGGAGTTTCACTGCCGGAAGAGAAAATCAGGATGGCAGTGGACTATGTGCTCAATGAATTTGATGAAGACAGAGATGGCATCTGTAAGTCACATTTTACTTTAAGCCAGGTTGACATTATTGATTTCAATCCGAAGACAGATCGTCTGGCGGTAAACCAGGGTATGTTTGCAATTGCTTTGCGAACTATTAAGACATTGGGCTATGATATTTCAGATGAATACCTTGAAAAGGCCGAGGCGGGGTATCGCGCCTTTTATGACGAAAAGAGAAAGCATTTGCTGTTTGACAGAGACTTTCCGGATATTATTTCACTGACGGATCTGGAGCCGGAATTCTTCTCATTATGGCTGTTCAACAGAGCGATATTAACTGATGAAATGGTTATAAATCAACTGGAAAGAATTCCGCATCTCAATAAAGTAGCCATTTCACCACACCCCGTGCTTGGCACGACTGCGCCCATTTGCGTTAGATTGACAAATGATAAGATGGGATACACTTATCTGACTATTGACTATCAACCCTTTGGTGAATTCGGAAAATCAAATTACAGAGATGGCGCACGTGATGGCGTCTATTACAATGGAGGTAGCTGGATGCGCGCTGAATATTGTGCGTATGCCGTGGGGCTGCGCCATGGCTGGGCCATGGCAAAACCACTGATGGAGAATAGAGCCTGGGCTGAGATCAACCTCAATCCCAACTGGCCTTACAGCAAAGAATTTATTCCCACAAAATGGACCAGCTTTGATTCCTGGTGGCCATCCACGCGCGGACTATGCTGGAATGTATTTATACTGATGGCAAATGAAGTTGCAGGTCTGCGTACACCGGACTCTGATCCTGATTATAAAAAGTAGAAACATTTTCATTATACAAATAAGAACAGGAGCAAAATCAGAATATAAATCGTTAATATGAAATGAAAAATACTTCTATATTTATAAAGACAGTTCTGTTGGCAATATCAATACTATTTGTAATGGGCTGCTCAAAGAATGATGATGATATATATTACCGCTTGGCCGGAAACTGGAAAGTACTTTATTATATAGAAAATGGTCAAAAAATAACCAAGTTAGAAAAACCTACCTGGCCTGAGGATAACAATGGTGAGATCACTGCAAATTTCACAATACCTGATAATAATGGGAAAGGAACGATATCCGGCGTTAGAGTTACCAATTCATACAATGGAAACTATACAGTTCAGAGAAATGGGAAAATATCCTTTGGACCACTATCTCAGACATATATTGGCGAACCTGATTGGACAGAATTATATAATATTAGACTAGCTGAAAACTATGAAGTAAATAACTTAATACTCCTGATGTATTACAACAATAATAAAAGTGTAATCGTCTTGGGTAAGAATTAGGAATATATATGTTTATAACCAAAGAAGAGATTAAATGAATTTCTGCCAATGAGTTTGAGCCTTCCGGCGCTGCCTTTATGGCCTTGCATGTTCAGACGCTCACCATTCGCGTTTATGAATAAGATATCATTTGAATATAATTATTAATTTGATAGCTATTCCAATGAATTACCTTATAGCGTAGTTTTAAGATCGTGTTTTAAAGAAAATTTTATAGTTGAGCTGTATTTTGTACTTTTATTATGCTTTGAGGCAAAAGCTCGGCTCATCAGATTGCAGTGGAACCGGAGCAGCCAGCCATAAAAATGAAAATAAATGAATATAACCAATATTTCTTTCAGGCTAAAAAATATTTTGCTATTTTTTATAATAACAATACCACTTGCTTCAAATATATACGCCCAAGATAATGGTGTTAGTAATTACAAAATATATTTCGGGTCTTGTGACTACAAAAATAAAGAAATCATTGTCATTCGGCAGTTTTCACAATCCAAAAAAGTTTTCTATATTGGAATTGATGTCAATGATATTAAAACTTTGATCATATCCTCAGATCAAATAAAATTAAAACCTTTAAGTTGGAAAAAAATCTTAATTGATTATAAAAATACACCTTACATAAAAGCAGTTATCGCCTCAAAGCGACAGTCGTTTGAAATGCAAAACTCCGGAATCAGCAATGGCTATCCTTCAGAGAAAGGTATAGTATTAACTATCGACTTATGCCCTTCTCACAAACCACTAGATCGTATTATATTCACCTCGCTCATAAATGAATTCAATAAATATGAGAAACCACTACCGTTAGCATTATCAATCACCGGTCGATTTATGATCACCCATTCCGAAGACATTCAGTGGTTAAAAAATTTAGAAAAGGAAGGATATATAGACATAACTTGGATAAATCATACTTACAATCATCACTATAATCCAAAACTACCTTTAAAAAATAATTTTCTATTGGAGCCCGGAGTTGATATTAACTTTGAAATACTGGGTACTGAAATGGCATTACTCGAAAATAAACTAGAATTGTCTGCATTCTTTAGATTTCCCGGATTGGTTTCTGACCGTCAATTGGTTGAAGATATTACAGACTATGGGTTGATTCCAATTGGTAGTGATGCCTGGCTTGCAAAGGGTCAAGTCGCCCACAACGGAGATATCGTATTAATTCATGGTAATGGAAATGAACCTATTGGGATCAAAGATTTCATAACTCTATTGCAGAAAGAAAAATCAGCCATCACAAATAAACAATGGCTCCTGTATGATTTGCGTGAAAATGTAGAAGATGAATTTGATAAACAATGAAATTAATGAGAGATAATAAGTACTATAATGATTCCTCAGTTTTTACCCCTGAAAATCTACTTAGAGAAGCAAGACGTCAGATGAGTATTGAGAACTGTAAGGTTCCTGAGGTGTGTGTACTCGACCCTGATGGAGATCTGGTGGAATATTTACTACGGACCAATCCAGCGACGCTCAACAAGTGCTGGGCATGCTACCATACTAAATTGTACGACGTATTGCAAGATGGAGTTAAATTTGCAGTGTTGGGCAATGCCGTGGGTTCTTCATTTGCAGTGCTCATAGCGGAGCAATTATTTGTCTCAGGTTGTAATCTCCTCATTAGTATAACCTCAGCCGGAATAATCAATCCTACAAAAGACAACACTAAATTTATTCTAATAGAACAATCGCTCCGTGATGAGGGGACGAGTTATCACTATCTACCACCTTCCGATACGAGTGATATAAATTCAGCCTTACTTCATACATTGAGGGCCTATTATACTACTACCGATCTATCTATAGAGCCAGGTATTAGTTGGACGACAGATGCTCCTTACCGTGAGACTCAAGCATCCATAGACGATGCAAGGGAATTAAAGGCAGTGTGCGTTGAAATGGAGGCTGCTGCTCTATACGCGTTTGCGATAGCAAGAAGTAAGGATGTTATTTGCTTTGCCCATCTCACCAACACAATGGCTCAGTCTGAGGGTGATTTTGAAAAAGGTGAAGAAATGGGCAGTCTGGATACATTGGATTTAATTCATCACACCATGAAGGCACTGGCTAAAAGTAGGTAAAGTATTTTGTCCTTTTTGAGGTAAAATTGTGAGAAATGAAAGATGACTCGTGACAGGTTAGATCAACAATCATTTTTAACATTAAAATTGCGAAATGAAACTAAAGCCAACAACCATAAGCTTGATGCTTAAGCGAAAGGACCTAAAAATTAATACCGATAGGGCAGAACTTAGGCCTGTAAAAATTAGGTTGTTTCTGCCCACTTT
>Ga0073900_10001266_pt1 | contig 14292 bp, 13 predicted proteins | sample KloWWTmetKNB5Kit_FD_66666 | JGI IMG/M metagenome (GOLD analysis project Ga0073900, IMG submission 66666) | Active sludge microbial communities from Klosterneuburg, Austria, studying microevolution and ecology of nitrifiers - Klosterneuburg... | ecosystem: Engineered > WWTP > Aerobic digester >...
TGGAAGTGGACAGTGGTTCTGGAATGCGACCCCTGTTAGCAAGGCAGAGTTGTTGAAGCATCTTGAAGAGACGGGGTTGAGTGCCCCTAATACGGAAATTCATTTACGTATCGATCGTAACGCTCGATATGAGGTGATTGCTGAGATTATGTCGGCAGCGGCGAGTGCGGGTTTGGGAAAGATTGGATTTGTTACGCTACCTGTTCCTGTAGCGGGTTGATGCAGCTAATTAGACACCAACAAAAAAGCCCCGATTATCCGGGGCTTTTTTGTTGGTGTCTGCTATTTCAACGATGCAGATCGCCAGCGGATTCGGGTTGATAGCTGATGCTGGATACTTCCAGTGTCAGTGCTTTGCCGCCAGGACCGGGCCACTGAATAGTCTGGCCGATACGCAGACCCAGTAGAGCCATGCCGACAGGGGCCATGATGGAAATTCGGCCTGTGTCCATGTCTGCCTGATCCGGGTACACCAACGTCAGCTCACGCTCTGTTCCGTCTTCTTGTATGCGGCAGCAGAGACGGCTGTTCATGGTGACAACGTCTTTAGGCATCTCGGATGGCTCGAGAATATCAGCTCTGTCCAATTCTTTTTGCAATGCAGTTGCATTGGGTGTACCCGCCAGTGCATGCGTTTCCAGCAGGTGCTCCAGTCGTTCCACATCCAGCGAACTCATGATGACAGGGGGCAGGGATGACATGTATAGCTCCTCGGTGTAACAGATGTTATGTCCCAAAATGTGAACATGGCTGGAAAATAAAAAACCCTGCAAAGCAGGGCGTTGCTAGCAGCATATCAGGGGGCGAGGCAAAAAAGCCAATGCTTCAGGTCATGAAGCCGATTACTGCCACCAACAAGGGCGCAGCTGCCAAGTTCATAACGAGTCCAGCCCGTATCATCGTTCTTTGTGGAATTCTTCCGGTGCCGTATACCAGTGCATTGGGAGGCGTGCCTACCGGCAGCATGAAGGCGCAGCTGGCGGTCAGCCCGGTCAACACGGCCATGGTGACGGGGTTTAGTCCGGTCACGGATGCCATCGTCATCACTAAGGGAACCAGTAGTGCGGCACAGGCCGTATTACTGACCAGTTCAGACAGAAAAATCACGAACAGAGCGATCGCTAAATAAAGCAGCCAAGGATAATTGCTAGGAACCCACGCTAGTACGATGTTGGCTATCCAGCCGCCTGCGCCAGATGACTCTATCAATACCGATAGCGTGATACCACCACCAAACAGCAGCAGAACACCCCAATTGCTTTGCCGTTCAATGTCTCCCCAAGAAATGACCCGTGAAAACCCGAGCAAGGCGATAGCCAGTAGTGCTACCCAAGTATCAAAGTCTCCCTTGATGCCCATCATTTCCGAGGCTGATGCACCGAATACCCAGAGCACCACAGTCAGCAGAAAAATGGCAATTGTTAGTTTGGCATCGCGCCCTGATGGAAATGGCATAACGACAGTTGAGACGGCTGGCAGATTAGTTTCGGGGCGTAATAGCAGCCACAGCAGCGCCATGCCGACCGGCATAAGGACTAGGTAAGCGGGTATGCCGATACGCATCCAGTCACTGAAGCCCCATCCGAGTGCGGCGGCAGTAATGGCATTGGGAGGGCTGCCGACGAGTGTGGCAATGCCGCCTATATTGGCTCCCCAAGCCAAGCCAAGTAGGACAAGAATGCCGTAGCGAGGGAAGCGTTCCTGTATTGGTGCCAGCATTCCTATTGCTACTGGCAGCATCATGACGGCGGTGGCGGTGTTGCTGATCCACATCGACAAAAGTGAAGTGACAATAATCAGTAGAAATGCCGCCCTAAGGGCGTGGCCACGCGCCAGCGCCATGACACGACTGGCTAGCCAGCGGTCAATTCTTTGCTTAGTCATTGCCGCGGCAAGCGCAAAACCGCCGAGGAAAAGGAAAATGGTCGGATGTGCAAAGCTGATTAGTGCAGTCTTCATGTCTGCTAATCCAAGCACCACGGCAAGAAGAGGGATTAGCAAGGCCGTAAAGGTGATGGGAATCGCCTCGGTTAGCCAGAGCACTCCTGCTAAAGCCAATATGGCCATACCAGCTTGTGCTGCTGGGGCATCAGGGCCGGAGGCAGCCAGTAGGGAAGTGAGAATGGCGAGTGTTATAGCCCAAGGTTTCATGGGGGCTCCGTTACTTGCGTTTGCTGTTTCTGAAGGCGGCAGGTGTGGTGCCGGACCAGCGCTGGAAAGCATGAATGAAGGCGGCGGATTCTGCGTACCCGAGCTGCACTGCAATGGATTCTACGGGCAGGGCACTGTCAGTGAGTAGCATTTGTGCCTTGCGAAACCGAACTTGATCCAGCAACTCTCGGAACGAGGTGTTCTCTTCACTGAGTTGACGCCTGAGCGTGCGCTCGGCAATGTCAAAGACAGAGGCAACGGAGGCGGCCGGAGGAAAGCGCTCACTAAATAGATCAAGATGTGACAGCACCTTATCAGTGAGCAGGGTCATGTCCTGCCGTTGTGTGACGAGTTGCTGGTCGCAGAGGGCTTTGTACATGGCGTGTGCGGTAGGGTCTGCTGTCGGGAAGCGCAGTTGCAAGGTGGCGTTGTCGATCCAGAAGCGAATATTCGGGCTGCTACCAAACGCTACGGGGCAATTGAAGTGAGCCTCATAGGCGTCCGTATCATCTGGGTGTGCATAGGGGATTTCTACGCGCACAGCGTGCATGTTCACCCCTAGTGCCAATTGCATGTCACGCAGTAATTTGTAGGTGCCTGATAGCTCACCATCCACACGAAAGCGATAGGCTTTATCCGGAAGGGCGATTGGGGTTATTACTAGGGCGCTCTGGTTTTCGCCGGGCTCAAAGCTCAGGTGTCCGAACAGAAAGGTAAGCTGTTGGTAGCGAATACCGATTTTCAGGGCTTCGTAGGCGTTAGCACAGGTCATCAGCAGCATGGTGAGGGGGCCGTATCCGGCGAAGCCGAAGAAAGTGCCGACCTTTAGCCCTGCCAACGGGTCTTTCAACCGGTAGGCCACCTCAACATAGATCTTGAGCTCTAGTGAGCGCTCTATACGGGCAGTTGGGTCGACTTTATTCAAGTCGATGCCATAGCGATCCAGTACTGGCGCAATGTCTTCGCCCAGTTCGCGTAGGCCTCGCAGAATATACAGCAGCCCTAGAATGGATCGGTTGGACATGGCCTAAAGGCTCTCACTGGGCGGTATTATTTTGATGGCCGAAAATATCAATTTTCAGTGAGAGGCTAGCATATTCGAGGATGGACATAAGGGATAAATTGCCCACATTGCGCAAACTTTTGCGCCAGAACAACAAAGGGGTGTCATATGACCAGCAAGGCTTCAATTAACACCAAGGTTAAGCCTGGAGTTCAGGAAGTGGATGTGGCCATTCTTGGTGCAGGCTTTGGTGGCTTGTGCATGGCCATCAAGCTGCGTGAGGCAGGTAATGACAATTTTGTGATATTGGAGAAGGGTGCTGACGTTGGCGGCACTTGGTATTTCAATAGCTACCCCGGTGCAGCCTGCGACGTGCAGTCACATATGTACTCGTTTTCCTTTGCTGGCAAGGCGGACTGGACCAAACGTTACGCTCCGCAGCAAGAGATTCATCAGTACATTCTCGATACCACGGAGAAGTACGGCATTCGCCCGTTTGTGCGCTTTAATCAGGAAGTTGCTGCGGCACGTTTTGATGAAAACACGGCCCGTTGGACTATTGAGACGACGGCTGGCGATACGGTGATCTGCAAGCACTTTGTATTGGCTTCGGGGCCTTTGCATGTGCCGTCTATTCCGAAGATTCCTGGGCTAGACAACTTCAAGGGTAAGGTCTTCCACTCTGCACAGTGGGATGGTGACTACGACCTGACTGACAAGAATGTGGTGTCTATCGGCACCGGCGGTAGCGCCATTCAGTATTGCCCGGAAATTGCCCCGAAGGTAAAGCAGCTTTACGTTTTTCAGCGCACCCCTGCGTGGGTAATTCCGCGGGATGAGCGCGGCTACCTTGGCGTAGAGAAGAGCCTGTTTGCCAAGTTTCCTTTGCTGCGCAAGCTGCATCGGGCCCGCTTGTACTGGACCAATGAATCTCGTGTCTGGCCGATTATTAATCCATCAATTGCCAAGAGCCTGCAGAATCTTGCCAAGTTATTTATCAAGATGAAGATTAACGATAAGGAAATTGCGCGCAAGTTAACGCCGGATTACACCATTGGTTGTAAGCGTATTTTGATTTCCAATAAATGGTACCCGATGTTCAATCGTTCCAATGTTGAATTGGTCAGTGACGGTATCAAGGAAATTCGTGAGCACTCTATTGTAACCAAGGACGGTGTTGAGCGTCCTGTAGATTGCGTGATTCTAGGGACGGGCTTTGTTGTAGACCCCCGCGTTTATATGAAAAACTTTCCGTTGGAAGGCCGCGATGGTCATGTGCTGAGCCAAGACTGGAAAGATATTGCCCAGTCTTATCTGGGTACCACAACCACAGGCTACCCGAATATGTATCAGTTGGTAGGGCCGAACGTAGGACTGGGGCATAACTCGATTATTTTTATGATCGAAGCTCAAGTTGATTACATCCTGTCCTGTCTGAAGGTACTAAGTGAAAATGGGGCAGACTTCATTGATGTAAAGCCAGAGGCTCAGGATCGCTTCAATGTGAAGGTGCAGGAAGGCTTCAAGAACACTGTGTGGACGACAGGATGCACGAGTTGGTATCAGAGTGCAGAAGGTGGAAATTTTGCACTGTGGCCTTTTTCAACTTGGAAATTCTGGCTGGAAACCCGAAAAGTAAAAGAGTCTGATTATGACTTTGGCTATGCCAAGCCACCACTTCTGGATAAGAAGAAAAAGGCGACAGCAGCCGCCTGATCTGATCTGGATTTTCAATGAAATAAGAAAGGGTGCGAATTCCGTACCCTTTTTTATTTATTAAATTTTTTATCGCGGGAGTGGCAGATTAGGTATTTTCAGCGAGGTATTTTAGGGTAAAGGCATGATCTGATTGATAAGATTTTTCCAATTGTTGCGCAATCATGCTTTCGATTTTCCCCCTCAATAATGGGACATTCGCGGTGATGTCGAATGTTAGTGTCATGGTAGAGAATTGATCGTTCTGCTGGGCAAGGCTGCCAGTGGCGACTATGTTGACAGGAAGGCCGTGTGGAATGACTTTCAAATCAAATGTGGCGGATTCTGGAGAGATCATTCGCCAACTTGATACATAACGAAGATCCTGTTCTGGGTGTAGGAATTTTTGCACGATGGTAGGGATTCGATCTGGAGGGAGGCTGAGCGTTCGCGTCATGTCGAGGTCTATCTGATTGTCAGATACATCGAACTGATGGACTTCGTAGGCGGTGATGCCTAATGCCTGATACTTCTTTTGAGGGTATTCAGTATCACCGAATACTTGCCAGAGGGTTTTTATGCTGGCGGGGTAGTCTTGCTGGAGAGTTATCTTCATGCGGTATCTACTCAGTCAGATGGTCGTTCAGATAGTCGGTCAGGGGCTCAGTCAAAGAGTGCTATAAAAAGCCAAGCATAACCCTGTTTTTTTAATTTTTGCAGTAGATATGAATGTTTGGCCGCTATGCAAAAAGAAAGTACTGCCTCTGAGCCCTTGTACAATAAGGCATGGAGTTAGAGTGCCTTTACTTTTTGCTCGCCGCAGCGTGAGCAGCGGTACACCGTCACCAACTTGCCCTGCTGCACATCAAACTGTTTATCCTGCCAGATTTTCCATTGATGAAAGCCGTGCTGGCACAACCCTTTCGGTTTGGCAGCCGGCTTTTTGAATGGAACAACATCACCCATGATACGAGCTCATGCCATTAGGCCGTTGTTTTGGCAATAGACTGGATGGCGGTAAGTGCCTTGTCCAGGTCACTGACTGTTTGTTCGATATTTTGCAGTTTGTCGAGCCCGAAAAGGCCAAGACGAAACGTTTTGTAGTCTGCTGGCTCATCGCACATTAATGGTACGCCCGCGGCCGTTTGCATGCCTTGTTCAATGAACTTGCGACCGTTGTGAATTTGGTCGTCATCCGTGTAGCTCACGACCACGCCTGGTGCTTCGAAACCTGGGGCGGCAACACTGGGAAAGCCTTTTTGAGCTAGCACGGCGCGTACCCGGCGTCCCAGTTCCCATTGCTGGCTTTTAACGAGCGTCAGTCCGGTGTTGACGGTTTCTTGCATGGCATCACGGAATGCGGCGAGGGCGTCGGTAGGCAGAGTGGCATGATACATATGCCCGCCGTTTTCATAGGCAAGCATGATTTGCAGCCATTTCTTCAGATCGACTGCAAAGCTTGTGCTGGTGGAGGCTTCAACGCGTTCACGCGCGGCGGTGCTCATCATGATGAGGGCGCAGGAAGGAGAGGCACTCCAGCCTTTTTGCGGTGCGCTGATCAGCACATCAATGCCACAAGCTTTCATGTCTACCCAGATTGTTCCGGAAGCCACGCAATCAAGCACGAACAAGCCACCAACAGCGTGAACAGCCTCAGCGACGGCGCGCAGATAGTCATCGGGTAGAATGATGCCAGAAGCGGTTTCAACATGCGCAGCAAACACAATGGTGGGCTTTTCTGCGTGAATGGTCTTAACCACTTCATCAATGGGAGCGGGTGCAAAAGCGGCATGTTTGCCAGTGCTTATCTGACGTGCTTTCAGAACGATACTGGCGGAAGGAATGCGGCCAGTGTCAAAAATTTGCGTCCAACGGTAACTAAACCAGCCGTTACGCAACACAAGACACTTTTGGTCGGTGGCCAGTTGGCGTGCGACGGCTTCCATGCCAAAGCTACCACCGCCAGGTATTAGTGCTACGGCATCGGCGTTATAAACCTGCTTTAGCGTGGAAGAAATGTCGCGCATTACTTGCTGGAATACGGTGGACATGTGGTTGAGTGCACGGTCGGTAAAAACGACCGAGTACTCCAGCAGGCCTTCGGGGTCTACTGCAGGATACTGGACGGACATTCAGAGCTTCCTCGCAAACGGCATAATGCAGGTGCGGCGATAAACTGCCGTGTTTATTTCCTGTCATCATGCGATGAGAGAGGTTAAATCGCAAGGCTGTGTTAGCTTCGATCAAAGCCAATATGGCGCATAAATGAAGCCATTTCCTTGAGATACTTGCCCTGATCCAGATGAATAAGATGGTTGCCGGGGAACCAGTGCAGGGCAGGGCGGTCCCAATGATCCCAGAGCAGGCGTGAGTGCTTTGGCGGGGCAAAACGATCGCCGGCACCGGCGATAATCATCAGTCGTTCTTTGGGAATTTTCGGCGCATAAGTTAGGGGGTTAGTTGCCGCCATGATATGGCGGGCCTCCCGGATATCCATGCCGGCTAGGCGTAGGCCTGTTTTTACGACCTCGCTAATAGGACTCCACTCCAGCACCAGATCAACAATGCTGGCGAGTGGCACATTCGGAATGGCGAAGGCCAATCGGTCTTCTACTGCGGCCAATAACGACGTAGTGAAGCCGCCAAGCGAGATGCCAGTGACACCGATTCCCGGTGCGCCAAGACCCTCCAAATAATCCATGTATAGCCGGAAATCATGGATAGAGTGCGCAATCGTTTCGTTGATATGCGAGAAACCGTGCGAAAAGTAGCCGTGTCCGGAGAAGGGAGACATTGCCTCTTGGCGGCGGCCATGGAAGGGCAGGGTATACATCAGAACGTCATAACCCTGCTTATAAAACCAGGGCATGGCGAGCCAGCGGCTATTGATCCAGTAAGGGTCGGCAACAAAGCCGTGAATCATGCAGATAGTTGGGCGGGCAGGGCCGTCATGGCGCCAGTGCTCGGCCCACGCGAGGCGGTTACGGCGATGTTTGGCGTATTTTTCACGCATCGCCGGATTGACGGCCCGGAAGTTACTTTCAAACGACAGCACCTCTATCCGGCCATCATCAAGCTTGTGAGACAGTCGACCCGCCGGATGGTGTCGAACCTGCACTTTCTGCTGTGGGCGTTGAAAGACATGGGCACTGTCGTGCGTGTCGGCCATGTCTTTGTAGAAGCTGAACTGTGCCGCGTCCTGCTTGATTTGGCCTGGGCGGAGCGTTGAGGGCAATGCCAAGCCCAGTGTAAAGGCGGCTAGTGCGGTGCGCATGCTTAGGTCTACAGCGGCGGTGGCTCCCACCATGGCCTGGGATTTAAGATCAAGATAGAAGTCGTCGGGAAACTTGTGAAAGGCAGGGTCCAGATTGTTCCACCAAGGCTGCTCAGGCATTAGGCGGCGAGAATGCCCGTAGGTTTCGTTGGCCACGCGGGAGACATACTGGGCAATTTTTTCCATAATACTTCTATTCTAATGACTGTCTGGTCGAGTGAAGATAAGGAGTAGCCCTCTACCAAGGCAAGCGCAATTTAGGCCATCTTTAGGTCTTTTGTTGTTGTGCGCCAAAGGGAATGACGATTCCGGCATGGATAATTTCCAGCAGGTTCCCTAGCATAGGGCTCCTTTAGAATTTTGTTCCTTTGATTAGGGGGCTCAGATGCATACACCCCAATGGGCAAGGACTTTGGCATGAGTTATCAAGTGCTGGCGCGCAAGTACCGCCCCAGAAGCTTCCGCGAGCTGGTCGGCCAAGAGCATGTGGCGCGCGCGCTCATTAATGCGCTGGATCAGGATCGCCTGCACCATGCTTATCTGTTTACTGGTACCCGTGGTGTCGGCAAGACCACCATTGCTCGTATTCTGGCCAAGTGCCTGAACTGCGAGACGGGCATTAGCTCCGAGCCTTGTGGTGTTTGTCCGACCTGTCGCGAGATTGATGAAGGCCGCTTTATTGACCTGATTGAGGTTGACGCTGCCTCTCGCACTAAAGTCGAAGACACCCGCGAGCTGCTCGATAATGTGCAGTATGCCCCGACACGAGGCCGCTACAAGGTCTACCTCATTGACGAAGTGCACATGCTGTCCGGGCACTCGTTCAATGCCTTGCTGAAGACGCTGGAAGAGCCGCCTCCGCATGTAAAGTTCCTGCTTGCCACGACCGATCCGCAGAAGCTGCCTGCCACCATCCTGTCGCGCTGCCTGCAGTTTTCTCTCAAGGCCATGTCGCCTGAGCGGGTAGTTGATCATCTTGCTGTTGTGCTGCAAAAAGAGATGGTGGAGTTTGAGGATGGTGCGTTGTGGGAGCTGGGGCGTGCTGCCAATGGTTCCATGCGCGATGCACTGTCGCTGACGGATCAGGCAGTTGCCTTTGGCAACGGCAGGCTGAGTACGGTCGATGTTCGCAGTATGTTGGGCTCGATTGACCGTGATCTCGTCTTCCGTGTCATGGATGCGGTCAATTCTGGCGATGCCGCCATCGTTTTGGATGTGTGTGCGCAGTTGGCAGAGCAGAGTGTGGATTTTGCCGGTGCCTTGGCCGAAATTGTGTCCACTTTGCACCGCGTGGCACTTGGGCAGATGTTACCCGGCGCTGTTGATAATGCATTGGGCGACGCCGAACGTGTATTGACACTGGCTCAGGCAATGACGGCTGAAGATACGCAGTTGTATTACCAGATTGCGCTTCATGGTCGCCGCGATATGCCTTGGGCGGCCGACCCGCGCTCCGGCTTTGAAATGACGCTGCTGCGTATGCTCGCATTCCGCCCGGTGCCAACGGCGCCAAGTGCTAATCAAGGTGGCGTGCAGGGTGGTGCTCAGGCAGGTGGTCGCCCCGCTATACCATCGCGCCCAGCCCCTCCTCGGGCACCGATGGGCAGCAGTGGCTCATCAGGCAGTCCGCAAGCACATCAGGTGGCCTCTGGCCGCACCGCAACAGTGGCAGTGGCGCAGCCGGCCGCACAGTCCGTTACGCAGGCTGTAGCGCAGTCAGCTCCCGTGCCGTTCCGTGCTGATGGATTGCCGATAATTCCGCCCCTTAACAATGTGGTGCCGATAAAGCCGGATGTGGCTTCGCACGAGACAGCCTCGGCTCCCCACTCAGAGTCGGCAACAGCGGCGCCAGTAACGGTTGCGGTCGAGCAGTCTGCGCCGATCTTTGTACATCCGCGAGAGATGACCAGCCCTGAGCACTGGGAGCAGTGGGTGCGTGGTAGTGGCCTCACTGGTGGTGCACTTAATCTAGCGCGCCATGCGGCGTTGGTGATGCAGGATGATGAGAGTAGTGAGTTCCAGCTATCGCCTAAGCATGAAATTCTGATAACAACGCAGTCATGGGGGCAGGTGGAACACTGTTTTCAAGAGTACTTTCCAACGGTACGGCTGGTGCTGGCCAAGAAAGAACCGAGTTATGCTACTCCTATGCAGGTCATTGCTGCGCGCAAGCAGGCACGCATGCAGGCGGCAGCCGACAGCCTTAAGGCCGATCCTTTTGTGCAGACGTTGATGAATGATTTTCAGGCAGAAATTCTGCCAGACACTATTACCCCTATTGATTGAGGAGAGAATCCGCTCATGAATATGCAGCAATTAATGCAGCAAGCGCAGCGCATGCAGGAACAGATGCAAAAGCAAATGGCACAGGCTCAGGAAGAGTTGGCCAACACCGAACTTAAGGGTGAATCTGGTGCCGGCTTGGTTAAAGTGACAATGACAGGCCGTCATGATGTAAAGCGCGTCGAAATTGACGACAGCTTGCTCAAAGAAGATAAAGAAATGTTGGAAGACTTGATTGCCGCGGCTGTTAATGACGCCGTGCGCAAGGTAGAGGCACACAGCCAGAGCAAGATGGGAGCCGTGACTCAAGGGCTCAATCTGCCGCCAGGAATGAAGCTGCCTTTTTGATCTGCCTGCCAACCGAGAAGAACAATCATGCAAAAGATTGTCGTGATAGCACTGTGCCTTGGCATGTCGGCGCCTGTTGTAGCCGCCGGCTTTAAGGAAGTCAGTCGAGATGGGCGCTATGTTGAGTATCAAGGCGACTTGAGGCTTAGCGGTCGTTTTGAGCGTCAGCAGGATTCGATTACGCTGGATTGGCGCGGCGATCGCGTCTGCTTTTATCCAGATGCCGTCCCGGCCAAGTTACTGCCCCGTGTTTTTCCGACTAACAAACCTGCCATGTTTTGCTTCAGTAACACACGCACGGCCATTAATGCTTTAGGGCTGCCTCCAGAGCCGCCTGAAGGTGCCTGTGGAATGATAGGAACGGCTACGGTGAGTATCTCTCGTTATGTCGTGGAAAATGGCATGGGCGAAACCTATGATCTGGCCACCTTTGTCTCGGCAGAAAATGTGTCGACCTTGAAACCGGTACCCTGTCCCTGATGTTTCTTAGCCCCCTCGTCACCGAATTAGTCGAAGCCCTGCGCATATTGCCGGGAGTTGGCCCCAAGTCCGCTCAGCGAATGGCGCTCCATCTGCTGGAGCGACAGCGATCGGGAGGAAAGCGTCTGGCGGACGTGCTGGTGCGTGCGATGGAGCAGGTGCGCGAGTGTCGCGAGTGTCAGAGCCTGACAGAGCAGGATATTTGTCATATCTGCGCCAGTGCAACGCGTGACCGTTCCATGCTGTGCGTGGTGGAAAATCCGGTCGATGTATTGGCGGTTGAAAGTGCGGGTACCTATCGCGGTTTGTATTTCGTGCTTAAAGGGCATTTGTCGCCGCTTGATGGCATCGGCCCAAAGGAGCTTGGCATTCCTCGCTTGCTCGAACGTGTCCGTCAGGGTGAAATCAAAGAGATGATTCTGGCGACCAACCCCACGGTAGAAGGTGAGGCCACGGCTTACTATGTCCGTGAGTCCCTGCGTGACTTCCCGATCATTATTAGCCGTATCGCCCATGGCGTGCCTATGGGAGGGGAGCTAGAGTTTGTCGACGGCAATACTCTGGCTCATGCTCTGGCGGGTCGAAAGACGCTGGGCTAATCTGGTTTCTTTCTGCCGGCATAACAGCTGTTTCACTTAGCTCTATGCGCCCAGTATTCTTTGACAATCCCTTCCTGATCAGATAAGAACTGTTCGGTCACTTTGAGTCTCTCGGAGAGGGCTCTTTTGGCTGTTTCCGACCTGATATGCCTGCCTTTACGTGTAGGCTGTTAGGTTCTCTGTCCCCCCGGCGCAATCGGCCCAGGTTCGTGCATTTGTTTTGCACTGTTTGAACCAGATTGGCTGCCGTCCTATCCGGTGTACTGTTGCGGTGTGACATGCCGTGAAATCAGCAGTGCACCGTAACCTAAAGAAAGGGTATGTCATGAGTTATAGCGAGTATTTCAACGAGACCCATAATCAGGTTCGTGCCAGCGTACGTAAAATAGTGCAGGACAGCGTCCTTCCGTATATTAACGATTGGGAAGAGGCAGGCACTTTTCCTCGTGAATTGTACGATGAGGCAGGCCGTGCGGGTGTTCTAGCGCTGGGCTATCCCGAGGCATTGGGGGGTATTGGCGAAGGCGATGTCTTTATGAAGATTGCCGCCAGCGAAGAGCTAATGCGCAGCGGTTCCGGCGGGCTAGTGGCCAGCTTGGGTTCGCTCGATATTGGCCTGCCGCCTATCGTTAAGTGGGGCAGTGACGAGCTGAAAAATCGCGTGGTACCGCCTGTTCTGCGTGGGGAAAAGATTGCTGCATTGGCTATCACTGAACCCAATGGTGGCTCTGATGTGGCCAATATCAAAACCCGTGCAGTGAGTGATGGTGATTTTTACCGTGTGTCAGGCTCCAAAACCTTTATTACCTCGGGTATTCGTGCGGATTACTACACCGTGGCGGTGCGTACCGGTGGTGACGGGTATGGTGGTATCAGTCTGCTGCTGATGGAAAAGGGCATGCCCGGCTTTACGACAGGCACCCCGCTGAAAAAGCACGGCTGGTGGGCCAGTGATACAGCAGAGCTGTTCTTTGATGATGTGAAGGTGCCCAAAAGTAATCTGATCGGCAGTGAGAATGCCGGCTTTTTCGTGATTATGACCAACTTTCAGATGGAACGACTGAATCTGGCGGTGATGGCGAACTGCACCTCGCAGATGGCACTCGAAGAGGCGCTGCGTTATGCGCACGAACGGGAAGCCTTCGGCAAGCCATTGGCCAAGATGCAGGTTATTCGTCACAAGCTGGCCGATATGGCCACCCAGATTGAGGCCAGCCGTGAGTTCACTTATCGTGTGGCAGCCCGTATTGAGGCCGGTATTCCGTCGGTGAAAGAAGTCTCCATGGCGAAGAACTTTTCGACCAAGGTTAGTGACTATGTCACTTATGAGGCTGTTCAGATCTTTGGTGGCATGGGCTTTATGCGTGAAACGCTCGTTGAGCGACTTGCTCGTGATAACCGTATCCTGTCCATTGGCGGCGGTACCTACGAAATCATGAACGAAGTGATTGCCAAGCAACTGGGACTGTAGCAAGGTCGCGTCTGTCCACTCCGCGAGGGTGGGCAGACGCTAGTCCAAACCCGACGAGACCATCTTGCAGCCTGTCCATATCACCGATAATGCCGCGCTTTCCGAGCTGGCACATGCACTGACCCGATGCGACAGCATCGCTGTTGATACCGAATTCATGCGGGTAGATACCTTCTATCCCATTCTGGGGCTTCTCCAGATCGGTGACGGTCAGCACGAATACCTAATTGATCCCTTGAGGGTGACGGACCTGTCGCCCCTTATTCCGCTTCTTGTCAGTGAGTTCCCGCGCAAGGTGCTGCATGCCTGCTCGGAGGACATCGAGGTACTCACTCGCCTAGCCGGTGCACAGCCAAAGGGTATTCTTGATACCCAGATTGCTGCAGCATTTTTGGGGCAGGGTTTGCAGATAGGCTATCAGAAGGCGCTGCAGGAGAATCTGGGGGTAGATATCCCTAAGGATGAGTCGCGGTCTGATTGGTTGGCTCGGCCCCTGAGTGCGGGGCAGATCGCTTATGCGGCATTGGACGTCAAGTATCTGCCGCCGTTGTACCGGCATACAGAAGATGACCTTCAGTCGCGCCATTTGCTGACGTACTTTGAGAGTGACTGCCGTCTAATGTTGGATGAGTTGAGTCAAGTATCAGATCCTGTTCTGCTCTATCGTGACGTTAATAATGCCTGGCGATTACGCCCGCAAGAGTTGGCGGTGTTGCAGGACTTGCTTATCTGGCGCGAGCAACAGGCTCGCTCACGCGATGTTCCGCGCGGATTCTTAATTAAGAATGGCAGCATGTTCGAGTTGGCACGCAAGCAGCCGGCGAATTTACAGGTGCTGTCAGGTATCGAGGATGTCACCCCGAAAATTTTGCGCAAGGAAGGCGAGTCCATCCTTGCAGTGATTCGTGCGGCTCAGGAACGCGCACCTGAAACGTGGCCGGCCCCTCTGCCTACGCCGCTGCCACGCGAAGTTCGTGATCTTTATGAC
>Ga0073900_10001271_pt1 | contig 14257 bp, 10 predicted proteins | sample KloWWTmetKNB5Kit_FD_66666 | JGI IMG/M metagenome (GOLD analysis project Ga0073900, IMG submission 66666) | Active sludge microbial communities from Klosterneuburg, Austria, studying microevolution and ecology of nitrifiers - Klosterneuburg... | ecosystem: Engineered > WWTP > Aerobic digester >...
ATCTGCGGCACGGGTGGCGCGGCCGCGCTGATGACGGCCTGCGGCGTCGCCCAGCCGCCCCCTACAGTGGCGCCAACGGCGGTACCGCCCACGGCCGTTCCGACCGCCGCCGCAGTGGCCACAAAGCCTGCTGCGCCGACCAACACACCCGCACCTGCTGCCACGCCATCCGGCGGACGCGGCCCGCTGACCGTCGCTGCCAACGATCCGGATGTGGACGGCAAAATGGTTTCCTATAAGAGCGACACCGAGATGATCGCCTACCTCGCCCGCCCGAAGAAGGAAGGGACCTATCCGGCCGTCCTGGTCATTCACGAGAACCGCGGACTGCAGGAGCATGTCAAGGATGTTGCGCGCCGCCTGGCCAAGGCCGGCTTCATCGCTCTGGCCCCCGACCTGGTCTCGCGTTCAGGCGGTTCTGAAAAACTTGGCTTCGACCCCATTGCCGGAGTGCTGGGAGCGGCCAAGCCTGAGGACCTGGTCAAGGACCTCAGCGCCGGGATTGACTATTTGATGACGCAGGCCGGTGTCAAAGCTGGCAAGGTTGGCGTAGTGGGCTTCTGCTTTGGCGGGGGCTACACCCTCCGCCTGGCGGGAGCGAATCCGAAGGTCACGGCGGCCGTGCCGTACTATGGACCGTCGCCCACACCTCCCACCCTGGTGGCAAGCACAAACGCCGCCATCCTCGCCCACTACGGCGGCACCGACACGCGCGTCAACGCCGGGATTCCGGATCTCGAGGCGGCCATGAAGGCAGCCGGAAAGACATTCGAGAAGCGCATCTGGGAAGGCGCCCCGCACGCCTTCAACAATGACACCGGTGGCAACTTCAATGAAACCGCCGCGGTCGGGGCGTGGAAAGAAACCCTGGCCTGGTTTGCGAAGTATCTCTAGGGACTTTATCGGACGCAATCTGTCCCGGCGCAGCCGGGACAGATTGCGTCCGATAACAACTGCACCCGTGTGCTAAAATTCGCGCTCGCGGCCCCTTCGTCTAGTGGCCTAGGACGAAGCCCTCTCAAGGCTTAAACACGGGTTCGAATCCCGTAGGGGTCATGCCCGGAGATGATACCCGCCGCCCCGGCCTACGCCGAGGCGGCGGGTATCATCTCCGGTAACCATTTTTCGGGGCTACGAGGAAAACGACCATGCACGCACTCATCGTCGCCAATGGCGAAGTCAAGGACGAGATCATTCAACGCGGCGCGGCTGCCCTGCGCGCCGGCGCGCCCGCGGCCGAGGTGGCGGAACAGGTCGCCCGGGATGTCGAGGACGACGCCGATGACCACAGTGTCGGGTTCAGCGGCAAGCCCAACATTCTCGGCGCAGTCGAGTGCGATGCCAGCTTCATGGACGGCGCCACGCGCATGGCTGGGGCGGTGGCCGCGCTGCGTGATATCCGTCATCCCATTTCGGTCGCGCGCCAGGTGATGCTGAGACTACCGCACGTGCTGCTTGCTGGCGAGGGCGCCAATCGTTTTGCAGCTGAAATCGGGGCCGAGCGCCGCAACATGCTATCGCCGGAAGCGCGTCGTTTGTGGCTGGAGCGGCTCACCGCCATCGGACTCACCGATGCCGAAATTCACGATATCGCGTCCGGCCATCCGCCGGCCGATGTCATAGACCTGGTCAAGCGCGCTGTCGGCTGGCGGGATGGCACCGACACCATGAACGTGATGGTCCGCGATACCGCCGGCCACCTGTCAGTTGCGGTGACCACGTCCGGGATTTCGTGGAAGTACCCCGGCCGGGTGGGCGATTCACCCATCATTGGGGCCGGGATCTATGCCGACGATCGCTACGGCGCCGCTGCGTGCATGGGGCTGGGCGAGATCACGATCCGGCTCGGCTCGTCGCTCAAGGCCGTCACCCTGATGCAGGCCGGCCGGACGATGCGTGAAGCTGGACAGTTGGTCACCCGCGAGATGGCCGAAATGCTGTCGCCCGGGGGCGGCGGCGACCATATGAAGCACGTCGACTGGGTGCGGATCATCCTCATCGACGCGCACGGCAAGGCCGGGGCGTTTGCGACCCGCCCCGGCCTGTTTGTAAAGCTGCAGTCCGCCGACGAACTCACGCCCCGCGTGGTCGAGGCCGAGTTTGTGAGCTGATCTCCGAGTGCGGCATGCTCCGGCGGAGCCGGAGCATGCCGCACTCGGTTCAACTTCCTTTGACCGCGTGTTCGCGGCGCTCGTCGATATCATCCGGGTAGATCAGCGCGTCGTGGCCGCGCTCGCCGGTGCGGATGCGAACGACGTCGTCGACCGGATAGATGAAGATCAGGCCGTCGCCGGGCTGGCCGGTCCGGGCCGCCCCGACGATGGCGTCGATCGTCTTCTCGACGTTGTGGTCGCTCAGGATGATGTTGATCTGGATCTTGGGGATCAAGTCCATCCGATAGGCGGTCCCGCGCCAGGACAGATCGATTCCGCCCTGCCGGCCGTGCCCGCGCACTTCGACCACATTCATGCCCACAATGCCAATGGCATGCAGGGCATCCTTGACGGCATCCAGCGCTTCTTCGCGGATGATGGCTTCGATTTTCTTGGTCATGGAATTACGCTCCTGTGGAAGGCGACTTGGTGGGCGCGTTCGCTACGCGGGGGCGAGGCGCCTGCTGGCTGAGCCGGCCGCCGCCGGTCATCCGAACGTCAACGGTAGTGTAGCCCGGAGTGCCCATCTCGGGCATGTCCAGCCCGGTGAGTTCATCGGCGGGCGCGACCCGGAGCAGTTTGAGTGCGTTCAGGATTTTGAAGAACACATACGACAAACCGAAGACGACCACCACAACGGCGCCTGCTTCCAGGGCCTGGGCCAGGAGCTGGCTCGGGTTGCCGGCGATGAGCCCGCGCACAGCCCCCTCCATGCCATTCCAGCCCTTGGAGGCGTCGTTGCCGTTGGCGAAGATGCCAACCGCCAGCACACCCCACATGCCATTCACAAAGTGGACTGGAACGGCGCCGACCGGATCATCGATCTTGGCCTTTTCCAGCCAGGTGGTGGCCAGGCACACCAGCACGCCCGCCACGCTGCCAATCAGCAAGGCCCCGATCGGGTCCACAAACGCGCAAGGCGCGGTGATGGCGACCAGGCCGGCCAGCACGCCGTTGACCGACATGGATGGATCGGGCTTCTTCACGGGACTGATGTGCCACATGTAAAGCATCGACACGCATCCGCCGACGGCGCCGGCAATCAAAGTATTGACCGCGGCATTGGCCGCGAGCTGGCCAAATGTGCCGGTGAACCCGAGCGACGAACCCGGGTTGAAACCGAACCAACCGAAGAACAGGATGATGGTCCCAAGGATGCCCATCGGGATGTTGTGCCCCGGCATGGCGTTGGCGCTGCCGTCGGCGTTGAAGCGGCCGATCCGCGGCCCGATCACCAGGGCACCGGCCAGCGCAATGGCGCCCCCAATCATGTGGACGGGACCTGAGCCGGCAAAATCGACCGCGCCGTTGCCGAGCCCGGCAATGCGGCCCAGGTTCTGCAGCCAGCCGCCACCCCAAATCCATCCGGCCACGAGCGGGTAGATGAACATGCTCACCCACAGGCCCATCAGGCAGAAGCCGCTGAACTTGAGGCGCTCGGCCATTGAGCCAGTCGGAATCGTCGCGGCGGTGTCCATGAATACCATCTGGAAGAGGAAGAAAGCCAGCACGCCGGTATTGAGGCCCACACCGGTGAGCAGAAAGCCGTTGGTTCCCAGCAGACCGAACTGCCCGATGCGAAAGCCGCTGGCCAGCAGGCCCGTCCAGTCACCCAGGGTGATCGGCGAATGGGCCCACTCACCGGCGATTGCGCCGATCGTCGAGACTTCGGGGTAGGGCAGATTGACCGCGCCAAACTGAAAGGCAAAGCCGGTCATCCAGTAGCCGACCGCGCCGATGCAAAACACCATCATGTTCATCATCATGGTGTGGGCGACGTTCTTCGACCGGGTGAAGCCGGTCTCCACCAGGGCAAAGCCCGCCTGCATGAAAAAGACCAGGAATCCGGCCACCAGCATCCACATGACGTTGATGGCGAGTTTGACTTCGCCCGCGGTCGCGGCGACGTCAGCGAGGGTGGGCGGGGGCGGGTCGGCGGCCAGCGCGCGGCTGGCCACGCCAAAAAAGACCACCAGCGAGGTGAGAGTCGCCGCGAGCCGAATTGCGTAACGGAATAATGCAGTCCGTTTCATGATGTCACTCCTATTCGAATGCGCCGGACGGAACCGGGCGCGCCGGGGCAGCGGTCGCGGCTGCGAATTGGGGCAGACTTCGATCGCCTGGCCGGGCCAGGCCTGCATCATGGCAATTTCTACGCGAAACTCATTTTTCTTCCTTAAATCTCCTCCTGCCTGTCACCATGCCAACTCGGTTCCCGAAAGAGGTGTCCCCCGGCTCCGCCGGCGGACACCTCTTTCGGAACAAAGCTATGCCGGCGTCTGACGGAGCCGCTTGCGCCAATGCAAAAAGAAGCCCTCGCCCGCCCCGGCGTGCGCTGGGGCGGGCGAGGGCTTCCTGGACCCCGCTTCTGGATTGGCGGATTCTACGCGGACTCAGCGATAAGTCAAGCGGCCCGCCTGCTCTCAATACAAGTGCCAGCGCTTCTTTTGCTTCTTCCAGTCGGCCTCGTCCGCCCCATACAGCGCGGTGATCTCGGCGACGGGTGCGCGCGCGACCAGGCCCTCGCGTATTCGGGCGTCACCACTGAGCAGGTCGAAATGCGGGTTGCGCCCTTCCCAGCTCGCGGGTAGAAAAGCGAAGTCCCTGGGATGCATGCCCATCACCGCGTCCACGACGTGCAGCCCCGTCGCAAAGGGCTTGAACAGTGCTCGATCCGTCACATGGGTCTGCACCCCGGCGCAGCGCACGCCAAAATGCTTGCTGTAAGTTGGCTCGAAATAGACCGGCCTGAACGCGGCCCCTGGCAGAGCGCGGGAGTTCAGCTCACGGGCGAGCGCGGGAGCATCCACCCACGGGGCGCCGAACCACTCAAAGGGGTGGGTGGTTCCGCGTGCCTCGCTCAAATTCGTGCCTTCGAACAGACACAATCCTGGGTAGATCACGGCGCAATCCAGAGTCGGCAGGTTGGGTGAGGGCGTGAACCACGGCAGGCCCGTGTCATCGAAGTAGAAATGCCGCCGCCAGCCCATCATCCGTGCGACATCCACAACGCATCCCGGGTATTGCGTGTCTCGCAGATAGAGGGCAAGTTCTCCAATAGTCAACCCGTGCCTGACCGGGATCGGATACATCCCGACGAAGGACGAAATCCCGCTGGCCAGGAGCGGACCCTCGACATCCAGTCCGTTGATGGGATTCGGCCGATCGAGGATCAACAAATCGATGCCCTGCGTTTGGGCTGCTTGCATGACATAACCCAGCGTGTTGAGGTAAGTGTAGTAGCGACACCCTACGTCCTGGATGTCATAGACCAGCAGGTCGATTCCGGTCAACCATTCCGGTTTGGGCTTCTTGGTTTCGCCGTACAGCGAATAGACGGGCGCGCCTGTTGCCAGATCGATGCTATGGTCGATTGCCAGCGCGTCCTGGGCATCGCCGCGCACGCCGTGCTCGGGTCCAAAAAGCGCCGTGATGCTCACCCCAGGCACGGCGGCAAGCGCGTCGACCGTACTTTGGCGTGCGTCGGCGGTGAAGCCAGTCTGGTTGGTTACGATGCCGATGCGCCGGCCCTTGAGGCGGGCGGGATCGGCCAGAAGGGTATCTATGCCTGGGCGGGTGCTCATGTTTCGTATTAGACACCTTTCTGCCGATAGAATGAAGCGGTGACGCAGATCCGCTGGCCCTATGTTGGCGCCGCCGCGATGGTCCTCATCGGGTGCGCCGTGGCGCTGCTCAGCTTGCCAAACTTGAGCGTGCCCGAGGCTGCCTCAGCGCCGGCTACAGCCCGGCCCAGCCCGACCCAGCCGCCCATCGTCGCCGTGCCGGTCACCCCGAGCGCCACCCTCCCGCCCACTGCTGCGCCATCCCCTACACCGGTCGCAACTGTCACGCCCCGGCCAACACCCCAGGCGAGTTACGTCGTTCAACCGGGCGACACCCTGCTGGGCATTGCGATCCGCTTCGATGTCGCCATGGCCCGGATCCAGATCGAGAACGATCTTGGCGAGAGCCTGATCGTGCGCGGCGGACAAACGCTGGCCATTCCTGCCAAGGCGCAACCCGATGAGCGGCCATTCTGGCGCGTCCGGGCGGTCAAGACCGGTGAGACGCTTTCCTCCATCGCGGACGAAGCCGGCGTGACTGTCGCCGACCTGGTTCGGGTAAACGGTTTGGGCGACAGCACCGTGATTCGGGTTGGGGCATTGTTGATTCTGCCGGTTGCGGGGGTGGCTGCGCTTCCGCCGGCCGCGCCCACCGCCACGGCGCTGGCGGTGCCCACAAAAGCGCCAACACCAATCCAGCCCCGCGCCCCGGTCCCGACCGCCACAGCCGCTGTCCGGTCGCTGGCCCTTCCCGCGCCGGTGGCCGCGCCCACAAGCGGCAACGCGGAACAGCAACTGCTGGCGTACTACAACGAAGCGCGGGCTGCAGCCGGTGTTGCGCCGCTCCGGATCAGCCCCGCGTTAACCGCCGCGGCCATGGCGCATGCGCAGGATTGCGCGACGCGCGGCAGCGGCAGTCACGTAGGTTCAGACGGCGCTGACACGAAGACTCGAGTGTTGCGGGCAGGCTATTCAAGCCCGCGCGCCTGGGGTGAGAACTGGGCCTGGGCGCGCAGCGCCGCGCAGGCCTGGGACATGTGGTTCACCCAGGAGTATCCAAAAGGACCCCATCGCGACAATATTCTGTCCGCGCGCTACACCGAGGTGGGATTTGGGATCATCGCCGCGAATGGCGGGTTCTACTACATCGCTGACTTTGGGGCGCGCTAGCGAGTTCAGAATGCAGAATGCAGAAATGGCTTCTGAGCCACAATAATACTTTCCCTGAATTCTGCATTCTGAATTCATGGAGGTAGCCATGAGCGATATTCTTGAAGCTGACTGGAAAGTCCTTCGATCGCTGAAGGATACGGCGCTGGAAAGGCTGTGTGAACGGATCCTCGCCGAAGTACATGCCGCCGCCGCCAACCCTGGCCGGTCGAATCATCAGCGCTATCTGGACGTTTACTCTTTGGTGCAGAAACGAGACAAAGACGTGGCCGATTGTTTCAATGACCTGCGCCGTTCGACGGCCACGATTTCGCTGCTTCATTGGCGCAAGCACAAGTTACTCACATTCGATGAATGGGCGCGTTTCTCGGATGTCACCCAGGCCGTCCTCGATGTGTGGGACGAGAACGATTGATCCTGGCCGTACCTGATCACACCTGATCAAACGTTATCAACGCTACCAACGCTACAAACGAACCATGACGCCAGACGACTTCCTCCGCGCCTATCCGCCAGAAATGCGTGATTTGGCTAATCAAGCGCGGGACCTTGTGCGCAGTGCGTTGCCGTTTTCAGTGGAGCAAGTGAAAACCGGATGGCAGGCGATCACGATCCATATGCCGGCCGGACCGCACCGTGATGTCTATGTTGGTTTCATCCTCCCCCATGCCGACTCCGTCAGCCTGGGCTTCACTTACGGTGTCCTGCTCGACGACCCCGATCATGTGCTGCTCGGGGAAGGGGAGCGCCTGAAGCGAGTCCGGTATGTGTCGCTTCGATCGGCCGATGACATCGATCCAATCCTGCAGGGCCGCTTCGCGCGCCAGGCGGGCGAGCTGGCCCTCATGCCTCGGCCGCTGCGCGCGCAAATGATGGCATTTGGTGAGCGATCTCCCGCCGGCCTAACCGGCGGGAGATCGCTCACCAACAAGATTGCCTGGCGCCGTACCGTATAATCCCCCCACTATGATTCTGAACGTTTTCCTGGCCATTGCCCAAATTGTGCTGGCCATTGCGTTGATTGGAGCGGTGCTTTTGCAGAGCAAGGGCGAGGAGCTTGGGGGTGTGTTTGGCGGCGCGCAGAGCGTTTACCAGACCCGCCGGGGGATCGATCGATTGCTCTTCACCGTTACGGTGTTCATGGCAATTGCGTTCTTTGCGCTGTGTATCGCCAATGTAGTTCTCTCGACGCCGCCCGCCGCCTGATCAAGGCCGGGCTCCCCGGCGCCAAAGGCGTTTGGGTGGGCCCGATTTTCATACAGTGCGTTCATTTAGATTGCCGCTTCTGCTCCTCATTGTGGGCATTGTGGCGATCGGGCTGGTCGTGGCGCAGCTTGTTGCGCCTCGCGTCAACGACCGAGTCGATGTAGGCCGTTCGTACGTCGAGGGCGTCGCTGGCGCCCCCCAGGCCATCAATCCGCTGCTTTGCCAACTCAACGAGGCTGACCGTGACTTGTGCGGGCTCGTCTTTAGCGGCCTGGCCCGGTTGAATGAGTCGGGCGAAGCCATCCCTGATCTTGCCTCGACCTGGGCGATCTCGGAGGATGGAATCACCTATACCTTTAAGTTGCGCCTGGATGCGCGCTGGCAGGATGACAAACCCGTCACTGCCGACGATGTCTTGTTCACCGCATCGCTGCTCCAATCGCCCGAATTCCCTGGGCGGACCGATATCGGGGCGGCCTGGCAGAGCCTGTCAGTCACCAAACTGGATGACAACACCGTTCGCTTTGTGCTGAGGGAGCCCTTTGCCGGTTTTCTGGATTATGTGACGATTGGACTGCTGCCGCGTCACGTGCTGAGTGGGACCGAGGCCCTCGCCCTGGCCCAGGCCCAGTTCAACCTTCAACCCGTCGGCAGCGGCCCGTGGCGCGTCGTTGATGTGACCGCGGCCGGCAGCCGCGTCTCGGCGGTCGCGCTCGAACCCTATGCAGGCTATTACGGGCCCAAACCTGCGCTCGCCCGCCTGACCTTCCGCTATTACGCCAATACCTCTGCGACCCTCGACGCGTTCCATGCAGGCGAGGTCGACGGCGTCGCTCGGATCGCCGTCGTAGATCAAGCCCGGGCCGCGGAAGAAGCAGGTCTCACCCTCTACACCGCGAAGTTGGCGCGCTTCAGCGCCCTGTTTCTCAATACGCGCAAAGATAGTGGAACGGTGTCCCTGGCGGAAAAACAGGTCCGCCAGGCCCTGATGTACGCGCTTGATCGCGAGAAGCTTGTCCGAGACGCGCTCGCTGGCCAGGGTGTCGTGGCCGATACGCCCTTTATTCCCGATACGTGGGCATACGCCGATGTGACCCGAAAGTACGCTTATGATCCTGAGCGGGCCCGGCTGCTCCTGCGCAGCGCGGGCTATGAACTCGCCACGGATCCGCGATCGAACCAGCCATTCTGGCTGAAGGACGGTGAGGCGATCGCCCTCACGCTGCTGCATGCTGACGATCCCACTCGCAAGGCCGTGGCCGAGTCGGTTGTGGCCCAGTGGCGGACTCTGGGCATCCAGGTTGTCGCCCAGGCGGTCGGACGCAACCTTGAGCGCGACTATCTTGCATCCCGGCAGTTTCAGGTGGCATTGGTGGAGGTCCCTCTCGATGGCGACCCCGACCAGTACACCTTATGGCACCCCAGCCAGGCTGTGCGGGGTCAGAACTACACGGGCTATGACAGCAACGAAGCCGGTGGCTTTCTCGAGGCGGCCCGTCAGACGACGGACAAGGGTCGCCGGGCCGAGTTATACCGGCGGTTCCAGGAGCTCTTCGCTGAGGATCTTCCGGCCTTACCGCTGTACTACCCGACCTATACGTTCGGAGTGACAAGCCAGATCAAAGGCGCCCAGATCGGACCCCTCAACTACGGCAGTGACCGATTGCGTAACGTGGGTGATTGGGTGGTGGCACCGGCCGTACCGGTGGCACCGGCCATACCGGCGGCGAGCCCGACCCGCTAATACTGGCCGGCTGGTTGGCCAACTGGCTGTAGACAGGACGGCCGGAATGCCGTCACAATGGTTGTCTGACATGCGCCGCCTCGACCCGCGCCACGCCGCGCGCGTCTTTGCGATTACGCGTTTTGACGCGCGCGGGTATGCCCGACGCGCACCGTTAGAATACCGAGGATATCTCGGAAACTTGTACAGGAGCGATTGACAAAATCATGGTAGCGAAAACCGCAAAAAAGACGGCCGTACGCAAGGCCGCGCCCGCCAGCAAGGCGAAGACAGCCGCGCGACAGTGGGTATTCCTATTTACCGATGAGAAGGGCATCACGAAGGCGGCCCCGACCAATGACGATGTGCGGAACTTGCTCGGCGGCAAAGGCCGGGGCTTGTTTGACATGACTCGGGCTGGCCTGCCCGTGCCTTCCGGCTTTACCCTCTCGACCGAGGTGTGCAAGGAGTTCGTCAAGGCTGGGAACAAGATCCCGAAGGCCGCCTGGGATCAGGCCCTGGCTGCAGTGAAGGTCGTTGAGAAGCAGACCGGCAAGACCTTTGGCGGCAAGAAGAACCCGCTGCTCATCAGCGTGCGCTCGGGCGCGCGCGAGTCGATGCCCGGCATGATGGAGACGGTCCTCAATGTTGGCATCAACGACGAGACCCTGCCGGTCCTCGTGACCGAATCCGGCAACGAGCGTTTCGTCATGGACTCATATCGCCGCTTGCTCATGATGTACGGCGCGACCGTGCTTGACATCAACGACGAGAAGTTCGATGAGCCGATGGACGAGATGAAGGCCCATCGCGGGGTTAAGGCCGACCTCGACCTGAACGTCGATGACCTCAAGGAATTGGTGGTGATCTTCAAGAAGGTCATCCATGATGCGACCGGCAAGCCCTTCCCGCAGAACGTCTACGATCAGCTCCGCGGCTGCGCCGAGGCGGTTTTCCGCAGCGCAACGGGGCACAAGGCGCGCGAGTACAGCAAGGCCATGGGTTGGAAGGAGACTCTCCCGACCGCCGTCAACGTCATGCAGATGATCTTCGGCAACATGGGCGATGACTGCGCAACGGGCGTGGCCTTTACGCGCAATCCGTCGACGGGCGAGAAGATGATGCTCGGCGAGTACCTTATCAACGCCCAGGGCGAGGATGTGGTCGCCGGTATTCGCACGCCCAAGCCAATCGTCGAATTGGGGAAGGAAATCCCAAAGGCCTACAAGCAGTTCATGGCGATTTCGGATAAGCTCGAGAAGTATTACAAGAACATGCAGGACGTGGAGTTCACCATTGAACATGGCAAACTCTACATGCTGCAGACCCGCAACGGCAAGCGGACTGCCAAGGCGGCGATCAAGATTGCCATCGACCAGGCCAACGAAAAGCTGATCTCCCGCGAAGAGGCCGTCAAGCGCATTACACCGGGCGACGTTGACACGCTGCTTCACCCGCAATTCATCGAGGCAGCGATCAAGGAGGCCAAGAAGAACGGCCGTCTAGTTGCGACAGGCGTCAACGCGTCGCCGGGCGCCGCCGTCGGTGTGTTGGCCTTTGACGCGGATCTGGCTGAGCAGTGGGGCAAGGAGGGCAAGGCCGTCATCATGATTCGGCCCGAGACCAAGCCCGATGACGTGCATGGCATGTTCGCCTCAAAGGGCATTCTGACCGCCCGCGGCGGCGCGACATCCCACGCCGCCGTGGTCGCGCGTCAGTTCGGCATTCCCTGCGTGTGCGGGGCCGAGGCGCTCCAGATCGACATGAACGCGCGCACGGTCACCGCCCACGGGGTAACCCTCAAGGAAGGCGATTTCGCCTCGCTTGACGGCGCCAAGGGCGAGGTCTATGCCGGCCAGATCGGCGTGGAAGTGCCCAAGTTCGAGGACCAGGGCGACCTCGTCACGCTGCTGAAGTGGGCCGACGAGATATCCGCCCGCAAGACACGCGTGGACGCCGCGGGCAAGCCGTGGCGCGGTCTGCAGGTATGGGCCAACGCCGACTATCCCGTGGATGCCCAGCGCGCGCGCAGCTTCGGCGCCCAGGGCATCGGCCTGTGCCGGACCGAGCACATGTTCTTCCAGGAAGAGCGCCTGCCGATCGTGCAGCGCATGATCCTGAGCAGCGATGACGCCGAGCGCAACCAGGCGCTGTCCGAGCTGCTCCCGTATCAGCGGGCCGACTTCGCCGGTCTTTTCAAGGCGATGGACAAACTCCCGGTCATCATCCGCCTGATCGACCCGCCGCTGCACGAATTCCTGCCGTCGCAGGAGGACCTGATCCGCGAAACGACCGAACTGCGGGTCAAGAAGGAACTCGGGGTTGTCATCAACCACGAAGAGCAGATCCGCAAGGAAGAGCTGTTGCGCAAGGTGAGCGAGATGCACGAGCAGAACCCAATGATGGGTCTGCGCGGCATCCGCCTCGGCATCATGCTCCCCGGCCTGATCGGGATGCAGGTCCGCGCGATCTTCGAAGCGGCCTGCGACGTCAAGAAGGAGGGCTTTGAGCCCAAGCCCGAGGTCATGATCCCGCTGACTGGCCATGTCAACGAGCTCAAGCATGTTCAGCCGGAGCTCGAGGCAGTCGCCCGCCAGGTCATGAAGGAGAAGGGCGTCAGTGTTGAGTACAAGTTCGGCACCATGATCGAGATTCCGCGGGCGGCCCTGACCTCGCGCGAGATCGCGGGCATGGCTGAGTTCTTCTCGTTTGGCACCAACGACCTGACCCAGATGACCTACGGCTACTCGCGCGACGACGCGGAGCGCGGATTCCTGCTTAACTATGTCGAGCACGGCATCCTGCCGCAGAACCCGTTCCAGCAGCTCGACCGCGATGGTGTGGGCCGGCTGGTCAAGATGGCCGTCAACGAGGGCCGGGCGGCGCGCCCGAACCTCGAAGTCGGCATCTGCGGCGAGCATGGCGGCGACCCGTCGTCGGTGATCTTCTGCTACGGGGCTGGCTTGAACTACGTGAGCTGCTCGCCGTTCCGCGTGCCGATTGCCCGTCTCTCGGCCGCTCACGCGGCGATGGGCGCGAAATAGTTCGGAAAATCTTCGGGAAACGAAATGCCCCAGGCGAAGCCTGGGGCATCGCGTTTCCCGAACTCCCCATCCTCTATAATCTGTTGTCCCGCAGGGACGCACGATGACAGTAGTCCCGACGTCCACTCCCCTTGATGGCCTGAGCGAATCCGAAGTCCGCGAGCGGATGACCCGCGGCGAGCGCAATGTCTTTGAGCACAAGAGCGCCCGCTCGACCTGGGATATCCTGCGTGAAAACGTCTTTACCGTTTTCAATGTTGTGCTCTTTTTTACCCTTGCGCTGTTGTATGCAATCAGCTTAAGCGCGCCCGAGGGCGTCCGTCGGGCGGTTCTGGGCGACGGTCTGTTTTCCGGCGGGACCGTCCTGATCAACATCATTGTGGGCGTGTTTCAGGAGATTCGGGCCAAGCGCGCGCTTGATCGGCTCGCCGCTTTGTCGGTGCGCGAGGCGCGCGTCCGTCGGGCCGGCAAGGAACTAGATATCCCGGCGAGCGACATTGTGCTCGGTGACGTGGTTGTGATCCGACCTGGCGACCGAGTGCCGGTCGATGGCCCGCTGCTCAGCGTGGCCGCGCTCGAACTGGATGAAAGCCTGCTCACCGGCGAGACCGACACCGTGCCGAAGGTTGCCGGTGATCTGCTGCGGAGTGGTTCCTTCTGCGTGGCCGGCGGTGGTTCCATGCGGGCAGATGGCATTGGCGCGGAGAGCTTCGCGAATCGCCTGACCGCCACCGCGCAGGGCGTCCGCGAGCCGCGCACACCCTTGCAGCGCAGGGTCAATGCCGTCATCGAATTGCTGGTCTTTATCATGGCGATCGTGGCCGCGCTGCAACTTGTGGCCGGCCAGAACCGGCAGGAAACCTTCATCGACAATTTGCGGCATGTCACGGTGATCATCACCAGCTTTGTGCCGGCTGGCCTGGTTCTCGCCATCACCGTATCTCTCAGCGTCGGCGCGGTCAGAATCAGCCGGTATGACACGCTTGTCCAGCGCATCAACGCTGTTGAAAGCATGGGCAACATCACGGTATTGTGCGTGGACAAGACCGGGACGCTGACCCAGAACAAGCTCACCCTGGTCGAAGTTGTGCCGTTGCACGGCTTGACCGAGGCCGAGGCGCGCGTATGCCTGGGACTCTACACCGGCAGTGTATCGGCCCGCAATAACACCGCGGGCGCGATTGCCGAGGGGGTCGGCGCGCCCGTGCCGCCGCCAAAGGTCCTCGGCGAGGTCGCCTTTAGCTCCGCCCGAAAATGGGGCGGGGTCGCGCTGGCCGATTCGGGTGGCAGCGCGTCGGGGCTTGGATTGGGGCCGGGTGAGCCGGTCATCATCGGCCTGGGCGCGCCTGACCTGCTCATCAACGCCAACGACGGGCGAAACCAGGCCGTCCTTGACCG
>Ga0073900_10001275_pt1 | contig 14238 bp, 11 predicted proteins | sample KloWWTmetKNB5Kit_FD_66666 | JGI IMG/M metagenome (GOLD analysis project Ga0073900, IMG submission 66666) | Active sludge microbial communities from Klosterneuburg, Austria, studying microevolution and ecology of nitrifiers - Klosterneuburg... | ecosystem: Engineered > WWTP > Aerobic digester >...
ACCAGCACGAACATCAGCATGGTCAGCAGCGACGAGGCATTGCCCAACTGGCGTGGCCAGGCCCAGGGGCGTGGGTTGAGCTGCTTGAGCAACATGCCACTCAGTAGCGCGGCCAAGGGCGCGGACCCGCCCATGTGGGCGGCCACGGCAGCCGCAGCGGCGATCAGGGCCAGCAGCAACATGGAGGTGTTCTCGCTCGTCGGGCTCATGAAGCGTAGTGCCATGCGCAGCACCAGCGCCAGCACGGCGGCCACGATGATGGAGACGCCCAGCACCACGACGACAGGGTAAACCGTGTCCATGAAGGTGATGCTGGAGCGGTTGATGAGCTCAGCCCGGGCGCTGCCCAGTGTCAGCGCATACAGCGTCGAGAGTGTGGCCAGAACGATGGCGCGCTCTGTCACCGGGCCGGCGGCCCCGGTGTCGGCCACCACGCGGGTCAGCACGGCAGGCGAAGCCGCCAGGGCCACCAGAGCCAGCGGGCCTGCGACCCGGGCGGGCACATCGAGCCACAGCAGCACCCAGTACACCGCGAAATAGGTCAGCGCAGATTCGGCCACGCTTTGCACCAACACCATGGGGTTGTGGCGGAACCAGCGCAGCGGAATCCGTCCACCGCATTCAAACAGCACGATGGAGATGCCCAGTTCCAGCAAGAACAGGCCAATGCCCTGCAGTGGCCAGACCGCACCGCTGAAACCGGCCAGCCCGGCCACCGCGCCCACCAGCGAGTAGCCCACCACCTTGGGCAGGCCGGTGTGGCGCTGCAGCAGATAGCCGGTCATGGCCGCCACGGCGAGCAGCAGCGACCATTGCACCGTGGGTAACCCTGCCGAAGGGCGCAGCCATTGCGCCCAGAAGCTCAAAATCTCGTTCATGTCATGGATTCCTCTCGATCAGGCGGTCAGTCGGCTGCCATGGTGGGGCCGTTCGCCAAAGGCATGTGTTGCGGCCGACATCGCCGGACACCAGCGAATTTACCGTTAGATACTAAAGACGCTTGTAGGACTGTGACACAAGCGGTCGTGGCCCCGTGGCGATCTCTGGATCAACTCCGGAGAAGCCTTTGCGCAGGCTGTGGAGTATCGCCGCATGCCGGAGATCATCGCCCATGTGCCACCAGGGCGCCTCTGGCATGGATATTTTCAACGGGGCCGCGCAGGGGATGGGGCGGGCCCGTCAGCGGATCTCAAGGCGCAGGAACGTCGGGCGCGCTGGCGATTCCATGTGCGCAGACGTCGCCCGTGTCCGGCGCAGGGGTGTTGTCCGCAGCGCCATTTGCGTCGAGCCGATCTCCAGACCAGCGCAGTGCACGGGCCGCGATGGGCGGCCCTATTGTTTCCAGAATGGCCACGGCCGCAAGCACGGTGGAGCCCACAATCAGCCCCTCGTTAGGGAACAGCGTCGTGGTGGTATTGACGAGACCGATGGCGAGACCGGCCATGGGCATCAGCAGGAGGCCGCTGGTGGCCGCTTGTCGCAGGGGCGTACGGCATGCAGACGCGGCCAGCGTGACCCCCAGCCACTTGGCGCCGCTGCGCGCAAACACAAACGCCAATGCGGCGGGCCAGTACTGGAGCATCTCCGACACATGCATATTGGCGCCGGCATAGACGAAGAGAACAATAAAGAACAGTTCGAACGAGGGGCCGAACTCAATGTCTGCCACCAGGTTGGTGCGCTCCAGGCTGCGCACGACCATACCGAGCATCAAGGGGGCGAACAAGGGGGACAAATTGAGCACGAGGGCGGCCCCCACTGTCATCATCACGGCGCCGATCACGAGAGCGAGCTGGTATTGGTGCGCTGCTTTGGTTTTGCGCGCCGCCACGTGCAGTGCCCACCCCATGATGGCACCGAGCGCCGCCGACCCCAGTACCTGGTAGAGCGGCGCGCCGATCATGATGGACACGGGCGCTTCGGCCTGCCCGTACAAGGCTGGCAATACCGCAGCGAAGGCCATGAAGGCGATGACGTTATTCAAGGCGACCAGCGACATGGACCGATTCGTCACCGGCCCGGATGCACCCAGCTCGTGGGCGACGTGAATCAGAACCGCAGGCGAGGAAGAAATCGCGATGGTCGAAATCACCGCTGCAGGCAGCCCCGAGATGCCGATCCATTCCAGGCAAAAGTAGACGGCCACAAAGGTGAGGGCGCTCTCCGCTACAGAAATCACCACCAGAGAGCGGTCGTTGATGAAGCGCTTGACGTCCAACGAAAGACCCAGCCGGTACAGAATCAGCGCCAGCGCGACATCCACAACGATGCGCGATTGCGCCAGCGCCTCGGGGCTGATCAGTCCCAATACGTTGGGGCCAGCGAACAGCCCCACCACCATGAACCCCGTGATACTGGGCAGCCAGGGCCAGCGGTGGGCCACATATCCACCCAGCGAGCCGCAAAAAAGCAAAAAACCGAAAAAAAACAGGGTGTTGACCGGTAGCGGCCAGACAGGGAGGAATTCCATGGGAAACGTGGAAATCAGTGCAATACGTGGGGCTTGGCGCTGTCCGAGGCATCCAGGTAGAAGCGCTCCACGGGCACCTCGAAGGGCGCGCCTTCTTCCGTCACAAAATGAAAGCTGCCGCGCATGCTTCCTGTGGCGGTGCGAAGGCGGCATCCACTGGTGTATTCAAAGGCCTGCCCTGGCTGCAACAGCGGTTGTTGACCTACCACGCCCAGGCCTTTGACTTCCTCGACATGCCCCAGTGCGTCAGTAATGATCCAGTGCCGTGCAATCAATTGGGCTGGTGCGTCCCCGGGATTACCAATCTGAATGGTGTACGCAAAGCTATAAAGGCAGGCATCGGGATCGGACTGCTCCGTCAGGTATTCGGGGCGGACGTGAATGTCGATGGTAGGTTTCAGCATCCCGGAATGGTAACTGCGACAATCGTCGCATGAGCCGTACCTATCGCATTGCCCCTTCGATCCTCTCTGCTGACTTTGCCCGTTTGGGCGAAGAGGTGCAGAACGTCGTCGCCGCTGGCGCCGACTGGATCCATTTCGACGTGATGGACAACCATTACGTGCCCAACCTCACTTTTGGTCCCATGGTGTGCCAGGCTCTCAAGCCACACGCCAAAACGCCCGCGGGTGTTGCGGTGCCCATCGACGTGCACCTGATGGTCCAGCCCGTGGATGCCCTGGCAGCAGCCTTTGCCGAGGCGGGGGCCGACTACATCAGTTTCCACCCGGACGCCTCGGGCCATGTGCACCGCAGCATCCAGGCGATCCGTTCCAAGGGCGTCAAACCCGGGCTGGTGTTCAACCCCGCCGAGCCGCTGGATGTGCTGGACTGGGTGATCGACGACATCGACCTCATTCTCATCATGAGCGTCAACCCCGGTTTTGGCGGCCAGAGCTTCATCGACTCGGCCCTGCGCAAGATCGAGGCCGTGCGCAAGCGCATCGACGCCAGTGGCAAGGACATTCGCCTGGAGGTGGATGGCGGCATCAAGCAGGACAACATCCGCCGCGTGGCCGACGCGGGCGCCGACACGTTCGTGGCAGGCAGCGCCATTTTTGGCAAGACCGACTACCGCGGCGTGATTGACGCCATGCGTGCGCAGTTGGCCGTCTGAGGGGCTTTTATCCCAGGCGCTGGAACGTCAGCGTAAAGGCGACCCCATCGGCCGTGTTGTGCGCGCTGATGGCGCCGCCCATCTTGGCCATATAGGTTCGGGCCACGAACAGGCCCTGGCCTCGGTGTTCCCCATCGCCCGGTAATGCAGGCAGACCGGGGTCCGACACGCCCAGCTCGAAAATTCGCTCCAGCAGGTCGTCGGCAATGGTGGAGCCCTGGTTGTGCAGCGTGGCGCTGGCGGTCGATGCGGATGCAGTGAGTGTGAGCCGGATCGAGGTGCCCGCCGGGCGGTAGCGATCGGCATTGCGCAGGATGTGGGTTACCACGTCTTCCAGGGCGAATTCATCTGCCCGCACGATGACCGGGCCCGTGACGGCCTCGTACGCTACATCGGCAATGTCTGCAAAGTGCGCATTGGCGGCCACATGGCGCAGGAAGGCGTCCAGGTCGAGCCGTCCCTGCGGCAAGTCTGCCGCCTGCAGGGCCTCGGCGGGCGAGGCCGTGCCGTAGAGCACATGCACCGCCTGCTGCATGCGCTGCACGTAGCGCCTGCCGGGGTCTTGCGGGTCGCTGTGCAACACCATCAAGGATTGCAGCGGCGACATGATCTCGTGTCCCACGGCGTGCCACATGTCCCGCTCTTGCTGGGCGCGCAATTGTTCGCGCTGGATGTCGTCCTTCACGCGCTGCAGCAGGTCGGCCAGGCCACCGGCCAGAATGCCCAGCTCGTCCGGGCCGCGCAGGTCTGATACGTCCAGGTCGCCCAGGCGCGGGCCGGTGTGGCCGGGCTGCACGTTGTACGACACGGCGGCGGCGCGGCGGGTCAGGGCCGTGACGCGGCGCAGGAGCCCCACTTCAACCAGCAGCCAGGCCAGCGCGATGGCTGCCAGCATGGCCCCCAGGTACCAGGACATGCGGGTTGCCACGGTTGCCAGGCCCACCTCTACCCCACGCAGGTTACCTACAAAGCGCACGTCATAGTTGCCGGTGGAGGTGTCCAGCAGGTCCAGACCTTCTGGTGCGGCGGTGCGGGTGTCTGGCGAGGTCAGGGGCAGCCAGCCGATCAGCCGAATCAGCCAGGGCGCTGTGGGTTCCGCCGGGAGTTCCGGTCCCTTGAGCATGATGGGGTGCGTGTCCTCAGCGCCTCTTTTTCGTATCTGCACCTGCTCACCAGGCTGCAGGGTGCGTGAAATGTCGCTCAGCGATGCTGCCAGCCGGGCACCCGGGGCGTTGCTGTCAAACAAAGGGGGCGTGCTGTCGTCGCCTGGCGCCAGCATTTCCACCCGTACCTGCATGCGGCCCAGGTCTTCCGGGGGCCAGACCGGGCGTGCGCCTTTGTGGAACAGCGCTTCGCGGAACAACTCTACCGGCAGGCGGATGGAATAGAAGGTGCGGCGCAGGCATTCGGGCGTGCTGTCCGCCGGGTCGCGGCACTGGCCGTTTTGCCAGAGCCAGCCGCGAAAGTCGCGCACCGGCCGGGCGCGCAGGCCGAGCTGGGGCTCGCCGCTGTCCACAAAACCGGTGAGCCTGCCGCGTGCGGCCGTGCTGCTGCCGCGCGGGGCCATGGCTTCGTAAGGTGCGATCCATCGGTAGGTGGTGCCGCGCATCTCCAGCGTGATGCGGGCGCGGTGAACGTCCTGCAGCGCCAGCGCCCCGCGCTCGCGTGCTGCCAGGGCCCCTGCATAGAAGCTACCCACCACGTAAATGAACCCCCCGGCATACGGGTTGTTGCCCACCGCGACGCACACCGACGATTGGTCGGGGTACTGCACTGCGCAGCCTGCCATTTCCACCGCCTGCTGGGATTTGTTCTGGTCGTCAAAGTCAATGGCCGCATACGGCAGCAGCAAGGGTGTCAGTGGCGTGATGTACTGCTCCTGGTGGCCTGCGTTCAGCAGCGCCAGCTGGCCCGAAGGATGGCGCAGCCGCGCCATCACCTCGGCCTGGCTGCGCGCAAAGCCATGCTGGTAGCTGTGCCAGGCGCGCTCTTTTTCTTCCTTGAGCACGACCACGCTCAGCACCACCGTGGCCAGGGCCAGCAGCAGGAAGACGCCACGCACCAGAATGCGCTGGCGAAACGCGGGCAGGCCCAGCCGGGGCATGTCCAGCCGAGGGTGCAGCAGGCGCTTCATGGTGGCGGCCTACTTTCGGCGGGCCGGACTGGGGGCGCTGTCCACCCATCGAAAGCCGCGCATGGGCACGTTCTCAATGCCTTCGAACCCCGGATCGACCTCGCGCAGGGCCTCGCGGATGGTGCTCACATGCTTGCGTACGTTGTCGCGGTTGCGCCCGCTTTTCACCACCTCAAACAGATCGTCGTAAGACACTACTTCGCCGCAGCGCTGGTGCAGGGTGGCCAGGATGCGCTGTGCGGTCAGCGGTAGGTTGATGCGCTCGCCGCGCCAGGTGGGTGTGCGCTGCCACAGCGGATCGAGCACCAAAACGTCGCCCGCCTCAGTGGCGGTGGCTTGCGGTGTCTGGGTCTGGGTGGTGCGCAGGATGTCTAGAAAGGTGTCGATGAAGTCGGCTTCTTCGAAGGTGGTTTTTTGCAGATAGTCCCAGGCGTCCAGGGCCTTCATGATGCTGCGGTAAATGGCCGCAGGCATGGCGGAGACCACCAGCACGGGCGTGCCCTGGTGCAGCTTGTTGATGGCGTTGATGAGCGCCACCCCAGCGTGCCGCTCGCGGCCCAGCTCGATGTCTAGCACCACGGCGTCGTAGTGTTCGCGGGCCAGCGCCGCCTCGGCGTCATCGCGGGTGAACCACTGGTCGATCACGATGCCGCTGCGCGCACTGCGAATCCAGCCCGCCAGCTGGTTGCTGGTGGGCAGGTCATCTTCGATCACGGCGATACGGGTCATGGGCGGGTCTGGAGTAGTGCTGGGTGGATTATCCCGGCCACCCACGGCCCATGGTGTGAGTTTTTCTTCCGGGGGCGGAGTGAATACACCGCTACAGGGTGCGCTTTGGCATGGGCGCCGCATTGTTGCTTCCGGGCTGCATGCGAAGAATCAACGCTCAATGGGCCGCCCTGGAGCGGTGGTCCAGAAGCAGACCAAAAACACCGTCCGACCGAAGAGAGAATTGCCATGAAATTCACCTGGAACCGCACCCTGCAAACCCTGCGGGGCCGCACAACGCCCAAAGCCACAGAAGACTTGCACGTACCCGTGTCCGGGGATGTGCAAGAGGCCGGGGAGCAGGCGCCCGCCTCCTGCGCCGATGCGCCTTGCCGTCCCTGGCCGGTGCCGTCGGCCCGCAGCCTGCGCAGGCTGGCCGTGGTGGCGGCACTGGTCGCTGCAGGGGCCCTGGTGTACCGCCATCCGCCAGTGCAATCCCTGGGCCAGGGCGAGATGGGGGTGCGGGTGAATCAATTGACCGGCGCCGTCAGCCAGTGGCGCGATGGCAGCGTGTGGGTGCTGCCGGGCTTGCACCGCATGCGGGTGTTCTCCTTGCGTGACCAAAGCTACCACCCGCAAGAGATGCGCGATGCCCAGGGCAGTGCGCCGCTGCAGTCGGTCGAAGGCCTGTCGCTGGGCTTGGATTTGAGCGTGCGCTACGCGCTCGACCCGGCCGCCGTGGTCTCAAAGGCCGGCAACCTGCCCAACAACGTGGAAGCCGATATCGTGGAGCCTGCTGTGCAGGGGCTGGTGTACAAGGTGTTCGCACGCTATACGGTGCGTGAAATTTTCTCGTCCAAGCGCGCCGAAATCGCACAGATCATCGAGACCGAACTGCGCGCCCGCCTGGCGGCCGATGGTGTCACGCTGCGCAGCCTGCAGATTGGCAAGGTTGATTTGCCCGCCGAGTACCGCCGGGGCATGGACAGCTTGCTGGCCGAGGAGCTGGCCTCCGAGAAGATGCGCTACACGCTGGAACTCAAGGACAAGCGCGTCAAAGAGACCGAGTTGGATGCCAACGCCGACAAGGTCCGCCGCGAGGTGGCCGCCGAGGCCGCTGCCCGGGAGCAGGTGATTGCGGCCCGCGCCCAGGAAGAAGCCATGAAGCATGTGCTGCCCTTCAAGCAGCGCCAGATCGAACAGCGCCAGCTCGAAGCCGAGGCCGAGCGCGTGGCCCGCGTGAAGACGGCTGAGGGCAACGCCCAGGCCCGCCGCATCGAAGCCAACGGTGAGGCCGATGCCCGCCAGAAACTGGCCGAAGCCGAGGCCTACCGCCTCGACCACATTGGCAAGGTGAATGCCGATCAGATGGCCCGCGAAGGGGTGCTTGTGACCCGTTACCCGCTGCTGATCCAGAAGACCCTGGCCGATAAGCTCTCCGACAAGATCCAGGTCATCATCGCGCCGCCACCTACCAATGGTGACTTTATCGGTGCCGCGCTGCTCGGCGGCAACCGCGCTGCCCAGGCGGCTGCGCAAGACCTGTCCAGCCCCACGGAGCAATAAGCCATGATTACCACATCTACTGTGGCCGCCGTCGCCATGGCGGCCAGCATGGGCAGTGCCATCGTGGTGCAGGACCAGGCCAGCTTGCGTTCCGCCCCGCGCCAGTCGGCCCAGCAGCAAACCACGCTGTGGCAGGGCGAAGTGTTGGAGGTGCGCGGCGAGCGCATGGACTACTTGCAAGTGTGGGACCACAAGCGTGAGCGCGGTGGGTTCATTCGTACCAGTGAGGTGCGGCGCGTGGCGTTGACAGAGGATGAAGCGCCTGCGTTGCTGGCCGTGCTGCGTTTTGTGCGCGACACACCGGGCTCCGAGGCGCTGGGCATTGGCTTCACGGCGGCCTGGCTGCAGGCAGCGCCTGGCCCGGTACTGGCGGGCGGGCAGGGGGCGCAGGCACTGGAGGCGCTGGGTACCCTGGCCGATCGGCTGGCCTACCGGGCCTCGGCCATGGTGCCCGGTAAAACCCCGGGCGCCACGCTGTCGGCCCACCTGGACGTGGCACAGGGCTATGGCGTGCGCTTTGTCTCCTACGAGGTGGAAGGGCGCATGCAGGTCTGCTATGACGGCGAAGCCTTCCGCCGCGTGCTCGCCATGCCGGAGGCCGCGCCTGACCAGCGCGCCCGCGCTGCCCTGGGCCTGACGCGGCCCGAGTGCATCAACCCGGACCTGCCTGCGCACGGGCGCGCCGCAGTGCAAGAGTGGCAGGCGCAGGTGCTGGAGCGCGTGGAGGTTTCTGCACTGCCGACCTACCTGCGCAACCGCATTCAGATGCGCCGCGCCATGGTGTGGAGCGCGCTGGCTTACCAGCAGGCCCGCAAGGACATCCATAGCCCCGCTGTGGCCGCATCGGCCGCCCGGGCGCTGACCGAGTTTGCTGGGGTGAGCAAAAACGACCTGCCCGACGAAGACCAGAGCGCCTACAACGACGCCGCCATGCGGGTGGGTGCGGTGCGCTGGGCGCTGGTGCCCGGCGCCGCCGGTCCTGCGGCCCCGGGTGCGCGCCCTGTGCTGGTGACCGAGGTGGGCGCTCCGGGTGAAACCTGTGTGCTGCTGGTGGATGCGCGGCACGGCCCGCAAACGCCGCTGCTGCGCCGCTGCACCTATGGTGTGGTGTGGGCATCGTCGGCCCGGCTCAACCGGGAGGGTACGGCACTGGCCCTGGCGGTGCAGCCGCTGGAGGGCTGGCGCGAACTGTGGGTGCTGCGCAAGACCACGGAAGGCTGGGTGGCGGATGTGCTGCCACCTGCTGCCGCAGCGCCGGAGACGGGGGTGGCAGAGTGGGCGGGCTGGGTGCCTGGCGGCCAGCGCATGCTGGTAGCCCGCGAGGCCCGAGGCCAGGGGCGCTACCGCCGCAGTTTCGAGGTGGTGCGGCTCGACGGCCTGTCTGTTGAGCGGGTAACGGGCGATGTGGCGGCCCTGCCCCTGTTCCAGCGCTGGCAGGACGCCGCGTGGAAACGCCAGACGCTCAGTCTGCGGTGATGCCTACCCGGCGCCCTGCGGCGCCGGTGCGGATAATCCATCACCGTATGAAAACAGACCGTTATGACGCTGCCATCATCGATCTTGATGGCACCCTGATCGACACCCTGGGCGACTTTGCCGAGGCCCTCAACCGCATGCTGCGCGAATTGGCATTGCCCAGCATTGCTGCGCAGCAGATTGAAACCATGGTGGGCAAGGGTTCTGAGCACCTGCTTAATTTGGTACTAAAACAGGCTCTAGGGCAAGCAGGGAAAGCGCTGTCAGCTATAGAAATGGAAGCGATGTACGCCCGAGCATGGCCCAGCTACCAGCGGCATTACCTGGCCATCAACGGCCACTACGCTGCGGTGTATCCCGGGGTGGTCGAAGGGCTGCAGGCACTGCGCGCTGCGGGACTGCCGCTGGCCTGCCTGACCAACAAACCCACTGCCTTTGCGTTGCCGCTGCTGCAGGCCAAGGGGTTGGACGGTTACTTTGCTCATGTGTTTGGGGGCGACGCCTTCGAGCGTAAGAAGCCCGACCCGCTGCCCTTGCTCAAAACCTGCGCAGCGCTGGGCACCGAGCCAGCGCGCACGCTGATGGTGGGCGATTCCAGCAACGACGCCCAGGCTGCCCGCGGTGCAGGCTGCCCGGTGGTGCTGGTGACCTACGGCTACAACCATGGCCAGCCCGTGACGGCGGTGGATGCCGACGGCTGGGTGGGGTCGTTGCGGGAGTTGGTGCTCGCCTGAGGCTCTTTGCAACGGTAGGGCCTTGCCCGCGCCTTGTGTTTAGGAGTGGTTGTTGCCGATCTGGCGCTGCGCCGGGCGACCCTGCACGCTGCGCGGAGCGGCGGTGCGCGCTGCCGTGGCGCCGCCTGCCAGTGACTTCACGGAAGCACTGCTGCCCGTGCCGGTGTGGAACACGGACATGGCCTGCACCAGTTGCGCGGCCTGCGAACGCAGGCTGTCTGCAGCGGCTGCGCTTTGCTCGACCAGAGCGGCGTTCTGCTGCGTGGCCTGGTCCATCTGCGTGATGGCCTCGCCCACCTGGCTTACGCCCGCGCTCTGCTCGCTGCTGGCGGCGCTGATTTCGCCGACGATATCGGTCACGCGGCGGATGGCCTGAACCACCTCGGTCATGGTGGTGCCGGCGCGGTCCACCAAGGCGGAGCCCGCTTCTACGCGTTCCACACTGGCGCCAAGGAGGGCCTTGATTTCCTTGGCGGCTTCGGCGCTGCGCCCGGCCAGGCTGCGCACTTCACTGGCCACCACGGCAAAACCCCGGCCCTGTTCGCCCGCGCGCGCGGCTTCGACGGCCGCATTGAGCGCCAGGATGTTGGTCTGGAAGGCAATGCCATCGATGACGCTGATGATGTCCGCGATCTTCTGGCTGCTGTCGTTGATGCCCTTCATGGTCTGCACCACCTGGGCCACCACGTCGCCGCCCTGAGCGAGGCGCTCATGGCCAACTGGTTGGCCTGGCGGGCGTTGTCGGCGTTCTGTCGCACGGTGGAACCCAGCTGTTCCATGGAGGCCGAGGTTTGCTCCAGCGCGCTGGCCTGTTGCTCGGTGCGCGCCGACAGGTCGTTGTTGCCCTGCGCAATTTCGGAACTGGCGTTGGCCACGCCCTCGGCATTGCGGCGCACGTTGCTGACAATGGTGGCCAGATTGCCTTGCATGGTGGCCAGGGCCTGGAGCAACTGGCCTGCTTCGTCGCTGGCGCTGGTGTCCAGTGGTTGTGTCAGGTCACCGTCGGCAATGCGTTCTGCGGCCTTGCGGCCCTGCTGCATGGGCAACACGATGGAGCGCGTGACCAGTACCGCCAGCAACGCCCCCAGGGCGACGGCGATTGCGGCGCCCACACCCAGTAGCATCTGACTGGCTGATGCCAGGGTGTTGGTGCTGCGCTGGCTTTCGGCCAGCTGCGCCGCCATGAAGCTGCGCAACCCGTCCAGCGCCTGTAGGTATTTGTCGGCCAGGGGGCGCAGGTCGTTGTCCACCATGGTGGGCACGCTGGGTTCGCCGCCGCGGTGCAGGTCGCGGATTTCAGTCAGTTTGGTGCTGTAGGCAGTGCGCGCTGCGGCAATGTCGGTCAGAAGGGATTTGCCCTTGTCGCTTTGCAGTAGTTCCTCAATGCGCTTGGCCTTGGTTTCCGTGGCGGTATAGGTGGCCTGGGTATCGGTCGTGAGCTTTTCCATGTAGCCGGGGTCGATGGCCTTGAGGAAGGCTTCGGTACGCACCCAGTTCAGTCGCACGTCGGCGGCCCAGTCGTCTACCAAAGTGCGCAATTCAATTTCGCGCGTGGCGACCTGTTCGCTGGCGTCCTTGAGTGCGCCTATGCGCCAGATACCCGTCAGGGCCAGCAGCGCGGTGATGAGCAGGTGGCGCCAAAACCCAAACCCAGACGAGGGCCGACGCGGAGGTTGCGGAATTTCATGGTGATCTCAGAGCGCAAGGGGTGGCAGAAGAATCGACGGCGGTATCTCAGGGCGCTGCGAAAGCTGGTGTGGGGTGACCACGGTGGGGGGAGGGACGAAGGTGCAGCCCGTGCAAGGGAGATGTGTGTCCCATGCACATGCGGATCAGCGTAACCCACGGGGCACGCAGGCGACAGAGGTGTAGCCCTCTAACTGTCGGGTCGGTGACAGCCTGGATTTTTCCCGGCGTCTCACCCAAGGTGCAGGCGGCCCTTTGCGGGCCGCGGCGCTGCATCACTTGATGCCGAGCATCTGATCCTTGAGCTTCCAGTCGGCCGGGGTGTGGCCGAACCAGATGGACATCAGTGCACGGAAGAACGCCGGGTCTTTGAAGGGTTCAGCCTGCAGTTTGCCCTTGGCCCAGATGCTCAGGCCCTTGGCGGGATCCCACTCCAGTGCGCACACGTCGCCCGGCAGAAAGTTCTTGTTGGCGGCAAAAATGTCTCCCATCTTGATCATTCCTGGAATGATCTTGGAGACCTCGTTTCTGCTGACGTTGTCCTCGATGCCGCGCGTGAGCAGCTTGCCGAAATCGGCGGAGTTGATCTCACGCAGAAAAGTCATGGTCAGCCGTTTGGGCCCGGGGGCGGCGATCAATTCATCCAGGGACTTGACGGGCTGGGTGGTGTAGAGGTCGCCCACATACACCTTGAAGGGGCCCTTGTAGCGGATACCTGCACCGTTGAGTTGTAGCTTGGTGCCTGCAACAGAGATGGAGTCTTCTACCTTGACCCCGGCTAGTTCGACGGCAGCAAAGGATGCGGTGCTCCAGCACAACCCGACGGCAATAAAAAGGGTACGCAGCGTTTTGGTCATGTCACTCCTCATAAAAAAGAACGATCGTTCGTAAACCGCAACAAATTGTGCCTCTGATGGAGCCTGCCCACATCAGGGTTTCCCCATGGGTTTTCCCGGGGGGATGTGTCGGGAGCGCTGGTACGGGCGCCCGCGCGTATTTGCTACACTTTACGCATGTTCATTCACCGCGTGTTCATCACAGGTCGCAGCGACCGGGGAGCCTGGCCCTGGCGTCAGCCTGTCTGACTGAACACCTGATGGCACCTGGGGCATTCCCGGCGTGCACTTTCGGCCCCTGCCAGGGGCCCACCCATGAACAGCGGCGCCCGACCCCACCCCTTCGGTCTGCGCGCCACCCCAGCAGGGAGTCTCCCCCGTGATCACCGAACTTGAATTTCAGAGCCTGGCGCGCGAAGGCTACAACCGCATTCCGCTCATGGCGGAAGCCTTCGCCGACCTGGAAACCCCCTTGTCGCTTTACCTGAAGCTGGCCCATACACGCGACGCAGGCAAGTACAGCTTTCTGCTCGAATCCGTGGTGGGTGGCGAGCGCTTTGGCCGCTACAGCTTTATTGGCCTGCCCGCACGCACCCTGCTGCGTGCACGCGGCTTTGGCGCCGCTGCCGTGACCGAGGTGGTTACGGACGGCCAGGTGGTGGAGAGCGCACCGGGCAATCCGCTGGATTTCGTGGCGGCCTACCAGAAGCGCTTCAAGGTGGCGCTGCGCCCCGGCCTGCCGCGTTTTTGTGGTGGCCTGGCGGGCTATTTTGGCTACGATGCGGTTCGCCACATCGAAAAAAAGCTGGAAAAATCGTGCCCGCCCGACACCCTGGGCATGCCCGACATCCTGCTGCTGCAGTGCGAGGAGCTGGCCGTCATCGACAACCTGTCGGGCAAGCTGTATCTCATCGTCTATGCCGACCCGGCGCGCCCCGAGGCCTACAGCAACGCCAAGAAGCGTCTGCGCGAACTGCGCGACCAGCTCAAGTATTCGGTCAGCGCGCCCCAGGTGCAGGCCACGCAAAGCCACCCCGCGCAGCGCGATTTTGCCAAGCAGGACTACCTGGCCGCTGTCGAGCACGCCAAGGAGTTGATCGCCGGGGGTGACTTCATGCAGGTGCAGATCGGTCAGCGCATCCACAAGCGCTACACCGAGTCGCCGCTGTCGCTGTACCGTGCGCTGCGTTCGCTCAACCCCAGCCCTTACATGTATTACTACCACTTTGGCGACAGCCATGTGGTGGGCGCCAGCCCCGAGATTCTGGTGCGCCAGGAGAGCACGCCCGAGGGGCAGAAGGTCACCATCCGCCCGCTGGCGGGTACGCGCCCGCGCGGTGCCACGCCCGAGCTGGACAAGGCCACCGAGGTGGAACTGGTCAACGACCCCAAGGAACGTGCCGAGCATGTGATGCTGATCGACCTGGCGCGCAATGACATCGGCCGCATCGCCAAGACCGGCAGCGTGAAGGTGACCGAGGCCTTTGCCGTCGAGCGCTACAGCCACGTGA
>Ga0073900_10001284_pt1 | contig 14211 bp, 13 predicted proteins | sample KloWWTmetKNB5Kit_FD_66666 | JGI IMG/M metagenome (GOLD analysis project Ga0073900, IMG submission 66666) | Active sludge microbial communities from Klosterneuburg, Austria, studying microevolution and ecology of nitrifiers - Klosterneuburg... | ecosystem: Engineered > WWTP > Aerobic digester >...
CCTCACAATTGTTTCCCACCTGCCATCCCAGGGCAGCTTATTTTCGTATGCATAGCGCCTAAGTATTGACACCATCGGTATTGCCGGGATATTATCAGGCATTGGCAACCTCCTTTTCTTGTTCTTCCTCCCAATAGCTGTGGGAATTATTTTGCATGGCCCATTTAATGTGCTGGTATAATTTTGCATACCTGGGGTTGGTAGCCAGTTCGGAAGTATCTAAAGGATAGTATCCGTTTAAAAAAACATCCATTAACCTGTTTCGCTTGGGCCCGTCTGAGTAGTAGTTAACGTGTAATTCGTCAGCTTGCCATTTGGTTGTAAATTCGAGTTCGATTTCTTTCATACAGCAATATTTTTTTTGGGTTTATTTTTTACGGTTCTCTTTTCTAAGTAGTCGTCAAGCTGCTGGGCGGTGAACCGCCAGTCTGAACCTATTTTAATTCCGTTCAGATGGCCTTTGTCAATGGCCCGAACTATGGTTGCCGGGTTTACCTTCCAGTTATCGGCTACTTCTTTGAGGGTGTAAAGGCTGCTCATTTCAGGCATCAATTTTTTCGGTTTCAAAGATTTCATCTTCGGTGAGGCCGGTTTCGGCTTTGATTATATCAACTGCCTTGGGCGTAGTAAGAATGATTTTCTTTTCTTTTAGCCAATTTTCTATTGTTTTATAGTGCTTGTCAAAATCTGCAACAAACCGGCCCATTGCCCTGTTATTACCCCTTACAGCCTCTATTGCCCTATCTGATATATTTGTCATTTCGATTAATTTTTTTAAATTTGTTTCCACAAAGGTAAGGGAGTATTAGGACAATTTCCAAATTATGTCAAATATTTTTTGGAAATAATTTATCCACATTTATATTCACACTATGGCAGCAGGAAAGGAAATTAAGAGGTTAAGAGAGTCCGGTATTAAGAAGATTTCGGCTGAAACCCTTGCTGGGTATATGAATGTGGATGCGGCTAAGTTAAGAAAATGGGAACAGCGAGACGCCGATCCTAAAGATAGTGGAGATAAAAAAAACGTAGAAACATATTTTGGATGCACGCTTATTGGGTTAGAGAAATTAGACAAATTCCAATTTTATGACACTAAATTTAGAAATTTTCAATCCATTTTCCTTAGCCGCCGCACTATTCACCTCCACCCACCCGTTACAGTTCCGGCAACTTGCAGCCCAATATTTTTTATCCAAATATTTTGCGCCTATCCGTCCTGCCTTATGGTGTATTTCCGTAGCCTTATGAGTGCAGCCTGGAACATTCAGTTGGCAATCCTTATGAAGCATCAAAAATAAATCTCTTTCCGCAAAATACACCTTATCATCCTCTATTCGCTTCGCTGATTTCTTGGGTATAGGTTTAAGCCGTTTCTTTTCTCTTGGCCTCCGTTGCTCCCTACGGCTGTGTTGAAAATCGCTCCACTCATACTTTCCCATCTTCCATAGGTTTTACGTTAAAAAAATACCTTACACTGTTATGCACAAGTTTTATTTTATTCTTAACCAAAATGCACACCAGTTCATTTTCACATCTTCCACTCACTACATTGGTAATTTGATTGCAAACACGCCTGTACTTCCATGACGGCAGTTTTAATTCTTTCTTTATTTCATCTTCATTAAATCCATACTGCCGGGCGCAGTATATAAACACTATCATTCCCCATTCATCACCTATTTTGTTCGCCTGCTTCGCCTCCCAGTTATACTCAAACCTTTTTGTATATACTAACTCATGGTTGTAAGCCGTGTAATACATATTGTGCCGGTTGCCGCCCCTCCCACGTTGGAAAAGTATCTGTTTTCTTATACAAAAAACAAAATTTTCTATTGTTAGTAAAGCCAATTCAAAATATTTTATTGTTCTTTTGAAGCCCAACCATCTTTAGTGGTTGGGTAGTTCACTAAGAGGGATCCACGCATTCCTTTCCTGTACCAATTTCAACACCTCACCCTCCACTATCACATCCTCCGCATGTTCTTTTTTATACAGGACAGCATCACCCTCTTTTACGCTCATTTCATATTCCGGCAATCCCTTACCCACAGATAGTATAATCCCTTTCTTTAACCCACTTGTATTATTCACAACAGTCAGCAGTCCATGCTGTTCACTTTCTGTTATTTCCCTCAATAATAATTTATCTCCCGGCGGCTTCCATTTAAAAGACATATTTTATAGAATTTGTATAAAGTTATCTATGGCAAACTTTTAGTTCAAAATTATAGTATTTAAAATGAAATTTGTTATACAAAAGAAAACTTTTTTTAATGGCATATAAATACGATGATTTTTCGGCATGTGCATTTAATCCTATGGCAAAAGAAAAAATGATTGTCAAATACCCCCGGCTTTATTCGCTCATAGAAAACGAAACATGGGATATAAAAGAACACAATATAGATGCCCTTATCAGGTACATCATTGCTGCTTACGACCCTAAAAGCCCACTTCTAATCAATGAAAGAGATTTAAACTTTCGCAAAACTATTGCCGCAGATATAGCAGGCCTCCCTGCAAAAGATGAAGAATACATGGATTCGGTATATAGTTTCAGCCATCCCTTCCTTGTAGATATGCTCATAAAATATTTCATGCGCTTTTCCAAATCAAAGGAATACGCTGCCATTGTTGTTATAGAAAACTGCTTTTGGGAAAGCACAAAAAAACTGCTTGAACCCATAGAAGGCAAAAGCAGCAAAGAACAGTTGGATGCCGTGCAGAAGAAATCGGCCCTCAAAGACGAGTTGGATAAAGACATAATACGCATAGACAAGCTATACAAATCATTCTTTGGCGAAGATGTAGAGTTAGAAAAAAAGGGAAAACTAAAAATTACACCTGAAAATATAGCTAAACTTTTTAACTGATGTTTAAGCCTATCCACGGCGGTAAAAAAATACTCATAGACGGCAACGATGGTTGTACGCCTTATGAGTGCTGGCTGCCACCTGTAGGGTATGGTAGCCATGCCGATACAGGGGAAGTGGTGAAAACAGATGTTATTAAGCGCTCACAAATAAAATCAAAGCAGTATTGGGAGCGGCAGCCCCTGCCTGCCGACTGGGAAAAACGGGTAGAAGCAGAGCGGCGAATGAAAGATATAGACCCCGATTATACCGATTCCGAACTGGAAGATATAAGGCTAAGGGAAATACGGCGTATTATCTATGGGGTATGGTTTTACAATAATGGCGAACCCGTATATATCACCGGACAACACTACATGCTGCTAAATTACTGGAAGTTTCAGGGCAAATACTTTGACTACCGTGAACCTAACAGGGATTATTATTATGTACTTCAATATTGCATAGAAGACCCTAATTGCCTTGGCTTAATCGAAATAACAAAGAGGAAAGAAGGAAAAACGGCGAGAAGCGGCCTATTCCTATACCACTACATATTTCGTACCGAAGCAATGCACGGCGGCATACAATCCAAAACAGATGGCGATGCCGCAGAGGTATTTCAAAAAGCCGTCATAGCACCCTGGCGCAAGCTGCCCGAATTTTTAAGGCCGATATTCGACCGCAGCGCAGGCGATAGCCCCTCAAAAGAATTGAGGTTATTCAATACATCCCAAAAAGGCAGAAAGAAAAATACGGAAGATGCCGCTTTAGAATCGTTTATAGATTACAAACCGGCAAAACCATCTGCTTATGATGGCCCGGAATTACACCGCTACGTTTCAGATGAAGCAGGTAAATTAGAAGGCCATTCTATTGCCGACCGCCACGATGTTGTCATGTTTTGCTCAGAAGTAGATGGTAAATATATCGGCAAGCAATTATACACCACAACCGTAGAAGAAATGGAGAACGGCGGTGCCGAGTTTCAAAAATTAGTAAAGAACAGCAACCGGGATAAAAGGGATAAAAACGGGCGCACCAATTCCGGCCTATACACATACTTCCTTCCTGCATACAAAACAATGTATTGGGATGAAAATGGCAACGTAGGCTTTAATAAATACGGTAAGCCTGATGAAGTAAAGGCGAGGAAATATTTTATGAACCGCCGGGCTGCACTGCAAAACAATACACGCAACCTTGCATCTTTTATCCGCAAAAACCCATTCACCCTTGATGAATCTTTTTGGATAGATGGAGACCAATGCCTTTACGATAGCGGCCTGCTCAATGAACAGCTTGGTATTATCAATATTGCCGAAAATATTATAGAGCGTGGTAACTTCGTTTGGCTGAATGGCGAAAGGGATACAAAAGTAATATGGGTAAAAGACAAACACGGCCATTGGGAAATATGCTGGAATTTTAAAAATGAAGGCGAAAGCAATAACATAAGCCGCATAGGCAACCTTTTCAGGCCTGGAAACACCCACAGATTTGTTGCCGGGGCAGATACTTTCAGCCACTCCGTTGTAAAAGACAGCCGTAGGTCAGATGGCGCTATGTTCGTTAAAATGAAATACGATGCCGCCAGCATAGACCCTTATAACGATGCTTTTGTATGCTCTTACAGGCATCGTGCGCCATCTACAGATATACAGTACGAAGATATGCTCAAAACATCCGTATTCTTCGGCTGCCTCATATTATTTGAAAGCAATAAAAACAACTGGAAAGACTACTTTATCCATCGTGGTTATGAGGCTTTTTTAATGAAGCTAAATGGTTATGACGATTATGGTATTCCGGGCAATCAAAAAACACATCAGCAGTTAGCAGAAGTTACAGAAGGCTATATCCTCAATAGTATTAAAAAAGTTTTCTTCCGCACACTCATTAACGACTGGCTACAATTCGACCTCAATAACACCACAGCCTACGATTCTGCTATGGCCGCAGGCTACACCCTTATTGCAGATAACAGGCTATTGTATAACAAACCACAATCCCCATTAATATCATTGGAAGAGTACGGCTTCCGCAAAACAGCAATATCATGAGTACCATCCAAACCATAGCATTCCCATCGCACGATACAGACCCACGTAAAAAATCCGAGGCAGACTTTATGCTCCAATTTGGTAAAGCCATATGGGCAAACTGGCATTCATCCATGCCTGACGGCAGCATATTTTACGCCAAGCGCAACAAATACGCAGAAATAAGGGACTACGCCATGAACCGCCAAAGCCTTGACCGCTACAAAAAACAATTGCTTAGCGATGAGAGCCAGGATGCCAGCTACATGAAAATAGACATGACACCACGGGCAGATGGTATGGTGTTAAGAAATATCGCCGTTGCTAAACTTCAAAAATCAGGCTACAACATTGTGGCCACGCCTATTAATGCCAGCGCTACCGATGCAGAAGATAAAGAATATGCAAGAATAAAAACAAAAATAATGCTTCGGGAAGAACTGCAAAAAAGGGGCAGTGAATTAGCGGATAGCGCAGAGCTAAAACCCGAAGCCGGCGAGCCGGAAGATTTGGAGGAATTAGAAATGCGTATGGAGTTTGGGCCCAAACTCACAAGAGCTATGGATATTGAAGAAAGCGTACAAATGATTTTTTACGAAACAGAAACCGACAAAATATTAGATGCCGTAGCAGAAGATAATGTGGATTTTGGCGTATCAATAGTAAAAGAAGGCTTAGACGAAAATAATAAGGTTACAGTAAGGAAAGTATATCCCGGTAGCTTTGGATGTTCCTATACAGAACAGCCCGATTTTTCCGACATCACATGGGGTTTTGAAGTTATTCCCGTTAAGTTGTCAGACCTTTCAAAAACCTTCAATGAAGACCAAATGGCCATCATTCGCAGTCATGCTGAGGGTAGGTATGGCAACCCTTCCACAATGGGATCCAGTTCCGTTGAAACAAATGGATACGACCTATTTAAAACAGAAGTACTCGACTTTGAATTTATATCGTACAACAAAAGAGTTACAGAAGAAACCACCGACAAAAACGGCAATATCCGCATTAGCAAAGCAAGTCCTAAAAAAGAAGGTAAAAACACCTCCAAGAACAGCTACACCTCCAAAACCATTGAAGCCCTTTATAAGGGTAAATGGGTTATAGGCACAGAATACATTTACGACTATGGCCTTGCCGAAAACCAAAAACGCACTGTAGAAGTAAAGACCATGAGTAAAACGAAATTGAGCTACCACATACAGGCCGCTTCGTTTCACAATATGAGATCGGTAGGGCTTACCGAGCAAATGATACCTATTATTGACGACATCAACATAGCTAACTACAAACTCCGCAATTTCCGAAACAGGCTCGTTCCAAATGGTTTTGATATAGACCTTGCAGCCATAGAGGGTGTAGCCCTCGGAAAGGGTGGACAGGCTATGAAGCCAATTGATGTTTTAGATATGTTTTTTGAAACGGGCATATTAATTAGCAGGCGTAGCGGTATAAGCATGGACAAAAATGTGAATTACAAAGCCATTAACGCCATTAGCAATAATATGGCCGACCATATTGTGCAGATAATACAAGACATCAGCCAGTCTAAGCAGGCATTAAGGGAAATATCCGGGCTTAACGAACTTACCGATGGCAGCACTCCTAATGCACGTACCCTTACAACCATAGCACAAATGGCAAATGAAAGTACGAACAATGCTCTGTGGTATATGCTCAATAGCAGGCGCAGGCTCATAGAAAGCCTTGCCCGTGGTGTAACGCAAAGGTTAAAGACAGCTATTAAGAACGGACCTTACGATGGATACAATAAGTCAACAGGAAGACATATCCGTGTGCCAGAAAGCATTGCCCATTACGATTATGATATTATGGTAGAAGACAGGCCGGGCGATGAACAACGGCAGATGGTAATGCAACTTATGCTGGAAGACATCAGGGCAGGATATATAAGCCATTCCGAAGTAATCAATATTCTTTATACCAACAATCTCAAACGCTCTGCGATGCTCCTGGCATATAAAGTAGAAAAAGGTAAGCAGCGCATACAAAACGAAGCTATGGCACGGGAGCAGGCCAACTCTCAAATGCAGGCGCAGATAAACGAGCAGGCCGAAATGCTTAAACATGAAATGGCCGAAGAACAACATCAAAGAGAGATGGAAAAAATTGGCTATGAAAAAGCATGGGATTTTATCACTGTCAGCCAAAAACAAGGGTTAGCCAATGAAGCCGTAATGCAAAAAGCTACGGGAATGATAGCACAGCAGGAACAAGGCGTACCCGGGCAGCAGGTAGAAACAGAAGAAGCTCTGTAAATGTTATCTATGGCAAACTTTTTTATAATATTTCATAAAATATCAACTTAATTTTGAAACCGGATTTTTATTTGAACGAAAAATATATTAAATGAGCATTAAAACATCTTTTATAAGAGAAGCCGCCGCCCCCGTTGCAGAAGCGCCAACGGCCTCAGAACCCATTGCCATAGAAAAGAATTACACCTACGGCGAACCTTTAGAATCAACCGAACCACAAAATCCAAAATCCGAAGAAGCGCCCAACGATAAATCACAACCCTCAACCGAAAATACACCTGAGTTGCAGCAGCCCAATAAAGCTGCCGATAATAAAGAACAACAACCCAAAGAACAAAAAAGCGACGAAAGCCAACCACCAGCAGCAACTACTTATGACTGGAAAAAAGAAGTAAAAAAACTTTCCAAAGCAGATGTACTCAAAGAATTAGGGCTGGATGAATTTGCCGTTGGCATGGTAGATTACTACCAAAAAGAAGGTAATGTAACGCCTTACCTGGAGGTAAAAACCGTGGATTACAGCAAAATGACATCGGAACAATTGCTGGAAATGCAGCTAAAGAAAGAGAATCCGGGCATGAGCGAAACAGCCCTTAAATTCAAGCTACGCAAAGAATTAGAACAAAAATACTATCTAAACCGTGATGATTTTGACGAAGACAGCGATGAGGCTGTTTATGGTCAGGAACAGATGCGTTTAGATGCGGATAAAATAAGGAAACAGCTTATTGAAGAACAGGAAAAATTTAAAGTTCCTGTAAAAGACACCGATGCAATAGAGCAGCGAGAGGCTGAAAGGTTGCAAACGCTTCAAAAAGCGGTTACAGAACACAAGGAAACTGTGGATTTTCTGCAACAAAAAGCATTGAGGTTTGGTGAAGGTGACGAGGCTTTCACTTTTCCTATTGACAATGCCGATGCTGTGGTAGAAAGCTGCTTAAACACAATTCTCAACACAGACAGGCAAGACATTGATGGCGTTGAACTCACCGATTTTTACAAAAAAATCGCAGTAACAGCCCACTTGCCGCAGTTTCTGGATGCCTATGGCAAACACCGGGAAGCCATTGCAAAGAAAGCGTTTGAAGCGGAACTGGAAAACGCCATACCACGCCAACAGCAGCAGCCATTGCCCCCGTCCGATAATAATGATTACGGTTATCGGGGATAAAACTGTTCGCTAAGGCAAACATTATTAATTAACAATGCTTCCCGTAAAAACCGGGCAGCAGCAAAACTTTTATACAATGTCATTTACAAGAAGTACAACCGATAAAAAACTTGTTACAGCCATAGCCTATATGGATACAAGAGAGATTAACCCCAATCTCATTAACCAGGCCTGCGATAATGGTTTTGACGACCTTATGTTGGCCATAAAAAGGTATAAGCCCACCAAGCAGGCCGACTACCATCATTTCGTAAACGAAGATGTGTTGCAGGTTCTGGAATTTGATACCGGAGGTGTAGCAGGGTCAGGCACGCCCACGCTTACCGTTACCATCACATCAACAGGCTTTGCCCGCCGGGGCCTCAAACTTTTGTTTGAGAACGATGCAGTAGGTATGATTAACTCTGCCATCACCACCGCAGTCGGCAAAGATAGCTTTACCATCACATCCGTAAATGGAGGAAACCTTACCGCCGCCGCAGGTGATAAAGTATCAGCAATTGGTATAGTAGTGGGTGAAGGTTCTAAGGAAGTGCAGAGCATTAACTACGGTCAAACTAAATATTTTAACCAGATAGAAACACTAAGGGATAAAAGGAAGATTTCGGACATCCAAAGCAACACTACTGTTGAAATTGGCAATGGTTATTATATCTATACTCAGGCCGAGCAGCAGGCTATTGCATTCAAGCTGCAACTTTCGGCCACATTAACTGCCGGGGTAAAATCAGCAAACCAATACGGTACAGCATCACCTTCGCTGGTAGATGAAAATGGTGGCAGCGTACAAACCACTGGCGGCTGGGTTAATGAAATTGAATCATACGGGGTAAAAGACAGTGTAGCCTCACCCGGCACAGTAGGTGCATTAGATGTGGACGACCTGTTAGACCAGTTGAACGCTGTAAAAGCCCCTGCGGATTACATTGTAGCCGCACCTGATGCAGCCTGGCGTAAGTATGATGATTACTTTAAGAACCTGGGGTCATCAGGTGTAACATCAGCCAGGCTAAATGTAGATGGCACAGAAGTAAACCTCAATGTAAATAAATTCACCAAAGGAAGGTTTACGTTGGAATTTGCCTCTTTGCGCCTGTTAGACCATCCGCAGTTGTCATATTTTGCCGGAAGTTCTTCTTTAGGTAAAAAAATATACGGCTGGCCAAAAGATAATAAGGTTAAAGTGGTGGACAGAGATGGGAAAGGCAGTTCAGAGCCTCGTATTGGCGTAAGGTATTTACCCAATAAGAATGCTTCTAATAACAGAGGCACAGAGTACATAGAAGAATGGTACACTGGTGCATTGGCCCCTACTCCTACCGATGGTGAACATGCGCTCACCAGCCACATGCTTACCCACCAGGGTACAGAATGCCTTGGCACTAAGCAGATGTTCCGGCAGATAGTTTTATCATAATCAACTTAGGGGCGGCTACTACGCCGCCTCTTTATTTTATAATTAAAAAAAATAAACCGTGTATTTAAAAACAGTAAAAGACAGCGAAATAAATAAAGTATCCCCTGTCATAACAGATTATCTCAAAAAAAAGGCATTAAAACCCGGCGAAACAGCACAGTACAGGCTGCTCACGGGTGTAAAAAATACCGATAAAGACAAAACAGAAGGAGAGTTTTTATTTGGTGCTGTACAGTGTATTGTACTCAAAGACACCATCATGGATAAAGGTTCCGGCCAGCCCGTAACCATTGCCGTTATCAAAAATGTAGGCAAAGACGGGAATATAACGCCCGGAAAACTGTATGTAAAGCCACGCAAAAACGATGGCTCATTCAAATTAAGTGGCGATAACCCTGGGGATGTGGAAATATACTATGTACTTGAACTGTTAAGTCAGAATAAATCAAATCCTTTTGCCACACCCGGTGTAATAAAAATTTTTGAAAGAATTGATGAACTGGCCGAAGCCAACCAGCGCAGCAGGGTACGCAATATGTTGCAAGACAGTTGGAATGCCATTGACAGGTGGAATAAAGAAGAAACGCAAATCAGGGCGGCAGCTTACAACATATCTACCCAATTAGATGTGCATGTATTAAAAGACAAGCTGAAAACCATAGCAGAAAGAGCGCCGGAAGAATTTTATGAAACTATTGACAGCGAAGAAACAATGACCAAAGCGCTTATCAAGATGGCTAAGGAAGCAGGTGTTATCAGTTATAATACCGTTGAAATGAAATGGTATTTGTCTGCAAGCGGCGAAACATTGGCCTTGTTAGAACGCAGGGAGGGTGCAAATGAAACAGACCAGTTTGCACAAATACTTCTAAACGGTGTAAATGGCCCGGCAATGAAAGGCAAAATAGAAACCTTGTTAAAAAAGGCCAATAAAGCAGTAAAACAGGAACAGCTTGCAGAAATTCAACAACCCGTTGTTTCCGAGGAAACGGTTGAAGAAGAAATGCAACCTGTTGAAAATAAAAAAAATCGTAAGCCGGAACGCTACGCCTCGTAGCATACGGTTTACGGGAATACCTGCATCAATAAAAGGTGCAGGTATTTAAAAATCAATGTTACGTGCCAACACTACAAGGACATATCAGTTTTACCGTTAAGTTCAACCTTACATTGAACAAGCTATCCCTGCAATTCAGCAGCGATATATCCTCACCAGATATAGAGGGCATTACAGCAGCCTTTGATGTGCGCCAGCCTGACGGACTTATCAGGGATGGAAATACAGCATCCCCCGATGTATCGTGGAACGGTAGTGGATTTCCCGAATTTACGTTACCCTTGCGATTAGCCAGCGATGGCAATCCGCAGAGGGGAACATACTTTATACAGGTATCAGCAATAGCGACAGGCTACGATGCAGGTATATTCAGCAGGGAGTTTAATTACCAATTTGAATTACCTGAAATTATAATAGCCAAAGACTTTGATGTATTCACCCCGGCATTATCTGCCACAGACGAAACGCAGCATGACGTACAGGAATATACAACCAATACATTAGTCCGCAGTTGGCAGGCAGAAATACCAGCAGGGGTAATTATAAGTTCTGCATCCAGCATAGACCTTGCGTATAGCGGGGCATATTACGACAGCCTTTATAAAATATATTTCGCTGTAAATTCCACATATACCAACGATATGTACAGTTGGCTAACTGTAGAAGCAGGTAGGGGTATATATTTTGAAAAAGCAGCTTTCATTCCCCCGGCAATGGCCATATTGTTTTCGTGGCTTTCCGCATTAAAACTACATGAAGTCGGCTGCGATTGCGGCTGTAGTAAAAGTGAGTATAATAAAGCATTGGCGTTGTATAAACTTATCCGTGAAAAATTATGTGCAGAAGATACGGATTGCCTCAATGAAATGTTTAGTACATTTTATTCGCTCACTCACAATGGGGCAGTTTGGCAATATACCAACACCAATTTAGTGATACCGCCATACGATTTTACCACAGGTTGTAGCGGTAATAGCCCCGGATTAGTTAATACAGGAACAGTAGTAGTAGAGTGTATCATTGGAAATACGGCAGTTGTGACAGGTACGGTATATACTGTTTCGGGTCTCACAAATGGTAGTGATACAGTAACCAGCGATGCATTTATTGACAAGCGAGTTAGGGTTGTAAGGGGCGCATTAACCCTGCCGGGTCAAGACCCAGGCGATGGAAGCTATTACTATACCAAAATACCATCGGCCAATAATATAATATTAAACAGCCCATTAGTAACCGGTGAATTTATAAGAATAGAAACTATATCATGATAAAGACACTAACCTTATTATTTTCTTTATTTTCTCTTACAGCATTTGCCCAATATCCCGGCGGCGAGCAGTCTATAGGAAATAATAATAATGTCGTAAAGGCTAAGGGAGGTTTTACGGCTGGCGGTGGTATAATTGTTAAAACATATACTACAACTACAGATGCAAATGCAACACCAATAAAAGATTATCCCGGAGCAATAATATTCACTACTTCGGACAATCAATACTGGGTACGTAATAGCGCAGCTACAGAGTGGCTACCCATATTTCAAAACGCTGGCAATTGCGACCTCAGAACAGGAGGTTTAGTAACTTGGTCTGGTGTTGGCTTAACCTATAATGTGACAAGCGCATCATTTTGCATAGGGGGTAACGGGTATAGTTTTCCGGGCGGCAGTATTACTTTAGATATAGCAGACCCCTCTTATCCACGTTTTGATGTAATAGGGCTTGATAATACAGGAAATCTTATAAAAATAACAGGTACCCCGTCAACAAATCCCCAGGTTCCTACTGTAAACCCTGCTACTCAATTATACTTAACGGCCGTTTTAGTAAATGCCGGGGCTACTACACCAAACGGTGTTAGCCAGATAGTTTTATGGGATGAAAATTTAGATTCTCCGTCTGAGTGGACGGCAGGAACTACTGCAACTGCAAATTTCAATAACACGTTAAGCACATACCATCTTGTAAAATCAGCCGATGTAACAAATGGTGTAGATGGGACGTCAATAAGATTCAACGGAACACCGGCAGCAACAAACGATTATAACGCAGTAAGATTTTATGTTAAGTTAAAGACGGCTTTATCTATACGTCAGAATTTTATTGTGGTTTTAGAAATAGATAACACTTCAAATGATGTTAGTCTGCCTGTAACATTATCTACGGCCTATGGGTTTAATAAAAACCTTACTGGCGTATATCAGAATATTACCATACCTCTTTCCGATTTTGGAGCAAGCGGCAATATAAGTGCCTTTGTTTTAAAACATTCTATTGATGGTTTATCTGCCCCGATAGAATATTATTTTGATTATCTCACGCTTATAAGCGGAACAACAATACCTACAGGCGGCATAACAAATATTTCAAAAAAAGCAGGAACAGACAGCATATTTTTTTTTAAGAATGGGATTTGGCAATTCGCATTTAAAGACAGCGTAGGCACAGGCGGCGGTGGTGGTACGGATTATGTAAATGCTGGCTGGGGAGTGGAGGTAGATAGTGCAGGGAGAAATTATACGGTAGGAGTAGATAGCAATGCAATTAAGGGTTTGGATTTAGGGAGCGATACGGTGTTGGTAGAGCAGCCCCTTTATGTAGATGCGGACACTTTGAAATTTAACGTGGATAGCAGCGGATTAGTGAAGGATGTAATGCGGAGTAGCGATAGTGTTTACATCAAAATAAACGGAGTATGGGAGTTTGCATTTATTGACAGCGTGGGGAGTGGTGGCAGCGGTGGTAGTGTGGATTATGTTTTGCAAGGTTGGGGCATTAAAGTTGATAGCACAGGAAGGAATTACACTGTTAAGGCAGATAGTTCTGTTTTAGCAACACTTTACAAAGTACAGCAAGACAGCCTTGCCATAGTAGGCAATATGTGGAAGTTAGGAGGCAATACAGGCATTAATGACAGCACAAAATTTATTGGCACAACAGATAAGAAGGCTTTGAATTTCCGTGTTAATGGAAGGCGCAGCGGTTTTATAGATAGCACTTCTACGAATACAATCTTTGGATATGGAGCATTGCAAAATGTTACATCTGGATTAACGAATACAGTAGTAGGCTATGAGGCTTTAAAGGCTAATACCACAGGCGGCGCTAATGCAGCTATAGGATATAGGGCTTTGTATAGTAATACAACTGGTGCAGGTAACTTTGCAGCAGGCAGGGAAGCGTTAAGAAGTAATACGACAGGCGGCGGTAACTTTGGCATGGGATTCTTTGCGTTGTACAGCAACGTAAGTGGAAGTTATAACATAGGCATTGGCAATAGCGCACTTCAAAATAACACTACAAACAATAACCTTGCCATTGGCTATAATGCTGCCCTTAATAACACAATTGGCAGCGTAGTAGCCATAGGTAATGAAGCGTTAAAGGCTAA